>Ga0115003_10004781_pt1 | contig 10340 bp, 7 predicted proteins | sample ArcticOcean_MG_C_7_FD_88736 | JGI IMG/M metagenome (GOLD analysis project Ga0115003, IMG submission 88736) | Marine microbial communities from western Arctic Ocean - ArcticOcean_MG_CB11_88 | ecosystem: Environmental > Aquatic > Marine > Oceanic | place: Arctic Ocean: Canada Basin | collected... | reverse complement strand
TCTCTTATTTTTTCTTCTGCATCTTGTAATCTTTCTTTGTCTTCAGTTGGAATTTGATAGTAGTCTGACTGAATGTCATTAAAGGCTAAAAAGCCGTGTTTTACTCTTCCAAAATTAATAAAAGCAGCCTGCAAAGAGGGCTCCACTCTACTTACTGTTCCAAGATAAATATTATTTTTAAAATTTAACTTGTTTTTGTCTTCGTATTCATACTCTTCAATTCCGTTATCTGACTTAAGAACAATTCTAGTTTCGTCCGGATGTGAGGCATCGATATATAAATTTTTTTCCATTTTAAATAAATTCCTTTGATGTTTAAATTTGATGATTTTTTTTTAAAAAATTTCATAGAACTATTATACAAAATTTTAAAACTATTTTCATCAATTATGATAGTTGTACCATGCCATAAGATAGCCAGATTTTAAGCTTTAGTTGTAATAATGCATAAACATTTTAATTTTTTAATTAAAGCAATTATTGCCATTATTTTATCTATATTTTTTATTGGATTTTCAGCTTTATGGTATTTTTCTTCTGGTTTACCTGATTATAAAAAATTAGAAAGTTATGAGCCTCCTGTCTCTAGTAGGGTTTATGCTAATAATGGAACATTAATTGCTGAATATGCAATTGAAAAGAGACTGTTTATACCGTACGACTCAATACCAAGTCCTGTAATAAATTCTTTTTTATCAGCGGAAGATAAAAACTTTTTTAATCACCCTGGTATAGATCCAAAAGGAATAGTTAGAGCTGTAATAAACAATTTCAAGAATATAGCCGATAACAAGAGATTGGAAGGTGCGTCAACTATTACACAACAAGTAGCTAAAAATTTTTTATTAACTAATGAAGTTTCTTTAAAAAGAAAAATAAAAGAAGCAATATTAGCTTTTAGAATTGAGAAAGCCTACACAAAGGAAAAAATATTAGAGCTTTACTTGAATCAAATTTATCTTGGCGAAGGCACATACGGAATAGCTGCGGCTAGCCTTGAATATTTTGACAAATCAGTCAAGGAACTTAATTATCCTGAATCAGCTTTATTGGCAGCATTACCAAAAGCACCTAGCAAATATAATCCATTTAGATATTACGATGAGGCAAAATTAAGAAGAAATTTAGTTTTACAAAATTTAAATGAAAATAATTTTATTAATAAAAAAGATTTTAAAAAATACAAGGCTGAAGAAATTTACTTGAAAAAAAGAAGGATTAAACTGCTTAAAGAAGCAAATTACTACACTGAAGAGATTAGAAGAACTATCAAAGATAATTATGGCTTTGATCAACTTTATGCTGAAGGCTTGTCTATAAAATCAGCGCTGGATGTAGACTATCAACTTTATGCTCTAAGCGCCTTAAGAACAGGTATTGAGTCTTACGACAAGAGACACGGTTGGAGAGGTTCATTGTTAAATACAAAAAATGAACCAAACTGGAAAAAAATATTAATAAATAAAAAAGTAGATGCTAGTTTAAAGTGGGAGTTTGCTGAAATACTAAATGTAAATAAATCAGAGATTATATTTATGACTATAGCTAAAAAAGAACAAGGAAATATTAAAAGTAATAATTTAAAATGGGCAATCAAGAAAACAATTTATGACTCATTTAAGATTAATGATATTATTTTTGTAAAAAAAACTTCAAAAAATGAGTGGGAGTTAAAACAATACCCTGAAGTTAATGGAGCTATTATTGCAATAGATCCATATAACGGAAAAGTAAAAGCTTTAGTTGGGGGTTTTAGTTTTGAGTCAAGTGAGTTTAATAGAGCAACTCAAGCAAAAAGACAACCTGGATCTGCTTTCAAACCTTTTGTTTATGCTGCTGCTCTAGAAAAAAACTTTTCACCTAACTCTATAGTTTTAGACGCCCCATTTATTGTCGAGCAGGGGTTTGGATTAAAGAACTGGAAACCAGAAAATTACGGAAAAGAATTTTATGGTCCCACTACACTAAGAAAAGGGCTTGAGTACTCAAGAAATTTAATGACTGTTAGAATTGCTCAAGAAATAGGAGTAAAAAAAATTTTACAACTATCTAAAAAGTTAAATATTTATAATGAAATACCTGAATTGCTTTCTGTTTCTTTGGGTTCGGCAGAAACAACTTTGTTTCAGTTAACAAGTGCTTATGCAACCTTTGTAAATGGTGGAAAAAAAATAAATCCTGTTTTGATCGAAAGAATTCAAGACAGAAGAGGAAAAACTATTTTTAATTCAGATACTAGGAATTGTGTAGGTTGTGATAGACACTTGGAATCAGAAACTATAATTCCGTTTATTGAAAATAATTACGAACAAGCTTTAAGCAAAGAAACCGCCTATCAAATTTTATCCATGTTAGAAGGTACAATTCAAAGAGGTACAGGAAAAAGACTTCGAGATCTAGGTGTACCAATAGCAGGCAAAACAGGAACAACGAATGACAATTATGATGCTTGGTTTATAGGCTCTACGTCAAATCTCGTGATAGGTGTCTATATTGGATTTGACAACCCAAAAACACTTGGAAAGTATGAAACTGGAGCTAAAGCAGCTTTGCCAGTGTTTAAAAATTTTATTAAAGAAGCTTTGTATAAAGATGACTTTAAAAATTTTTCAATACCAGAAGAAATTTTTTTTACAGCCATAAACTATAATACAGGTAAAGTAGAAAACTTTAGTAATTCTGAGTCCATTGAAGAAGCTTTTAAATTAAGTGATATCAACAGAATAAAAAATAATAGCTTAGGCAGAAATTATAATTATGATAGTTTAGTCAAGTTTAGACAATTTTATTAATGGAAATTTTAGATACACAAATCAATTTAGCTGAAAAAGCATTAGAGAATATCAGGGGGTATCTTTGAATCTAATCAAATTCAATCTAAATTAGACAATCTAAATGACATAATTGAAAGTAAAGATTTTTGGAAAGATCGCAATAAAGTAAAAAAAATTGTTAAAGAGAAAAAACATTTAGACTTAGTGCTTGAAATGTTTCACAAATCAAAAAAAGATTTAGTGAACCTTAAAGATATCTATAATTTAGCAGTAGAAGAATCTAACAGTGAGATTACTGCAGACTGTTTAGCAAGTATTAAAGAAATAAATAAAGAAATAAAAAAAAATGAAATTAGTTGTTTTTTGTCAGGAGAAAACGATACTTTAGATGTCTATATAGAAATACATGCCGGTGCTGGCGGCACAGAGAGTCAAGACTGGGCAGAAATGTTAAGAAGAATGTATATAAAATGGTTCGACAAAAAATTATTCAGTTGTGAAATTATAAGTGAACACAAAGGCGATGAAGCAGGAATTAAATCAACTACTCTAAAAGTTACAGGCGAATATTTATATGGTCTAATGAAAAATGAGTCTGGAGTTCATAGATTGGTTCGGATATCACCTTTTGATAGTGGAGCAAGAAGACACACAAGCTTTGCAAGTGTATGGGTCTATCCTTCAATCGATGAAGAAATCGATGTCAATGTGGACGAAAAAGATTTGAGAATTGATACTTATAGATCAAGTGGAGCTGGAGGGCAGCACGTTAATGTTACTGACAGCGCTGTAAGAATAACACATATACCAACAAGAATTGTTGTGCAATGTCAAAACCAGAGATCACAACATAAAAACAAAGAGACATGCTATAAAATGTTAAAAGCAAGATTGTATGAATATGAATTCCAAAAAAGAGAAGAGAAAGAACAAAAAAATGTTAGCACGAAAACTGATATTGGTTGGGGCCACCAAATACGTTCGTATGTATTACAACCTTATAGATTAGTGAAAGATTTAAGATCTAAAATTGAAAGCTCAAATCCAGACGATGTATTAAATGGAAATTTAGATCAATTTATAGAAGGAAATCTATTTAGATAAAAATGAAAAAGTTTATATATTTAATTTTTTTAATAATTATATTGTTAGTTACTTTTGCGACCCTCTATTTATCAATTGTTGGCATAGAAACATCCAAATTCAATAATTTAATTATTAAAGAAATAGAAAAAAAAGACTCTAAGATTAATTTAGAATTAGAAAAAATTAAAATTCAACTAGATATAAAAAAAATTCAATTATTAATAACAACTATCAATCCAGAAGTCTTATATGAGAATATTAAAATTCCAATAAAAGAGATTAAAATTTTTACGAAAATAAGTAAAATTTTAAAGTCAAAGAGTGAAGTAAGTCAAATTGACTTTACAATAAAAAAATTTAAAATTAAAGATTTCCAAAAAGTTGCTACACGCATCAAGCCCTCGAATGTTAAAACTTTCTTACTTAATAATTTAAGCGGAGGCGAAATAAAAAAAGCATTAATCAGTTTAAACACAGATAAAGATTTTAAAATCATTGACTATAAAGTGAGTGGTGTAGTCAAAAAAATAACTGCCAAAATAAAAAATAATTTTACGATAAAGGATATAAGTTTCAACTTTGCAGTAGATAATAGTCTAACTTTAATTAACAGTATAAATGCTAGTTATGAAGGTATTTTAGTATCCAATGGATCAATTAATTTACAGCAAAAAAAAAATATCGAAGTTAAAGGTAAGTTTAACACTCAATTTAGTCTCAAAGAAGATCAGCTAATTAAATTTTTTAAAAAAGAAAAATTTTTTAAAGAAAATAAAATTAATGTAAAAGGTACATTATTTCATGAGTTTAACTTAAAAACAAATAAGAGCCTTAAAGTTGTTGATTATAATTATAAATCTAGTGGAAATATTTCTCAATCCAAAATAATTTTAAAAAATAATTTTAAAAAAATATTTTTTGAAAAACCAATTAAAAAAATTATATTTAAAAATACTAAAATAGATTTTGAATTAAATAAAAAAAATAAAAATTTATTACTTTTTGAAGGTTTATACAGTACTGATAGTTTAAATTACAAAAAATTTAACATTAAAAATAATTTTAATAAAAAAAAGCAAACTTATTTTATTGACCTAAATCTAGGGATAAATTTTTTTTTCGATATAATTAATTTTAAAACGGACTCAAAAAAACAAAGCAATATTAAAAGCGAGTTCACTATTAAAAATAATAAGTTTTTTTTTAAAACAATAGATTTTACCGAAAATAAAAATTTTATTTCTATAAAAGGATTAGTATTAAATAAAGAGAGTGAAGTAGAGAGTCTTACTAATGTTAAACTATCAACATTTAACAAGAAAAAAGAAAATAATAATTTTAAAATTAATTTTGGAAAAAAAATATTTATTTCAGGAAAAAAATACGATTCCACACACCTTTTAAAAGTTTTAGCATCAAATAATAAATCAGATTCACTTATAAATTTTAATAGTGAAATAGAAATAAAATTAAAAAAATTAATAACTAAATCTAAAATGAATTTAAATAATTTTAATTTAATAGGTCTTGTTGAAAAAGGTAAATTTAATAAGATTCTAGCCAAGGGCGAATTTACCGAAGGTAATTATTTAGATATTTCCCTAAAGAAAGACATAAATAATAAAAAGATATTAGAGGTGTACTCTGACCTTCCCCAAGCAATTTTAGGAGATTATAAATTTTTTGAAGGTATAAGAGAGGGTAAGTTATTGTTTAATTCAATATCAGATAATGCTGGATCTGTTTCAAAACTTACAATTGAAAATTTTAAAGTTACCCAAGCTCCTACTTTTGCAACACTACTAACTTTAGCAGATCTTGGTGGTTTTGCAGATTTGGTATCAGGTCAGGGCATGAGCTTTGACATTTTAGAAATTAATTTTAGAGATAATGATAATTTAACTACTGTTGAAGAAATTTTAGCTCTCGGAACAAGCCTCTCCTTACAGATGGATGGTTATGTAGAAAAAAAGACAGGTTTGGTAAGTTTAAACGGAGCACTTGTTCCAGCTAAGACTCTAAATAATCTGGTGTCAAAAATACCAGTTGTAGGCAATATTTTAATCGGCGACAAAGTGGGTGAAGGAGTTTTTGGAGTTAGTTTTAAAATAAAAGGTTTACCCGGGCAAATTAAAACTATTGTTAATCCAGTAAAAACTGTGACTCCTAGATTTATCATAAGAGCTTTAGAAAAAAGAAAAAAACAATAACTTCTATTTTAACCTAATTATAAAATGTTTTTTCTTTCCGTGAGAAACTTTAACGCAATTGTTCTCTGTAAAATCTTTTAGTTCGATAATATCTTTTTCATTTTGAACTAGTTTATCATTAATTTTAATACTCCCTTCATTAATTGCTCTTCTAATTTCACTTTTGGAATTCATAATTTTATTACTATGTAGTAATACAATTATGTTTATTCCTTTTTTTAATTGTGATTTTTCAATAAAAGTTTCTGGTAGGTTTTTTCCAATTCCACCACTATCAAATGTTTCCTTCGCTGTTTTTTCTGCGTCATTTGCTTTTGCTTCACCGTGTAAAATTTTTGTCGCTTCGTTAGCTAGTAAAACTTTTAGTTTATTAATATTTTTTTCTTCATTAAGTATTTTATTTAATTCATCAGTGTTAATTTCGGTAAAGTATTTTAAAAATTTTTTAACATCATTATCGTCAGTATTTCTCCAAAACTGCCAGTACTCATAAGCAGATAAGAGTTTTTCATCTAACCAGACAGCACCATTTTCTGTTTTTCCCATTTTTGTACCAGATGCTAATGTTATCAATGGCGTTGTTAAGCCAAATGCTTCTTTCTGATTAATTTTCCTGATCAACTCAACACCGTTAATAATGTTGCCCCACTGATCTGAACCACCTATTTGTAAGTTACAATTATATTTTTTATTTAAATTGTAGAAATCGTAAGCTTGTAAAATCATATAGTTAAACTCCATATAACTAAGTGATTGTTCTCTTTCTATCCGAGATTTTACACTGTCAAAACTTAGCATTTTATTAATAGTGAAATGTTTGCCTATGTTTCTTAAGAAGTCTATATAATGCAATTTATTTAGCCATTCAGCATTGTTTACAAATATTGGACTAGTTTTTTTGTCTGTAAAGTTTAATAATTTTTCAAATATTTTTTTAATACTATTAATATTTTCATTTATTGTCACTTCTTCTAATATTTTTCTAGTTGTATCTTTTCCAGAAGGATCACCAATAAGTGTTGTGCCACCACCTAGTAAAACTATAGGTTGATGCCCATATTTTTGCAGCATTCTTAAACACATAATCTGTAATAAACTTCCAACATGCAGACTAGGAGCGGTACAATCAAAACCAATATAAGCCTTAACAGGATTAGCCACAATCAAGTCATTTAATTTACGTTGATCAGTGCATTGGTGAAAAAAACCTCTTTCAGTAATTTCGTTGATAAAGTTATTTTTCATAGATAGTTTGATTTAAAATTACTTTTACACAATAATAGTTGTAAATAAAATAATTATTAATGAAAAAACTAATTACAGCAATAGGATTGATGAGTGGAACATCTTGTGATGGTATAGACGCATCAATTATTGAGTCAGATGGAGTAGATAAGGTCAATATGTTAGGAGACTATTTTTTTCCTTACGAGAAAAAAATTAGATCAAAAATAAGAAAACTCAAAGAAAAAATAGATAAAATTTCAGATTTAGAAGCTAATACTCTAGAAATAACCTTATTAGAGAAGGAGATTACAAACCTTCACTTTCAAGCTTTTAATTTGCTTGTTAAAAAGCTTAAATTAAATCATTCTAAAATTGATTTAATTGGATTACATGGTCATACAATTTTTCACAGCTTTTCGAAAAAAAAAACAAAACAAATTAGTGATGGAAAAGTTTTGTCTAAACTCACATGTTTAGATGTAATTTATAATTTTAGGGAAAATGATTTAAAAAATGGTGGACAGGGTGCCCCATTGGTTCCCATATTTCATAAATTACTACAGAAAAAATTAAGACTAAAGATGCCTGTTGTTTTTATAAATATTGGTGGAATATCTAATCTGACTTATCTAGATGAAAACGAGCAAATGATTAGTTTTGATACCGGGCCAGGAAATTTTTTAATAGATAAATTATTACAGTTAAAATCTAAAGATAGAATGCAATTTGACAAAAATGGAAAAATAGCTCTCAAAGGAAATTTAGATAAAAGTGTTTTAAATATGTATTTAAGTGATCCATATTACGACACTTTGCCGCCAAAGTCATTAGATGTAAATAATTTTAACCTAAATTTAGTTAAAGGCATAAGTCTAGAAAACTCAATTACTACATTGTCAGAATTAACCTCACAATCTATAGTAAAAGCCTTAAATTTCTTTTCACGCAAACCTAAAGAAATTATTTTGTGTGGAGGAGGAAGAAAAAATATGTATATTTGTAATCGGATTAAGCAAACAAGTAATATCAAAACAAACGTTATTGATGAATATAAAGTAAACGGAGACTTTGTTGAGTCACAAGCTTTTGCTTATTTAGCCATTAGGTCGTTCTTAAAAAAACCTATTTCTTTTCCTAATACTACAGGTGTATCAGAGCCTATGTGTGGCGGAAGATTAGTAAAATTTAAATAAGAGCTGTTTTTTCTTTAATATATTTTTCTATTTCTTTAGATAGTTCAATCTCTTTATTTTTAAAGAAATGATTAGCATTTTTAATCTTTGTGAAGATTACCTCGATACCTTTTTGATTTTTTATTCTATTATCTAGTTCGTCAATACTTTCTTTGGTTACCAACTCGTCTCCATCACTGTACAAAACTTGTCCTGATGTTGGGCATGGTGCCAGAAAAGAAAAATCATAGACATTAGGTTGAGGAGATATAGCAATAAAATTATTAACCTCAGGTCTTCTCATAATTAATTGCATACAAATTAAAGCTCCAAATGAAAAACCAGAAACCCAACATTGACTATAGTCTAAATTTTCTCTTTCTATCCAGTCTAATGCAGCAGCTGCATCTGATAATTCTCCTTGACCATTATCAAAAATACCGTCACTTTTTCCAACACCTCTAAAATTAATTCTAATTACTGAAAAACCATTTTCTAGAAAAATATTATAAGCAGTTTGTACAATTTTATTATTCATTGAACCACCGTATTGAGGATGTGGTTGAAGAACAATCGCCACTGGAGATCCAAATTTTGGATTTTTATAATACTTTCCCTCCAGCCTACCAGCTGGTCCAGGTATAAAAATTTCAGTACTTTTGGGTTTCATGAGTTAGTAATGATAATTAGTTTCAAAAAAAATTAATTTATAGCATATTTTACCTGGGACAATTTGTTTTTTTATATACTTGACTAAAATAGTAGGAATGATATTCAACACCAAAAAGGGTATTAACTATGAAATTAACCACTAAAGGAAGATACGCAGTCATGGCCATGGCTGATTTAGCCTCCAATGAAAACACAAAACCTGTGAGTTTGAACGAAATCGCAAAGCGACAGAATATATCCCTTTCATATTTAGAACAGTTATTCTTCAAATTAAAAAATGATCACCTGGTCAAGAGTGTAAGAGGTTCTCGGGGAGGATACTTATTAGCTAAAAAAGCTAAAGAAATAAAACTTTCTAGTATAATTTCTGCAGTTGATGAAAAGGTTAAAACACTTAATTGTAAAAAAGACTCAAAAAGAGGTTGTAACGGAAGATCAGTTAAATGTATCACGCATTATCTTTGGGATGATTTAGAAAAACATATTAATAGTTTTTTTGAAAATAAAAATCTCAAAGAATTAGTTTTAAAACAAGAAAATATTTTAACAATATAACAAAACAGGTAAGGGTAATGAAAAATCAAGATATTAATATAGATAGAGAATACAAGTATGGTTTTACCACCGACATAGAAAGTATTAGAGCTCCAAAGGGTCTTAATGAAGATACTATTAGGTTTATCTCTAATATTAAAAAAGAACCTAAATGGATGTTGGAATGGAGACTTAAGGCATTTAATAGACTGAGCAGTTTAAAGGAACCTAACTGGCAAAAACCAAAATATCCTAAAATTAATTATCAAGACCTATATTATTACTCTGCACCGAAAAGTTCTTCTGATAAACCTAAAAGTTTGGATGAAATAGATCCAAAGATATTAGAGACCTACAAAAAACTTGGAATACCACTTGTTGAACAACAAAGATTAAATGGAATAGCCGTTGATGCAGTGTTTGACTCAGTTTCTGTAGCAACAACATTTAAAGATGAATTAACAAAAAAAGGAATAATATTTTGTTCAATCTCTGAAGCTATTCAGAAACATCCAGATTTAGTAAAAAAATATCTAGGTTCAGTTATACCTTTAAGCGATCATTATTTTGCAACATTAAACTCTGCAGTTTTTACCGATGGATCTTTTGTATACATTCCACCAAACACAAGATGCCCAATGGAGCTCTCAACTTATTTTAGAATT
>Ga0115003_10004780_pt1 | contig 10340 bp, 7 predicted proteins | sample ArcticOcean_MG_C_7_FD_88736 | JGI IMG/M metagenome (GOLD analysis project Ga0115003, IMG submission 88736) | Marine microbial communities from western Arctic Ocean - ArcticOcean_MG_CB11_88 | ecosystem: Environmental > Aquatic > Marine > Oceanic | place: Arctic Ocean: Canada Basin | collected... | reverse complement strand
TGGCGGCGACGGTGGCGGCGGCGTGGGTGGCGGCGGCGATGGTGGCGGCGACGGTGGCGGGCTCGGCGGTGGCGACGGTGGTGGGCTCGGTGGTGGGCTTGGAGGGGGTGGAGAGGGAGGTGGAGGCACTGGTGGAGGACTGGGTGGTGGCGGTGATGGTGGCAGCGGCGAGTGGCAGTAGCACAGGCGGTGGCCGCTTGAGTATGGACTGCCGCAGTTGTAGCCGTAGTCTCCCGTCCGGTCGAGGATTGGCGTGGCGGTTGTCTGGCCATCGCCTGGGTTGCGCCCCGCCAAAGCGCACATAGCCTTGGGAACTCCAGATGGAACCACTGGTCTGTAGAACGGGTACATGCTGTACCTGTCTGCGTAGTAGCGTCCGGTTGCACTGTTGTCGCAGACGCCCGACACGTACGGAAAGTCGCCAGCGCCATGGTAGGTTGCTCCGGCGGCAACGGCCTCCCACTCGGACTCCTCGTCAATGAAGGGCATGGCGTCAGCGCGCGCATTGGCAGCCGCGCACACGAGGCCCGACCGCGCACATGCCACGTCGCAGTTCTCGTTGGACTCGCTCCAGAACCAGCCCGTCGTCGGAGGCGCAGCAGGTGGTGGCGGACTTGGTGGAGGCGGAGACGGCGGCGGGGACGGCGGCGGTGGCGAAGGCGGCGGTGGCGTGGGCGGGTGGAAGTAGCAATAGCAAGTAAAGACGGAAGAGAGGGCCTCGCACATCGCATACTGACTCAGTGTTTGCCAGTAGACGATCTTGGCGTTGCTGCGCATGCATGCCCCCTTGGGTTCCGACCCGGTCTCCGCAGTGGTCGGCGTAGTCGACTGGTCTGGCTGGTATGTTTCGCCAGGGTACTCTTGCTGCTGCCAGAGAAGACAGTCTGCGGATGTCACACCGCCTTGAAGGATGGCTTCGGCTCCCGCACAGGCCCTCCACGGCGGCGCCGATGGCGGGGGCGAAAGGGGTGGAGGGCTTGGCGGCGGCGGCGACGGTGGTGGTGACGGCGGTGGTGCAATCCCCTCACACGAGAAGCGCGCTTGCAGGCTGCAGTCACGTGAAAACCACTGCTTCGTCTGCAGGTCCACCACGGCACACGCATCCCCAAACACCTGCGGGGTGAAGCCGGAGATGGCCCACGGCTGGTACATGTGCGGCTCCAATGCGATGTCGTTGTGGTACACGAACCCCTCCGATGGCAGCCCTCCAGATGAGGAAGGCCTCTTGAGCCCCAGCCGAGCAAACCCCGTGAGGTATCCAGCCGCGTAGAAGGCATCCACCAGCGCATTGTTTTCGGACGCGTCGCGCGGTGACGCAATGTGCCCACCATGTCCCTCGCACACGATTACCGCGTCGTCGTAGCTGTTTGTGTTGCCATTGTCTTGCACATCGTATCCAATCACCGGAGCGACGGGTGGGTGCGGGGGCTGGATGGGAGAGGGAGGCGGCGGCGATGGAGGCGGCGGCGATGGGGGTGGGCTTGGAGGCGGCGTAGGGGGTGGCAAGGGTGGTATGGAGGGCGGCGCGCTCGGTGGCGTCGCGCAGACGATGACCATCCTATCTGCGTTTCGGGCCTCGCAAGCCGCCTTGAACTGCAGGATGGGCCCTCCTGGAATCGAGTCCCCTGGTGCCTCGGGTCCGACGCACATGCGCTGGAAGTGTGGACTCTCCAGCGCGAAGCCACCACCGGAAGCAATGAACCGCCACTCAAGGGCCTTGGGCTCGATGGCACGCACGACCTCGCACTTGCGTGCGCGGAGGGGCTGTGTGACAAAGGCAAAGCTTGATGCCAGGTCTGGAGCAGTCGTGCCTCCAACCGACCAGCACAGCGTCTCACCATCCGCGTCAGGTTGCACCAAGTGGAGCTCAAAAACACCCGGGCGTACAGATTGCACGGTCAGGCCACGGCTATGGTGTTGGTAGGGCGTATCCAAGAAGGTGATCATCTCTCCATCCGTAGAGGTGCCCGGCCCAGCCGTGTAGGTGGTGGGCGCAGTCATCGGCCCTATGTAAACAATGCCATCGGAGGCTGTGCTGCCACAAGTGGTCAACGGGTCGTAGTACGGCGGTGGTGTTGGCGGTGGCGACGGTGGAGGTGCTGGAGGCGGTGAGGGGGGTGGTGGACTTGGGGGCGGTGGCAGCGGTGGCGGGGACGGCGGTGGCGGGCTCGGTGGAGGCGGCAAGGGAGGTGGGGGAGCGGGTGGCTCCGGCGGCGGTGCCTCGCAGCAGCCGCAGGTTGTGCCGCACAGGTAGCCAAACATGCCATTGCAACTGCAGCTCCCCTCTGCCAAGATACCGGCACAATTGTTCCCCACCAGCTCTTCTTCACGGTCCATGCATGGCGGCGGAGACGGCGGCGGCGGCATGGGCGGCGGCGGACTCGGCGGCGGAGGGGATGGAGGTGGAAGAGGCGGCGGTGGGGACGGCGGTGGGGACGGCAGCGCGCTCGGGGACGCGCACATCACGTTGGTGTCTTTGACCCAAACGCGCGAGCTCTCGGTATTGCGACATCTGCGCTGTGCGAGCGACTCGTGAGGTATTCCCGACCCCAGAAAGAACTTGAAGATGCGGCAGTTGCCGACGATCTCGTCAGGGTTGGCGGACAGGGCCCTGTAATCGTCGCACAGCGCCAGGTCGCCGGTACCAATCTCGTAGGACCACTCGACGGCTCCGATGTTGGGCAGGTCGTCGCGGAAGAGCTGCTGTCGGCACTGCTCCGCAGTGCCACCGCCATCGATGCTCGAGAGCACGTTTACTTTTCCAGCCAAGAACCCATAGGCCACCAATGCAGGTACTTTGTCGGCTGGAATACCGTAAGGGTTGTGCACCTCGGCATCGTAGACGCCATTGATGTAACAGGGCTGCATAGGTGGACTGGCAGGCGGCGGCGGCGAGGGCGGCGGCGGCGAGGGCGGCGGAGAAGGCGGCGGCGGAGTGGGTGGCGGCGACGGAGGGATACTCGGCGATTCGCAAGCTTTCTGAGCATCCTTGACAAAGACAGCGTGTTGACCCGTGTTGCAGTTGTGCACCACCGCTGAGCCGGCGTTGTAGTTGGTATAGAACTTGCAGTTGCCAACCACGGGATCCTGTGACAGATCCTGGTGGCTGCTGCAAAAGTCGGAGATACCGCTGGTCGACCAAAGGGCTGCGACGATGTTGTCGCGTGAGTCTCCGTATGTTCCGACTGCAAGCATGTAGTCCAAGCACTCCTGTTGTGTCTTGCCAGAGGGCGGCGAGCCGTCCACAATGTCAGCCACGGTGCCCAAGATCATGGTCGCTGGGATGTGGTAGGCCGGGGCGCCCTCAAGCTGGTGGAGGCTGTACTCGTACACGCCGTTGGTGTAGCAAGGCTGCATGGGTGGATGACCAGGTGGTGGCCGAGGGGGAGCTCGTGGGACCGGTGGTGACGGAGGCGCGGAGGGAGGCTGGCATGTGCCTGTGGTCCACACAAGCTCAGCGTCAAACCCACACCCACTGCCACAGCAGTTGTGTGTCGAGTGCTCGGCGTCGCTACAGAGATGGTACCCTGCATGCGCAGTGCACTCGTCCAGGGCCTGGGCGTAGGTAGCCTTCTTGGGAAGCAGGCCAGTCGTCAGAGGCTGCAGTCGCCTGGCGCCAGAACCTGTGCCGTCGCCATCCCCAGTGTAAGAGATGCCATCCGCTGTGGTAAAGTCGGCGTGCGCTGAATTGGCCGAGCGACACACTGACGTGCACGTGATGCCGGTGTCTGAGCAGCATCGCACTGCGCCAAGGTAAGCCTGAGGCTGACATGCGCCGTGCTCGTCCGCAAAGGTCTTGCCCCCTGCGGCGCACTGCGAGATGGCCAGGTGGTTGATGTCGGGCGGCGGCGACGGCGGCGGCGTCGGCGGCGGAGGCGACGGCGGCGACGGCGGCGGCGGCGATGGCGTCGGCGGCGACGGCGGCGGCGTCGGCGGCGGCGCCGGCGGTGCAGAAGGCGGCGGACACGATAAACGAAGGCCAATCGTCCCACAAACAGGTGGCTCTAGGTTGGGTCGCCAATAGCACCCCGAGTAGGAGCCGTCAACGCGAATCTTGTATGATTGCTCGCACGTTGTCTCAAGCTCAACCGCGCAGTCCTCCACAGAAGTCTTGATGGCAAACTCTGACACCTCCACACATGGCATGGGCTGGCCCGGGGATGGTGGCGGCGGGTAGGCCGGGCAGTAGCCACATGTGCCTCGGCAGTTGGTACCCATGACAGTGTTGTAATCGTCCGAGCAAACGTGTGTGCCCTCAGAAATGCCAAGTGCGCACTCTTCCGTGGAGGTCATGACATTCGTGGGGTCGATGCCAGGGAGGCCATAGTCCATGCATGGCGCATGCGGCGGCGGCGTTGGAGCCGGCGCCGCTGGCGGCGTTGGAGGGCTTGGCGGCGGCGGCGGCGATGGGCAGCACCCTCCGCTCCCAGGACAGTATTGGTGGTACGAGGCCTGTGAAGACGACCCCACGTTGTATGTGCTCCATGCCCCACAGTCGATGCTGTTGAGGATGCCATACACAGCAAAGGCAGCGCATCCCGTCTGGCCACCACCTGAAAAGGTCTCGAGGCCCGAGTAGCCGGCTGACGTGGCGCCAGCCTCGTCATCTTTGCATGTTAGTGGTGGAGAACAGCCTGAGAACACAGCACGCTATCTGTCAGAGCCGGGTTCGGGTTCAGGGAAATAGGGGTTCAGGGAAATAGGGGTGCAGGGAAATAGGGGTGCGGGGCGTAGGGTTCAAGAGGAAAGAACGTACATCCGCAGGAGCGCTGGCAGTAGTGGCCCACCACGCTGTAGCAACCAAAGTGCTCGCTGGTGGGCTCGTGGCACGTGCTCCCCGCAATGTCGCGGCACTTGATGTTGATGTTACCGGCGGTGAACTGGTTAGCAAACCCGTCGCTGTCCATCTGCACAAAGTGGTCCCAACACTCGCCATTGTCTGGCACGGCAGGGTAGGACACCTGGGGAGGCGGTGGTGCCAATGGCGGAGGAGGCGTTGACGGGGGGTCGTAGATAATGTGCAGCTTGACGCTGTTGTACCGCGTCGCTTGTGCGCCTGGGAACGGAGCTGGTCCGGGGACCTGGTCGGCCTTGAAGAGGCACAGTTCCAGCGTATGCGTGTCGGTGCCGTCCTGGCCGTGTAGGTCGATGGTCGTGTCAAACTCGTGGTACTCGAGATACTCGCCTGAAAACGCAGTGCCAGCTCGCACGCGGAAGCCGTAGGCCCCTCCGAGGCAAGTGCCGCAGTATTCGATTGGCGTGTCGGAGGGCGGGTCGTAGTTGCTGGCCCAGATGGGTTGCTGCGAACGAGGGGGGAGGGTCGAAGGATTGTTAGTATGCATATAGTCAGCGCTATCCGAAAGTGTGCTTGTGCGGTGAGTAGGGGTTCGAGTTTGGTAAAGGCGCTTACCCAGCACACCCAGTCGTTGATCTCGATGAGGCTTCCGTAGGCCTGGAAGACGTAGTTGACATTCCATCGGATGTTGTGCTGGTCTTGCGGGTTGCCGGCCTGCAGCGCGATGGCAAGGTCGAGCGGTGGTGGTGGCGAGGGCGGAGACAGCTCGCCGCAGCAATCGCATGATTTGTAGCAATCTTGTGCAATGACTCCGCCACAGTCGCACCCGAGCGTGGCGATGGCCGTAGGACAATTGACGTTGCCAGAGTCCTCGCATACGGGTGGCGGGGGCGGCGGGGGTGGCGAGGCGTTTTGATGGACGTACGGACAGCAGCCGCATGACGATTGGCATGCCGTGCCGACGTTGGATGTGCACTTGGCGTCAGTGCCGTCAGCATACCCGTTCGCACCAGCAGGGCTTCCGAGGACATCGGCTGTCCCATCATACTCGCTGGCCGAGCATTCAACCACGCCTTCCACGGCGCACGTTGAAGTGCCGTCAATTTGGTACGTCTGCCACGCAAACTCGCGGTCCTTGCACCCGTCGTGGCAACGACCACATGCCAACTGGCAGTCGCGCAGCGCTTCGTTGGTGTGGCAAAGGCCGGCGTAGCGATAGTTGTCCCTGCACTGCGCACTCGTCAGTAGGTTGCTGCATGGCGCCGGAGGTGGCGGCGCCGGAGGCTCGGGTGGTGACGCTGGTGGTGTGTCGAGCCAGCAGCCATGTGAGCCGTCCGGATCGAAACGATAGTACGACTTCGAGATTGCCGAAGGCGTCTGACAGCCAATAGGTTGATCCCTGCACGTCGATACTAAGCGCCACGTTGTGATACCGGGCGTGTCTGACGTGATGCCTGTGCAATAGTAGTTGTCGAGGCACATGATCTTGGCAGTATAGAGGTCCGTGGTGCCCGTATCGACCTCATCGGTGCGTTCGCTCCAGATGCCGTTGATAGGCCCAACAAAGCAGATCAACGTATCGGCCTGGCGGTTTGGTACCGCAGGCGGCGGCGTTGGCGCGACGCCGGGTGGGTACGGCGGTGGCAACGGTGGCACGGGGGGCGCCGCGGGCAGCAGCAGCGGGTTGATTTGCGTGCCCGCTGCGATGTCGTCGAGCCACGGGTCGCTGATGAGGGGCGGTCGATACCAAGCGTATCCCTGGTTGTAGTAGGTGTAGAAGCAACCGGGTGCGTCGGTGTCCAGGTTTCCGAACCCGACGTCGAGCTGGCAGCTGGGGTAGCCGGTTCCGTACACGGAAGATGCGCCTGGGGTCACCGAGATGCCATCATTGAACGGATAGACGTAGTTACACTCCCACGTGTTGACCTCAGACTGTGTCTGGCAAGGATGCTGCACAGTGCCACCGAGACAGCCTTCTGGGCGGGTGTTGCAGTTGCAGTTGGGCCCGTCGGGCCCATAGTACTGCACGGCGTACAGGCGGTACGGCTCACTCGCGGCCCTGGCTGGGTAGGTGGCAGTCATGTGATCGACTCCGGCGGTCATGCAGTATCTCAACGCCTTCTGCTGATTGGCAGCCGAGTAACCAAAGATGCCAGGTGCACGATGCGCGCCTTCTTGGTTAATGCTGAACCCCGGAAGGTAGAACACGCCGTTGACGAGAACGAACCAGTCGTTTACGTCGGTGGGCAGCGCTGGAGACGGCGACAACGGCGGCGGTGGCACGTTTGGTGGTGCCGATGGCGGCGATGGCGACGTCTCGTCGCAGCAACCGCATGTGAAGCAGCAGTGGTTCGACGTGTATTGGTAGAAGATACCACCAGTTTGCGAGTTGCAATTGCAAATGGCGCTGTTAAAGTTCGCGCAGTCGTATTGAAACGTCTCACCAGGCGTGTCGTAACAAAACAATCCCTGGTTGTTCGCGGTCGGGTGTGGACACGACGCCCCAAGCCCGGGCCCAACGGTTTGGGCCCGGGCTAGAGGAGTCCAAAGAAGGACTGCGCACGCCCACCAGCCAGGCGGACGCATGCCACACGGTCCTCTACTCACAAAACTGCCTGTAGACATTATTCTAGCGCCCTATGCAATTGCGTTTAGCACCTTCGCTGCACGCTTCACCCACCACTCTGTGAGGTCAAAGAACTCAACGCCCTCATCATTAGCATACATCAGAAGCCCGGCCAGCTCTTTCTCCATGCCCAAGTCACCTACGCGGTCAAGCATCTCCTTCTCGCGGGAGAGCATCTCCCGCGTCACCGCCAGCTGTGCCAAATGCCTATGCACGTTACAGTCAGACGCGCCTCCGAGGGGCGTCCCCATTTTGCAAGCCTTGCCGCCCTTGACAGCCGCGGCGGTCCGGCCATTGTCAAACCCACACTTGAGCTCGATGACGACCATCCGGTTGGCCTTCTTGTCAAAGGCCACGATGTCCGCGGCGGTGCCGATGCGGTGGGCCTCTGAGACGGCGGTTCGCTGTGCGAGAACGGGCTCCAAGCCTTTGGACGCCAGCCCCGAGAGGACCATCTTAGTGAGGCGGTAGACATGTAGCGCCTTCTTCATCTCGGCGGGCCCCGCGTTGATCAGCCGCGTCAACTGGGCGTCCACCTTGGCGCCGCGCTGGCGTCCACCTTGCTTGCCCGCCCAATGGCCACCTGCCCGGCCATTGGACCGCTTGGCGATGCTCGGGAGCTCACCTGCCGACCAAACCTTCTTCTGCAGGCGTTTTGTGAGGCCACGCAATTTTGTGCCAGTTTTCATGCCCTGGCGGAGCACAGTGAACCCCCGATACTTTCCGGTACCCGTAAGCGCAGCCGGGGCAGTCTTTTTTAGCATCGTCTTCAACCCCCGCGGCGCCATGATTTCCCGGCCGAGTACCCCCACCTACGTTACGCTCTCTGATAGCGCGCCTAGTAGCTGTCCCAGCAGCATCGCGTCTACCCCGGAATCGTCGAGCTCCGTCTGCAGGTCTTCCATGCGGCGCAGGTCGGCGCGCACTATGTTGCCTAGGCACGCAGAAACAAACTCCTCGTACATTTCGGCATGCATAGCAGCCATGCAGGCCGCCTGGGTCCATCCCCGCGACCACGCTTGCCCTTGTGTCTCTTCACACACGGTGGTGCGCAGCGCGTTCTGGATCTTCACAGTGTTCGCACGGAAGCCGTCCTCCAGCGCGAGCCTCTCCAACTGCGCCCCCCTAGTCGGCCGCGCCACGCAACCAAACAACGCCACCCATTCCTCAGCGGTGATGGCAAGCGCGGAAAGTGCCTTGGCCGCGTCGCGTGCGACGTTGGGCTTAAAGAGAAACTCGATGACCTCCTTGTTGCAGCGCATGGACGATGCGATGACAATCTGCACGCACTCGTCGTCGCGCAGCCAACCACCAACGTGCTTGCCCACGCGGGCGCGGATGGCCACCAAGGCGGCTTGGCGCAGGGCGCTGGCCTCTGCGTGGAAGCTGTCCATGGGCACCGCTAGATGACGCCGTGTCGGGGTCGCACAGGTTAGCGCAATCATGCCAGCCATCTGTTTTTTGCTCGCATTGGTAACAGGTGCCCCTTTGCACTACACCGGCGGGCTGCTCGGTGTCAGTGCCGATGTGACACTCTTCCCGCGCCCGGCACGAGCAGCCATCCAGCTGCAAGGAATCCCGGTTGGCGGTACGCTCAAGGGTGGCGCCTCCTACGATTCGGATTACAAGGTGTCGTTGGACCAGGACCTGGCGCGAAAGCTCGCACGGCTGCGCGTGCAGGTGCTTTGTGTAACACCCTCTCCAGAATGGGATTACGTATACGTAAAGATTCGACTGCCCCTCTTCCTGGGTACGCATACAATCGCACTCGCTAGGAAAGTATCGTCTCTCTCGTCCGTACTCTGGTGAGACAGCATGACCGACGTTCTAGGAGCGGTGTCGGACGCTGTACACACGGTGCAGCATGCCTTCGATGGCCATCCAGCTGCGCCACCTCCTCCTCCTTTAGAGCCGCCTCCCGTATTGCCACCCCTGATGCCGCCGTCCTCGCCGCCATACCCGCCTCTGATTGTGTGCCCGCCCATGGCGCCTCCTCCCATGTCGCCACCCGGCTTCCACGTCTGGGCTGCGCAAGTGCCTCCGTGGTTCTGGTGGATGTTTGCCTTCATGTTTCTTGTCGCGTGCTTTGGTACGGGGGCCATACTGTACATTCTACGGGAGCTGCGCAAGCAGAAAGGGGAGCGTGTCCCCAAGGAGGAGACGCTCAAGTCGCTTGCCCAACTAGAGGCGCGGTTGGGGAAACGAGGGTTCTAAAGTTTTGTACATGCGTAAACTGATTTTACGAATTTTAACAACCTAATGGTTACACTCCTACGTCAAGTTTGTTCCTACTTTGCACAATTACTTTTGTAACGGCCGGGAGATACGATCGTGGTGAAAGTGGGGTCCCAGGTTCCACTTGGATGGCACCCCCCAAGGGGGGCCAGATGGCAGACCCCACCGGCCAAGTTGCTTTTAGTTTCCTCTTGGATGGTATGGAAACCAAGTGGAAACTAAGTGAACCATTCCTGGAACCGCGTCTTCCCCGAAGTCGATGCCATCGAGGTGTGGAAACTAAAAGGAAACTAAAAGCAACTTAGCCAGAGGCGTCTGCCATCTGGCCCCCCTTGGGGGGTGCCATCTGAGTGGAAACTGGGACCCCAGTTTCACCACGATCGTATCTCCCGCCCGTTACAAAAGTAATCGTGCTAGGTAGGAACAAACCTAAACAAGTTTGGAAACGTCCGGGAGATACGATCGTGGTGAAAGCGAGCGCCACCTGCCCGGGCTAGATGGCATATGGATGGCAGGCTAGATGGCAGAGGTTGCTTTTAGTTTCCATTTAGTTTCCATATTCTAATTCTGCCTACTCAGGACAATCATGCTCCCTATGGTACGGTCCACGCTCACTCCTCCATCTCCTCTGCGGCCTGCTCCTGCGCCAGGCAGTCCTCGGCCTTGAGGGCTCCGAACTTGCGG
>Ga0115003_10004779_pt1 | contig 10341 bp, 14 predicted proteins | sample ArcticOcean_MG_C_7_FD_88736 | JGI IMG/M metagenome (GOLD analysis project Ga0115003, IMG submission 88736) | Marine microbial communities from western Arctic Ocean - ArcticOcean_MG_CB11_88 | ecosystem: Environmental > Aquatic > Marine > Oceanic | place: Arctic Ocean: Canada Basin | collected... | reverse complement strand
TTAGTAATTTTTTCATAATATTGACTATTCTAATAATGTGGATATAGTCAATCTACACTTATCAAATAAGTGTGCCATTCACATGGATCAAAAGTGACTCATCTACATGAGTTAAAAGTAGGTAAACTTTAAAAATGAGGTAAACCTATGCTTAAGATCAAAGATCATCTGATTAAAACGATCAGAAACAACCATACAAAAGAAGAACAAAAAAAAGCGATTGAAAAGAAAAAAAAAGTTGTTGAGGCCTATGGTAGCGGCACTACAGGATACAGAATTAAAAATGGAGCTAATAGAGGAAAGGTTCTAGGGCATATTTCCAAAAAAGGTAATAATAATTTTTAATTGAATAAGTTTTAAAAGAAGGGATTGTTACTTCCCTTCTTTTAAAATAATTTTAATCCTAATACACCCAAGAAAATTAAGAGAATTGAAACTAGTTTGTAAAAATTAATTTTGTCTTTTAAGTAAAAATAACCAATAAAAATTGCAAAAATAATACTAGTTTCTCTTAAAGCGCTAACCATTGGCACAGGTGCTTTGGTAAATGCCCAAACTGTAATTACATAAGCAATATAAGAAAAAGTTCCACCAATCCAAAAAATAGTCTTGCCTTTAGTTAAGGTCTTTTTTAAAATATTTTTTTGTTTTCTTAAGTGTAAGATGACGGGAAAGAACAAAGCACTAAAAATAAACACCCAACTCATATAGCTAATGGCTGAACCACTTATCCTAGCCCCCTGCCCATCAACAACAGAATAAATTCCAATAAATATGCCTGTAGCTAATGAAGTATAAAGTATTTTATTATTTTTTATTACAGATTTACTAAAAAGACCAATCAGCATAACTCCTGATGAAATAAACAAAATAGATAAAACAGTAAATACTTCGAGATAAACACCTAAAAAAATAATTGAGATAACTGTTGCAACTAGAGGTCCAAATCCACGAGCTACAGGATAAACAGTTGTAAATTTTCCAGTTTGATAAGCGGTTAAAAGAAAATTTTGATAACCTTGGTGAATTAGTGCGCTTAGGACAATATAAGGAAAGCTCTCAATACTTGGTGCAGGCAATAAAATAATAGCAACGATACAAAGTGGAACGTGTCCGTAGACAATAGCACCTATAGAAACGTTCTTGTCCTTATATTTACTTGCCATACTATTCCATATAGCGTGTAAAAAGGCTGAAAATAAAACTATTAAAAAAACACCTGTTTCCATAAATTTTTATTTAGCACTATGAAATTAATATTAAAACGTGAGATAAGAAACTATTACTTATCATAAACAAAATTATAACGATAATATATAAAATAATTATTAATCTGTTTTTATATTTTCTTTTTTTTCTAAGTAATAATGAGTCTGGTTTATAATCTTCTTTTTTAAAAGACTTAAAATCATAACTCATCATCCAGAATGATTGATCGCTTTCACCTTCATAGCCAGCTTTAAAGCTTTTTATATGAGATGACAGCTCTGAATATATAATCAAAAAAACAATTAATAGTAAGATAGTTGTTGTCATTTTTACTCAAATTATAAATCAATAAAATTATATATTATAGTTTAATTGTTTTTGTGTTTTTTTTAATTTATTAAAGAATCAACATTTTATGAAAGAAACTTACTTATATTTATCAACTGGGATAGCATTAGGGCTAATTATTTATCTTGCCGGAAAATATATTTTTTAAACCGCTAAAAAATTGGGATAATAAAACTTGGCTTTCATCCTCAAAATATATTCGATCGTTTAATGAATTTTTAATAAAAAATGCCAAGTTAACTAAAGCTTCTAAAATAATAGACGTAGGATGTGGTCGGGGCAAAATTTTAGGTCACCTATTTAATAAACTAAGGCTTGAAGATAGACCTTTAGGTTTAGATTTAGAAAAACATAAAGATAGAGATAAAAGAATTAATTTTAAAAAAGTTGATGCAATTACATTCTTTAAAAAAAGTAATAGAACTTTTGATTTAATTTTAATTAAGCAAACTATTCATTTATTAAAAATGCAGGAAATAAAAAAATTATTAAATCTATGTAAAAGTAGACTCAAATGTAAAGGTAAAATTATTATCTTTACTCTTAACCCTCGGCAAAATGAAATACCAACATTTTTTTTAATGGAGAAAAAACTTAAAATTTCTTTTAAGAGAGATCAAAAAATAATAAAATTTATATCCAAAATATATTCTAAAAAAATATCTAAAAAATTTATTTTTACTGTAAATATATCTAAAAAAAAATATTTAGAAATGATCAAAAATAGATATATTTCAACTTTGTTAAAGTTTTCTCCTAGAGAAATTTTAAAAGGCGTTGATGAAATTAATTTAAGGTATAAAAAAGTATTAAAATTTAAAGATAAATTACAATGTATTATTATAAAAAATTAGTGTACATGGCAGATATTAAATTAATTAAAGAATAAAATGACATATAAAGAATTTTTAGAAACCTTGGAAGAAGTTGAATTAGACTTAGACTCAGCGGCTGAAGCTTTAGATCTAGAAATCTCTGATATAGAAACCTGGGAAGACGAAGACGAAATACCAAAACCTGCCGAAAAATGGATTAAAAAAGAGAAGGTAGAATTCGCAGAATTACATAATTCTAATGAAGATGAGGATTTTGATGATGAAGATGAAGATGATCCATTAGATGGTGAAGATCTAGACTTTGACAGTGAAGAAGAAAGTGAAGTAGAGAAATAGTTTCAATTTATTTTTGAAGATTGTATTTATATATTTTTTTTAAATTTGTTAAGTCTTCATGTGTGTCCACATCTAGAAATTCAAAATTCTTTAGTAAAATCGCTTTTGTCTTAATTTTAGTATCTGCTATATTTTTAATCTTCCTTAAATCAAACCAATAACACTGGGCTGCATCATGATAGTAAGCTTCTAAGTCTTGTGACCTTTTTCCTTTATTGGTATTTTCCTTAAAATTAATATCTCCAGAAATATTATTTTTTTTTAGAGCTCTTTGTATAGGGTAAGAAAATTTTCCAACAGTCATAATTTTTTCACTTTTTGAATTTAAAAGTAATTTTTTACATTTCTTTAAAGTAGAAACTTTTAATAATGGATTTACAGGATAGATATAACAAAGGAACCTTATGTTTAAACCTTTTTTTTTTATAAAACTTATAAAATGTTTTAAAACATTGATGTCAGTAGCATAATCATTTGCTAATTTTTTTGGTCTTATAAAAGGAATTTCAGCCCCAAAAATTTTTGATATTTTTGCGATTTTTTTAGAATTTGTTGATACAAAAACTTTATTAAATAATTTACTTTTTAGCGCAATTTTGATTGGATAGCTAATCATCGGCCTACCAAAAAAAGTTGTTATATTTTTATTTTTTAAACGTTTTGATCCACTTCTTGCGGGTATTAAACAAATATCCATAATAAATTCTTTTACTAAATGTTTTTAATATTACCCTTAAAATTTGCTGAGGCAAAAACACCTCCTTGAAAAAGCAAAGCTGTTTTATCTTTATACTCACTTTTGTTTAATAAATGAATATCAAATCGATCAGCGCTGTCTTTGGGCTTGTAACCAAGTTGATAAGCACGTGAATTATTCCACCATGATTTTTTATTTTTGGACGCTCCATAAACGATTTCATGATGAATAGCTTTATGTTTAATCCCGATGTCAACTAGTTGAGTGAGGTCACTATAGCTAATCCAAGTTGACAGATGCCTTCGGTCTTCTGGTGCTCGTAAGCATGTTCCAATTCTTATACATAAAGATTTAATGTTAAATTTATCGGCATAAAATCGAGATAACTCTTCTCCAAAAGCTTTGCTTAAACCATAATGACTATCTGGTCTTTGATTTGAAAAATGATTTAATTTTGTTGTTCTTCTGTGAAATCCAATAGCATGGTTTGAGCTTGCAAAAATTATTCTTTTTACTTTGTTAATTCTCGCTGCTTCAAAAAGATTGTAAGTGCCTACAATATTATTTTGCAAAATATTAGGCTGTGTATCTTCAATAGGTATAGCACCAAAATGAACAATGGCATGAAATCCTTTAGTCATCTTTACTGTTGTTTTAAAATTTTTTAGATCAGCTAATATAAATTTATTATTTTTTTCTATATATTTTTTTTTTATGTCTGTTCCTACAAGGTTCTTATAGCCAATTTTTGCTAAAGATCTAAATAGCATTCCACCTAAATGACCAGAAGCTCCTGTAACTAAAACTTTTTTATTCATATTTTATTTAAACTTTGCTCCTTTAATATTTAAGTTGGCCATATAAAATGAGGTGCTAGCCGTAATAAATAACGTTTTTCCATCGACTCCTCCAAAATCTACATTGGATACTCGCTCTGGTAATTTGATATATCCAATTTGTTCTCCTGAGGTAGTATAACATGCCACTCCATCACCACAACTTGTCCAAAGATTATTCTCGGTATCAAATCTAAAACCATCAAAAACATAATCAGGATCAGTTTTTGCAAATTCTATTGGGTGAGTAATTTTCAAATTTTTATCTATATTATATCTTCTAATATATTTTGTTTCTCCAGTGTTCGAAATAAATATTTGAGATTCGTCAAGTGAAAGAGCTATGCCATTTGGTCGATCCATATCAGTCACAAAAGCTTCTAGTAATTTTGTTTTTGGGTCGTATTTAAAAACATAGCATCCACCATACATCATCTTTCCTGGAAAGCCCTCAATACGTTTGGGGTTAATAATTCCAAAAGGAGGATCTGTAAAAAAAATTGTTCCGTTTGAGTGAACACATATATCATTTGGTGAGTTTAATCTTTTATCATTATATTCATCGGCAATTAGTGTAATGACACTATTTTGATCAGTTCTGGTAACTCTTCTAGCTCCATGCTCACAAGTTACAAGGTTTCCCTGATTATCAGTTGTATTACCATTTGAAAAATTTGACGGCGATCTAAAAATTTCAACTTTCTTAAAGTCAAAACTTAGCATTCTATTATTTGGTATGTCACTCCAAATAACTTTATTTAATTTTTTTAAATAACAGGGCCCCTCGGTCCAAACACTCCCTGTATGAATTTTTTTTAGATTAAGATTTTTTATGTATTGTTCAAATTTATTTTTACTCATACCAATAAAATGAGATAATTCAGTTTTGAAAGAAAATAAACTAATTTATTTACTAATTTTTATTTTTTTTAAATTGTAAGTTTTGACAGCTAAATATAGCAATTTATTACTATGCCTTTAAATAAAAACTTCTTTAACTTTCAAGCTTTCAGTCCTTAGTTGTCCGCATGCTCCTAGAATATCTTGACCACGCGATCTTCTAATGGTTGCAATATATCCGGCATCTTGAATAATTTTACCAAATTTTTCCATATCTTTTCTTTCAGTCGGTAAATACTGGACACCAGGCCATGGATTGAACTCTATAAGATTTATTTTGCAGGGAAATTGGGCCATAAGTTTCAACAGTTGTTTTGCACATTCTATGTTATCATTAATACCTCTAAGCATGACATACTCTAAAGTTATTTTTTCTTTAACAACAGTACTGTAATATTTGCACTGCTCAATTAGATCTTTAATTTTAAATTTTTTATTAATAGGCATGATCATCTCTCTTATATCATCGGTTGGTGCATGTAGTGATAAAGCTAGATATGTGCCCATCTCTTTAGCGGCTTCAGGAATTCTATTGGCAATACCTGCTGTTGATACAGTTATTTTTTTTACTCCGTAATTTAATCCCTCTTTATCTTTTAAGATCTCAACTGCAGTTTTAACATTGTCGTAATTATAAAGAGGCTCACCCATACCCATCAAAACAATGTTAGTTATTTTTTTTTGCTCATTCCAGTCTTTAATTTGTTCTTTTGCAATTATGACCTGATTTACAATTTCAGCAAAACTTAAGTTCTTAACCAGCTTTTGAGTTCCGGTATGACAAAACCTACAGTTTAAAGTACAACCCACTTGAGACGAGATACAAAGAGTTCCTCTTGTCTTTTCGGGGATATAAACACATTCCACTTCGTTGCCGTCAAAAAGTTTTATTAACCATTTGATAGTTCCGTCTGTCGAAGTTTGTGTTTTTATAATTTTTGGCATCTTTAAACTGATTAAACTATTTAATTTAGACCTCAGTTCTAGAGGGAATGTAGTTAGATTGTTTATTTCAAAGGAACCTTTTTTGTAGACAGATTGCCAAACCTGCTTACTTCTCATCAAAACTTTTTTTTCTTCAATTCCTAAATCCTTATTTAAAAAAAGTTTTAGACTTTCAAAATTGAATTCAAAGAAATTTTTAAGCTCCATAATGATTAAATATAGATTAATATGTCGATTGTGTATACTTTGGACATTTGATAAAAAGACAAATGTTTCTAAAAATTAAAAATATTCCTAAGCTAGCTTGGAGTTCTGGCAATCCTGCTAACTTAAAGCCCTCTTTAAAAACTTTGTTTTATCTTTGTTTAGGTCTAGTTTTTTTTGGGTTTGGTGAGGGGTTATTGATTGTTGCTGGTATTGGAGCTTCTCCTTGGAATGTACTTCATCAAGGTATAGGCATAAAAGTTGGTTTATCTATTGGGACTATCGCTTTTTTGGTTAGTTTTCTAGTTTTGCTACTTTGGTTTTTTTTAGATCAAAAGATGGGCATGGGGACAATTCTGAATGCTATTATTATCGCTATTATGATTGATGTAACCATATACTTTTTTGAACAACCTGAGATATTTTTATTTAAACTTCTTATGGTCGTTGCTGGAGTGTTAATTGTAGGATTCGGCACTGCTATGTATTTAATTGCCAATTTAGGAGCGGGTCCACGAGATGGTTTGATGACTGGTTTACAAAAAAAAACTAATGCTCCTATTGCTTTAGTTAGAGCTTTTATAGAAGTTATTGTAGTTTTACTTGGTTGGTTTTTGGGTGGTATTGCAGGAATTGGCACTTTGCTTTTTGCTTTTGGGATAGGGCCATCAGTTGCTTGGGGATTAAGCTGCTTTTCTAAGACAAAAAATACGGTATAATTTTACGTAAAATTAAACTAGAAAATTTAATACTATTATCAAATGAAAGAACAAGAGTTAAGAGAAAAAAGAATAAATGATAAGTTAAGTTTAGATAAATTAGGTTCTAAATTTAAAGATAAAATTAATTGTAAAATACTTGGTGGCGAAGTATCAAGATTTATTCATCATGTTTTTATTGAACGAAAAAAAAGTGAATCTCTAAATTGGTGTTTTGCAAACATAAAAAGAGTAAAAATTTTTTTAGAAATATTTCATGCAAATCAAGAAGGTAAACAGGTATATAAAGAAGAATTAGCTAAAAATCTTTCTGAATATTCTTACAAGACAATTGCAAAAATTTTAGATGAAGGAATTAATAAAAAACACTTTATTTTAATGCCGGTTGATGGTGATGTGGGAAAGGATGCTAAAGTTAAAAATATTAGGCCCTCGGAAGAATTAATTGTTGATTTTTTAAATCTTTCTCTGGAAATAATATCTTATATTGAAAGCATAAAACAAAAATAAATCTTATAAATAATTTCTGTTAGCTAAATATGTAAAGACTTACCACTTAAAGATATATTGACTAATCATGTGGCATAAATTTATGAAACACTACAAACAATTTAATCTCTTAAACAGTTTACCAAAAAAACTTAATAATTTTTACTCGAAAAACTCAAAATATGCTCTTAGAGTTAACAACAAATCTAAAGATAAAAGAATTTATGATCCTGTAACGAATTTAGACAAAGCTTTTGAAAAGTTTATCAGAAGCAATATCATAAAAAAATTTCCTAAGGATGCTATTCTGGGTGAGGAATTTTTAGAAAAATATTCTGAAAACAATTACAAGTGGTATATAGATCCTATTGATGGAACAAGAGCTTTTATGGTTGGGGCTCCAACTTGGTCAAATTTAATTGGACTAACTAATAAAACACATCCTATTCTCGGCTTAGCAAATTTTCCAATTTTAAATAAATTTTATATAAATGATCACAAAAATTCTTATTTAATTAACAATAAAAAAAATATTTTAAAAACTTCTAAAGAAACTAATTTAAAAAAAAGTAAAGTTATAGGTCATTTACACGAATGGGTTTTCTCGAGAAAATATAACAATCAAATAAAAAAAGTTATGTCATCAGTTTCTTATTTTGGATCTGCAACTTTTGACGCATTAAACTTTTGTTTGCTTGCAGAGGGTAAAGTAGAAGTTGTAATTGAGACTAATCTTAAATCTTTTGATATAGTTCCACTTATTCCTATTATTGAAAAGGCAGGTGGTGTGGTGAGCACTTGGAATAATATGTCGGCAATAAAGGGTGGAAATATATTAGCTACTTCTAACAAAAAATTGCACAGTAAAGTTGTAAAAAAGCTTCGAGAGTTTATAAAATAATGAACAATAAAACTAAAGGTTCAACAATAATTGTTTTGGCTTTACTCATTTTTTTCTCAGATCATGAATATGCCTGGATTATGTCTGCTGCTCTTTTGGGCTTGGGTAGTGGTATTTTTCTTTGGAAAAAATAGATTAACTAACTAAGTAATATAAAAAAAAATATCTACTTATTTTTCCTATGGAAACTAGAGATAAGAATATAAAAAAATGTGATTTTAGCACCCCGGCTGCAAGGGTTAGGGGGTCACCTACAATCGGCACCCAAGCAAATAATAGTGACCATATTCCAAATTTTTTAAACCATAAAGATGCTTTCCTTATTTGGTCCTGAGTAAAAGGAAACCATTTTTTATTTATATATTTTAATAAATAAAATCCTAATATCCAATTACATACAGCACCTAAGATATTTCCTAGGCTTGCGGCAATTAAAAGCCCTATTTCATTGTAATTATTAGTACCAAGCAATCCTACGAGTGTTAACTCGCTCGAAACAGGTAGAATACTACCTCCTAAAAATGATATTGTGAAAAGTGAAAAATAAACCATAATTTCCGTAGTATATATTAAAGATTGAATTAATTAAGCATTCCGTTAATTTATAAGTAAAAATGAGTACGCATAGAACAAACATACCCAATTCCCTAAACGAACATTGGATGCCTTTTTCGGCTAATAGAGACTTTAAAAAAAAACCAAGATTAATAACTAGTGCTAAAGGCGTTTACTTAACAACACATGAAGGTAATACATTAATTGATGCTAGCTCAGGTTTGTTTTGTAATCCTCTTGGCCATGGCAGAGAAGAAATTATTCAAGCGATTAGCAAACAACTTCGAGAATTAGATTATACTTTACCTTTTAATCAAGGGTATGGAGGATCATTTCAACTCGCAACAAGAATTGCAAAACATACACCTGAGGATTTAAATAAAATATTTTATACAATCTGTGGTTCAACTGCAGTTGAGTCAGCCATTAAAATAGCAATGGCATACCACGCTGCTAAGGGAGATAAAAAAAGATTTCGATTTGTAGGTCGAGATCGAGGATATCACGGCATGAACATTGGTGGGTTGTCTGTTGGTGGTTTCAGTAATTATAAAGAAATGTGTGCTAGTATTTTAATGCCAGGTGTCAAACATATGCGCCATACTTTTTTACCTGAGCATAAATTTGTTAAAGGTCAACCTGATACTGGAGTAGAATTAGCTGATGACTTGGAGGTAATTGCAAATAAACATCCAGGAGAAATTGCGGCTTGCCTAGTTGAACCTATTGCTGGATCAACTGGAACTTTGATACCGCCAAAAGGATATTTAGATCGACTAAGAAAGATTTGTAACAAGCATGGAATTCTTTTAATTTATGATGAAGTAATTACTGGCTGGGGAAGAACCGGATCTGCATTTGCTGCTCAAGAATTTGGTGTTTCACCAGATATCATGACAATGGCAAAAGCTACAACGAACGGAATTGTACCCATGGGGGTTGTGGCAGCTCGGGAAAGTATTTATGACACAATAGTTAATTCTGCACCAGATGGTGGGATTGAATTATTTCATGGGTATACTTATTCTGGAATTCCAATAGCTGTTGCTGCCGCTCTTGCAGTTCAAGATATTTTTGAAAAAGAAGATATTTTTAATAGAGTAAAAGAAATGTCTCCTTATTTTCAAGATGCCCTACACTCTCTAAAAGATCTTGATTGTATTGAGAGCATAAGAGGCTATGGTATGATGGGTGGAATTGATGTTCGTAGGAAAGATAAACCTGGTAAGGCAGGATTTCATATCTACAAGGCTTGTTATGATAACGGAGTTAATTTTAAGGCGACAGCGGATGCATTGATACTAGCACCCCCTTTTATCTGTGAAAAAAAACACATTGATGAAATTTTTGATAAATTAAGAAAAGG
>Ga0115003_10004776_pt1 | contig 10346 bp, 5 predicted proteins | sample ArcticOcean_MG_C_7_FD_88736 | JGI IMG/M metagenome (GOLD analysis project Ga0115003, IMG submission 88736) | Marine microbial communities from western Arctic Ocean - ArcticOcean_MG_CB11_88 | ecosystem: Environmental > Aquatic > Marine > Oceanic | place: Arctic Ocean: Canada Basin | collected... | reverse complement strand
TAAATCTTCGAAATCACCGCTAGCTTCAGCATGGACAAACATTCTTAAGCGCTTGTACATTCTCATGTCAAAGTTGAAGTTTCTGAATACCGCGCGAGCATCTCCATCTCTGAGCCCACAGATTTCAAGAGACATACTCTGTTCATTTTGCTGAACAATTTGAGTACCTCCATAGACCAGTTGACGTTGAATATCCGGCGGCAACACGTAAGGAATTGGAGTTTTACCACCATTCTCCTCCAGATTGACAGCGTTCACATTAAAGGAGGTATTGTCATTTTCATCAATGGGCACATTTTCGCGCAGGTCATCCAAAGAAAATGGAAATCTTCTCCATTCACCTCGGACCAGTTCTAAGCGCGCAAACCTCATGACGATGGGGTCATCAAATTCCGTCAAGAACATTCTCAAAAAGCGGATAGATCGAAAATCAGTAATACCTCCCACCTTTTTCTGTGGCTCAAATACGGGGATTTTAAATTGAATCCAACGGGTCGGTCGTGACATACCGTTGGGAAGATCATGGCTTTGGGTTTCGTATATATCTGTAACAAAATTGCGTCCAACCTCGAGGTCTTCAGGACGCATCGAGACGCGATATTGGAAATAACTCTCCGTCTTACTTAACGTTTGATCTCTATTGGCATCTTCCTTATCAGGTATGTTGGTCGCAGAAGCTGGGGAGCCATTTATAGTTATGGTTGAGCTATTACCTTGAATACCATTGAAGTTTTTGTAACGCTCCATTATATCAGCACCTTGGTTGTCCAAACTGTCACCTCTATAAAAAACAAAATTATCTCCAGAGGGGTCGTTAAACACATTTTGATAGGCATTAGATCCGGAGCCTAACGCGCTGCTGATTCTAGTCAAATAGTTCGCGCCGCCACTTGGATTCCAGACTCGTTCTTCGTAATCATTTAAGGCGTCAAAACCGACATCTTGATATTCTCTAGCACCTGATGCATTGTCAAAAAATTCTGTTATTGGCTGTATTTCAGATAGATAGCCCCACGAGGTGGTATCCATAGTGCTTTTGTCCCCCGTTGCTGGGATTCCATTTTCAAAACTTTGACGACCGTCCTTGAGCACATCTTCACTGACGCTACCTAAATTAAAATATACATCACCACCATCTGGAGCGTCTGGGTTGTCGTAGAAGGGGTCCATCACCCAAAACTGTATGAACTCAATATTTTGCTCCTCAAAATTATTTATTTGTAGCGGGCGCATGATACCGGCCCATCTAGATCCAGGATCTTCTAATAGCCCATTTGCATTCATGCCCGAGCTTATTCCAGGCTCACCTTCAACATCAAAATTATATGGACCTCTTTCATTGGGGTAATACGCCAAATCAAACATGGCTAAGTTTCTTGCCTCGTTTTGCTGCAAACTGTAATTAGGGAACACTTCTTTAATCAGCACCTCGCGCATACGCTGATCAGAAGTGATTTCGGGATCATTTCTGATATTATCAGGAACAGAACTACCACCGGTAAAGAGTGATGGGTCTACAATATACCAAGCCAATTTTGCTCTGTTGTAACCATAAGCCAAGTCATTATTCAAGGTGCTCTCAGGAAACATACTTGCTTGATTACCTGGGGTAGAAGCTAGGTTCCATGAATTAAGACTGCGCAGGTCAATGGTCGTTTGAGAACTTTCAAAATCGTCTAAATACGTAGTTTCTGCACCGGTGATCTTTATTCCCTTTGGGGAGCCCGGAATGAGGTTCGCAAATTCTCCTTTAAACTGTAACTGCGATTTTTCCTTTGTTTCAACAAAGGGCAGTGCATCCATTAAGCGCGTCAAATAAGGCGCTTCAGCATTGTAATTCGTGTTCATTCCCCAGATGGTGTTGGAAATAGGCTCGTCTCCAATATTTACCTTTTGGGTTAACGGGCGTTCCGTAAGATGCAACCACGTCCCTCCAATATTTAAGTTGTCGTTTACTTTATGGTCTATTGTGGTACCATAAAACGTTTTTGTCTGGACATTAAATAGTGTGTTATTTTCAAAATTTACCTTGATAGGTGAACCGGCGCTCATTACTCCCTCATTGATAATACGCACTCTCCCCAGAGAATAATCTACGGTATAGTCTTGATTTTCAACCAGTGTTCTACCACCTGCAGTTACACTTACAGAGCCTTTAGGAATGTTAAAAGCCCCTAATGAGATTTCTGAACCTGAAGCGCTTTTATACTGGCCCCTTAATATATATTTATTGAGTTGTGTTTGTTCTTGCGCCCGAAATCTCGTGCTGTCGTAAAGAGCTTGATAGACGTACTTTTCACGCGTTTTCTCCGTGTCCAATTTATCATAGAGGTTCGCTCCAAAAGGCTCCACTACAGGAAACATGATACGCCCACGTTGCTTGTCAATAGTTACACCTTGAACAAAATCAAAAATACCATCGGGATATGGGTCATTGTTGTTGTTTAATCGATCCAATTCCATTACCCCGATAAGCAGCGTGTCACTTAAGTTACCATCTGGCAAAAATGGTATAGGCACGCCTGTTTCATCGTTCATGTATAAGATATCGAGATAGAAGTCTTCTTTGTCCAATTGAAAAGCATTTAAGGAATAAATGTTTTTCATCATCAAATCCCATGTGGGCATCCGAACATCCAAGACTGTACTTTTTAAGAGCTTCAGGATCAATGTTTTTGGCGGTGTCACTCCATCGTTAGAAAATTCCCCTACCTGATAAGTTCTTCCACCAGCGGTGTATTGAAACGCTACAGCCAACACCTCATCTTGATTAAGCGATTGGTTTAACGTGATGTATCCCAGCTGAGGGTGCACTGAAAATTGATTTTGCTCTAATTTTCTCGCATTAGCAAGTTCTACATACTCCCGGGCCTCTAAAAAACCTGAGGTACTCAAGTCTTGATTAGCCGTGGAAATATCTCTTACTCCTGGGATTGATAATGCCAAAGCCAATGGATCTAATTGGTTGTTCGCATTATTTGGAAATCCTGCTATGTTGGCATTACTGCCGGGAAATATGGGAGTCCCAGAGAGTGACGCGGTACTGTTGCGATAGGCATATTCTTCATCTGCTCCTAAATCCATAAAAGCAACGATGTTTCTCAAGTTTTGCGTTGCACTGCGCTCGTTTGTCACCCATACCTCAACCTTTGATATTTGTACTGGAGAGGTGATCAGTGGTAGATTTTCAAGATATTCAGCATAGTGGTCACGGAAGAATTGACTCAAGAAATAATGTCGATTCGCTTCGTATTGGTCTCCTTGAATTCGGAACTCAGTAGTTGTTCCTCCACCTTGTACATTGATACTTTGACTTTGAGAGCGTTGTTCTGAGAATACTGTTGTCACCATGGTATTCCCAAATTGAAACTGTCCTTTCAACCCGAATAAACTTTGGGCACCTGTAATAAGTGAACTATTGACTGGCATGTTGATGTTACCCATCTCAAGACGCTTAACGATATCATCTTCTTCTCCGTCAAAATCCAATTTCATCTGGTTGTCAAAAGCGAAGGAAGCTTCCGTATCATAATTAATACCTAAGTCTAACCTATCCCCTATGGTTCCCTTGACATTCATTTGGATTCGTTGCCCAAAATCAAAAGCAAAGGTTTTTTGATTTCTGACTGGAATACCTGGATTCTCTACATACTGATAGCGCCCCCCAAAGCGGATCTCCGCCATTCCCTGAGGGCGAATTTCCACTAAATCACTTCCGAACACCCGTCCTAAAGCTTCATTTCCTGTTTGTAACTGAGGTACAAGGCCTGCGTCGTCTCTAGGATTATCTCCACTGGCATTGAGCAAAGCACTTTTAGATCCAAAATAATCTGACTCTGCCTGGTCGTACATGTACTGCCTATACTGGTCAGTCGTCCATACCTCGGGGATAGGCAACAAGACGTCACCAATTTTTTTATACACAAGATAGTTACCTGAAATAGGATCAAAAATTACTTCCAAACTATAATTCGAAGGATCTGGAAAGGTCAGTGTACCACCTGTTGATGACGTATCCTGATCGGATGCATCCTGCGCAAATACGCTACTCGAGAATAGCACTAATGCAGCGATTAATACGATACCGTATTTAGGGGTACTTTTTAACATTTACAGCAACTGCAGCGCATTACGAACCAGCTCCTCTGTGGAGGCCGAAGGATTTTGCTTCAATAATTTATTCAGTAGAGTCTCCGCTTGTTTTGCTGTCATACCCAATGTCGTTAGAGCCGAATGTGCCTCCGAACGTGATGAGCCTTTAACAGAAAGCCCTGAAGCATCTGCTATCATTGCGATTTTTCCAACTTTGTCTTTAAGATCAATAACGATTCTTTGAGCAGTTTTAGCACCAATACCCTTTACTCCTTGCAGAGTAACAGAATCTTCACTAAGGATGGCTTGTTCCACCTCAGATGGCGACAACGAGCTAAGAATAACCCGAGCTGTATTTGCACCCACCCCACTAACACTAATCAAAAGCTCAAAGAGTGATTTTTCCCTTTCCGTTGAAAAACCAAAGAGCATCTGGGCATCTTCACGAACCAGATGATAGGTGAATAGCATTCCCGAACTTTTAGGCTCAATATCTGCATAAGTGTTTAACGAAATCTGCACGTCATAACCCACGCCATTGCAGTCAACAACAACTTGAGTAGCGGTCTTAATCACAAAGTCTCCTTTAACGTAGTATATCATTGATAGTCGTTTTCAATCCTATTAAAACGAAGTACATCTTCATTTGTTATGCTTGTAACGTAAAAAAGCCGCGCAAATGCACGGCTTTTTTATAAACTGAGTGCTTAATGACTAACGACTAAACGCTTAAATGACGATCCGTCAATGCTGTACATATAGAATCCATTGCTGAGCTCATCAATTCTTACTGCATTCTGTCCAGGTACAAGTCTTATGTTTTTCACTAGAGCACCAAGGCTATTATAAAGTAACATATCTGTGTAATCAACAACCTCAACCATAACGTAATTATTAGCGGGGTTAGGGTATACCATATCTTGGTTTACGCTGAGTTCAATAGTCTCCATGGTAGGTCCTGCGGAGATCGTCACCCAAACGCTTAATGAATCATTTGCATTCTTAGCATCGAAAAATACATAACGGGTACTATCCGTACAGGACAAACTCGTATTAGGGGAATATACATGACCTGAGAAATCTGATTTTTGATCTCCCGCATTAAACGTGATATAACCAATAGAACTATCTACAACCGAGCCATAGCAATAATCCCAACAGAAATAAGCGCTGTCGAATGCACAGTCAGGAACATTGTATGCGCGACGTGCATAAACATCAACCGTTTCAGAGGAAACATTTTCTATTTTAATGTAAAAGCCGTAATCCGCAACACTGCCAGAATTGACCTCTACCACGGTATCCATTTCATAAACCGACAAGGATTGAGCATCCAAACTCGTGGACGCTAGAAGTAGAAAGGACGCGACAATAAAATTTTTCATAACCTATTAATAATTGAATTGTAAAGATAGCCAATGTATACCATACTTCGTCGGGGATAATGTCACTAGATTAATGTTAAAGGTTCGTATGGAACAGAATTTTTATTTTTTATATATATACTAGTGAGTTTTACTTAATTTCACACATATCATATTTTCTCACAACCTATCATAAATTATATTCAATGAAAAAACTTTTACTTTCCTTCGTTGCCCTATTTGCTGCGTCAGCAGTATTTGCGCAAGGTCAGAGTACGATCTACTCTGAAAATTTCAATAATGGGATTCCAACAGGTTGGACTCAGTTAAATGCGGGCTCCGATGGTGGTTTTCTTGCAGGTACTGCCACTGCCTTGAGTTCGCAATACTTTCCGTTCACAGATCCTGGATCCAACTTCGTAGGGACAAATGATGACGGATGTAACTGTACTAAAAATGACGAGTACTTAGTGACTGATTCTATGGACCTCAGTAATTACTCTGTTTTACACGCTACGTTCAAGTCGTTTTTCTTTGGCGCCACCTACTCAGGTGCTACAGAAGTGGCTGAATTTAAGTATACCACTAATGGCGGGTCTACATGGACTTCATTAGGTTCAATTAACCCAGGTGCAGACTGGGAGTCTCAATGGATTGATGTGAGTGCTGCTTGTGGTAGCGCAAACGTTCAATTTGCATTCAATTACCAAGATGGTGGTGGATGGTTGTATGGTTTAGGAATTGATGATTTTGCGGTTTTTGCGCCATACAATTTTGATGTAGCTGCGGAAACTCTAGACATGTTCAGTACGGTTGGTCTGAATAATGCACCTTACACTATTGAGGGGACGATAAAAAATTACGGTGGTTCTACTATTACCTCTGCGACCATCAACTATAAAATCAATAATGGTACAGCGGTAACAAGTTCTCTGACGGGACTAAGTATTGCGGCATATGATACCTACACATTTACACACGGAACCACTTGGAACCCGAGTACAACAGGTACTTACACCGTAGACGTTTACGCAACAGCATTGAATGGAACCAACGATCAAAACACCTCTAATGATGTTTTATCTTCTACTATTGAAGTTGTAACAGCTACAACGGATCGCGTAGTTCTGGCTGAAGAGTTTACTTCCTCTACTTGTGGTCCTTGTGCTAGCTTTAATCCTGGCTACAAGACATTACTAGACGACAACAACGTGAATACTGAGAATGGTCGCATTACTTCTGTAAAGTATCAAATGAACTGGCCTAGTCCGGGTAATGACCCAGCTTATAACGCAGAGGCACTCGCACGACGTACTGTTTACGCAATTAGTGGCGTGCCAGATGTTGTTTACTCCGGTTCGAATATCGCAACCAGCCAAGCAGCAATTGACGCAGTCAAAGCTATTCCTTCGCTTGTAGAGATTGATGCTGAATGGAGTGCAACGGGTGGTTACATACAATGTGATGCCACTGTTGACGCATTAGCAGACCTTGGATCAAATGTATCATTGCATATGGCAATGATTGAGAAAGAGATTTCTCACAACATTCAAACCAACGGCGAAACAACATTCTATCATATTTTCCGCAAATTCATGGATGGTTCTAACGGACATTCAATGGGTTCTATGACCGCAGGTAACACATACACGCACTATGCAAACTCAACAATATCTGTAAATTCTGCTCCAGCTCAAGGGTCTTTTGATTTCTGGGTAGGTACTTCGAATATGGATATTATCGTTTGGTTGCAAGATGACGTTACCGGAGAGGTACTTCAGAGTGATTATGCGATGTATACTACATCAAGTGTAGATGAAATGGACAATCTAGCCAGGTTCATTTCGGTATATCCTAATCCTGCAAACGACTTTGCCGGTGTAGAGATTGATTTAATCGACCGTTCTGACGTTGTCATTAACATGGTGAACGCCATGGGACAAACCGTTTATACGGAAGCTCAAGCATTGGATGCCGGGACTCAGAAGTTGAACCTTGAGACTTCAAATTTGAGTGCAGGTTTATACTTTGTGAATGTTAATGTAAATGGCGTAAGCAAGACCTTGCGTTTGAACATTGCTCACTAAGACTTAAAAAACTATTTTTACGGGGGACTACGGTCCCCCGTTTTTTTTGCTCTAAACTATGTACATGAAAAAATTGACATTTATCCTAGCCCTTATATGTGCTACAGCTACCCTGCAAGCACAAGAGCTACCAAGTACCATCCTTAAAACACTTGAAGGAAAACAAATTGATATCAAGGATGCTATAAGTTCAGACGGTCCAACAGTCATTAGTTTTTGGGCCACCTGGTGTAAGCCTTGTATCAAGGAATTAACTGCCTTTATGGATTATGCCATTGACCTCGAAGAAGAGTTAGGTGTTAAGGTACTTGCTGTAAGTATTGACGATTCAAGAAACTCAGCCCGCGTCGCACCCTTAGTGCAAGGTCAAGGTTGGGAATACACTGTATTATTAGATGAAAATCAAGATTTAAAAAGGAATCTTGGTATAGTCAACGTTCCCTTCACTTTAGTGCTGAACAGCAAAGGCGAAATAGTTTGGAAACATAGTGGGTATTCACCCGGGGATGAAGAAACTTTGGCGGAAGTAGTGGAAGAAGTTGCCGCTGGTAAATCACCTTCTCACTAAGCCCTTTTCATGAGACGTATTCTACTCCTTTCCCTATTCATAATTCTAGGAACCCCTTCAGCCTATTCGCAGGGCCAACAATCTTTTGGAGGTCAGCTACATGGGAATTTTCAGCTTGATGGACAATGGTATCTGCGGGATGAGAAAATTGATCCTTCCGGAGAATTCTATCCAGATGAGCGATTCCTTGGCCAAGGATATGCCAACTTCGTATATAATCAAGGTGACTTTTCAGGAGGCTTGCGTTATGAGAATTATCAAAATGTCATGCTGGGTTTTCCTGAAGGCTATAGAGGTGAGGGCATCACCTACAGATATCTTCGGTTCAAGCAGGATAAACTAGATATCACCGTAGGTAACTTTTACGAACAGTTTGGATCAGGAATGATCTTCAGATCATACGAAGAGCGTGGATTGGGTTATGATAATGCCATGGACGGTGTACGAATAAAAGCAAACCCCGTCAAAGGACTTTATTTAAAAGGAATACTCGGTAGGCAGCGTTTTTACTTTGAAAAAAGTCCAGGCCTTGTGAGAGGAATAGATGCAGAATACAACCTAACCGAATTCATTCCAAGACTAGATTCAGCGGGTTATCGATGGAATATAGGTGGCAGTTACCTGAGTAAGTACCAGCGTAGCAATGATCCTTTTTTAATCCTTCCAGAGAATGTTGCAGCTGCAGGTGTGAGAACACAAATCACAAAAGGTGCCTGGGCATTTCAAGCAGAGTACGCTTTTAAAGCAAATGACCCAAGTGCAGACAATGGCTATATCTACAAAGATGGTAATGGAATCATGGCCAACTTGAGCTACAGTAAAAATGGGCTTGGCATCATTGCTGGCTTTAAAAGGATTGACAATATGAGCTTTAGAAGCGATCGCAACGGCTCAACCATAGACATGCTCATTAACTATCTCAGTCCTACTACCCAAGTACATACTTACGCATTACCCGCCTTATATCAATACGCAACTCAAATCAATGGTGAAGAGGGCGGACAAATTGAAGCGAACTATAAGTTTAAACGCAAGACAAAACTTGGCGGCAAATACGGCACCTTGCTTACCATGAACTATAGTGTAGCTCAAAGTATAAATAAAGATTTTGTGGACGACTCTAATGATACGCTTAGGGTACTTCAAGGGTACTACAGTGATCCTATGCTTCGTGGGCAAATACCCTATTTCCACGACTTCAATGTTAAAGTCACCAAAAAGATAAACAAGAACTTTAAGTTTAATTTCTCCTATCTAAATCTATTCTACAACCGCAGTGTTCTTGAAGACGGCCTTGGAGATGAGCCAATTTTAAACAATCCCGACAATCAAAAATTACTAGGAGCAGACATTTTCATTTTTGAAAGCTTGATTAAGCTCAAGAGCAAACATTACCTGCGTACAGAAACGCAACTCTTAACCACCAAAGATGACCGAGGCAGCATGGCGATGATGCTAGCAGAATACAGCATAGCCCCGCACTGGTTCTTTAGTATTCAAGACATATACAATTACGGGAACCCTGTAGTTGAGCAACGTCTGCACTACCCTCTTGCATCTGTGATTTACACCGAAGGAACAAGTAGATTTCAACTTTCCTATGGACGACAGCAGCGAGGTATATTCTGTGTAGGTGGTGTTTGTCGTGTTGTTCCTCCTTCGAATGGAGTCAGTTTTTCACTAACCTCTAGCTTCTAACTAAATGAAAAGATTTATACTCGTTTGTTTGAGCATTGTACTGATTTCAGTCTCATTCACGCAGTGTGACGTAATCGATCAACCATTTAACGGGAATGTCATCGATACAACCAGCACGACACAGCAGCGTAATGTTCTGATCGAAGATTTCACTGGCCACCGTTGTAAGAATTGTCCCAAGGCCTCTAAGAAGATAGAGGAGCTGGTTACGGCCTTTGGTTCAGATAGAATAATTGGGTTGGCTATACATGCTGGTCCAGGAAACTTCACCGGAACTAGTACCGACTATCCGACCGACTTTACCACCCTTGAAGGGAAGCAAATACAGAATTTTTTTGGAACAAATTTCTTGCCTGTTGGCATGGTTAATCGTGAGAGTTATACGTCTTCCGGGAATTCGCACTGGTCAAGTTATCAAGATTGGCCCACCTTGAGTTCTGAAGCTATGGACAGCACCTTACGTATTGCTTTAACAGCAAGCGCATCTGTGGGCGCAGACAGCATAATAAACATTACGATTGAGGGCTATCCCCAACT
>Ga0115003_10004767_pt1 | contig 10362 bp, 8 predicted proteins | sample ArcticOcean_MG_C_7_FD_88736 | JGI IMG/M metagenome (GOLD analysis project Ga0115003, IMG submission 88736) | Marine microbial communities from western Arctic Ocean - ArcticOcean_MG_CB11_88 | ecosystem: Environmental > Aquatic > Marine > Oceanic | place: Arctic Ocean: Canada Basin | collected... | reverse complement strand
GCGGCGTGTGGCGGGCACCTCGAGGTGCTGCAGTGGGCGCGCGCGAACGGCTGCACGTGGAACGCAAGCACATGCTCGGAGGCGGCGTGTGGCGGGCACCTCGAGGTGCTGCAGTGGGCGCGCGCGAACGGCTGCCCGTGGGACATGGATACGTGACAATGGGCGGCAGGGGGCGGGCACCTCGAGGTGCTTCAGTGGGCGCGCGCGAACGGCTGCCCTTGGAACGTGTGGACGTGCGCGGGGGCGGCGGAGGGCGGGCACCTCGAGGTGCTGCAGTGGGCGCGCGCGAACGGCTGCCCGTGGGACGAGTGGATGCGCTGGAATCCGAGAGGGGACATACTGGAGTGGGCGGTGGCGAACGGCCTACCCGAATTTGCGGGTTCGGGTATTGCGGGTTTGGTTGGTTTTCATTAAATTTCTAATCCGAAAGGGGAGGACGGAAGAAAACAAAACGTAGGAACTGACGGAGACACTGGCGGTGCAACTCCCAAAGCGACGAAAGTTTCGTCGAATGAAAACGACGAACCGACGTTGACGCCGCAATCCGCTTTCTCGAAAGCGAGTGCAGAGCACTGGGACGGTGTGGTTCGCGGGCGTGCTGAGGACGTCACGACGAAGCGGGGGAGGTGGGGCACAGAATGTGGGGAGGATGTGGGAAGGGCGCCGACGAGCGACGCGTGACGGGAAAGTGCACAAAGAAAATGGTCTGAAACTTGAAGTCCAGTTTGCCGAAAACTCAACAGTCAGTCGTTCCGTTTTCAAGTTTGGCGAAATTGAGCGACGCGCCCTTGTTGCCACCGTCGCGTCGTACGTCGGTCCCACACTCGCACGCGCGCTCGCCTTTCGTCGAACTCGCGTTTCGTGCACACGCGTCCGGTCGGCCGATCGATCGCTCGCTTTCGTGTGTCTGTCCGCAGACTAGCTCTGCCACGGTCGGTAAAAGGAGATCTGCCTGATCCGTGTTAGATCTGAAAAACCAAGATGTCCGCGTACGACGGCGCCATCACGGTGTTCTCCCCCGATGGACACTTGTTCCAGGTACGCTTTTGTAAACGCGCGTGTCGGAAGCGGTTTCCCCTGAAGCACACACACTAAACGGAAACGATTCCTTTCATCACGAAAGCCAACCCGAACGTTCGCGACCTCGGGATCCGGTTTTAAACCTAAAACGAAGGAGGGTCTTTTCATGTGTGTCGCATTTGGAAAGGAGCTCCTCTTCGATCGCGGCGCTACGGGCGGTCTCGCGTCTCTCGTGTCCCCCCAACTCGAAACAAACCCCTCGCCAAATCTCAAACCACCGACTCTAATTCCATTTCCTCAAAAATCAAACCAAACAGGTGGAGTACGCCATGGAAGCCGTGCGCAAGGGCACGCTTGCGGTTGGCGTGAGGGGTACCGATTGCGTGGTGCTCGGGGTGGAGAAGAAATCCATCGCGAAGCTTCAAGATCCGCGCACGATGCGGAAGATCCAGATGATCGACGATAACATCTGCGTCGCGTTCGCTGGGCTGACCGCGGATGCGCGGATTCTGATCAACAAAGCCAGGCTCGAGGCGCAAAGCCACCGACTCACCCTGGAGGACAGCGCGTCAGTGGAGTACATCACGCGGTACGTGGGGGGGGTGCAGCAGAAGTACACGCAAAGCGGCGGGGTCCGGCCGTTCGGTTTGTCCACGCTGATTTGCGGTTTCTCCCCCGAAGGCGCCCCGCAGCTGTTCCACACTGATCCGTCCGGAACCTACTCGGAGTGGAAAGCCAACGCGACCGGGCGGAACTCAAAAGCCGTCAGGGAGTGGCTGGAGAAGCACTTCGCCGAAACAACCGGTGGAGAGGAAACCGCCAAGTTGTGTTTGCGAGCGCTGTTGGAGCTGGTGGAGCCGTCGTCCAAAAACATCGAAATCGCGGTCGTCACACCCGGGGGAACCACCACCCTTACCAACGAGAACGTGGATGCGCTTATTACGAAAGTCGAGGAGGAGAAACAAGCCGCGGAACAGGAGAAGAAGGACAAAGCAAGGCAACGCGCGGAGGACGCGCTCGCCACGGCGGGCGGGAACTGATCGGGGAAAAACTTGGTCAGCAAGTTTGTCGTTGTTTCACAACAGTTTTTAAACAAAACCATCGTTGTCCTGAGCTACCAATGTCCACCACTCCGTACCCTGTCTACGTCACTGTTCGAGGCACCGTCGGGTGTGCTTGCACGCGAGCTGAATACTACGCGCCGCGCCGCGATGCGCTGGGGCGGCGCGGCGGCGCGCGTGTCCCTCGTGAGTCATGGCGCCTCCCCTCGCGGGAGTGCGCGATTTGGTGTCGTGTGCCGCGCGCGGTCCTTCGGCTCGGACGGTGTGCCGACTGCTTTGTCTTCCACAAGCGCGCGCGTTCCCTTCCTTGTCGGTGCGTTCGCAGGCGCCACAGCCGGGGGACTCGGCGCGTACGCCGTGATATGTCGCTTCCCGGGCGGCGTGAGGGACGCCGAGGTGGGCGAGACGCCGCGTGGCGTCGCGGGTGCCGACGTAGCTCGAAACGATTTACAAAAACAATCGTTCGTCGCCGAAACCGCGGAGAAACACCCCGCCATGTCCGCGGGCTGGCCCACCGGGACGGAGGACTTGATTCACGTTAAAAGCGGGTACGTCAGCGTTTGGGATTCGCGAACGCGGAACCCGCGGTGGGTTCTTGAGCGCATTACTAAGGACTCGTGCGACGGCGTGGGGGGGACGCGGAAACAGTCGCAATTCGTGGAAGACGACGCCACCGACGCGAAGTTCACTGCCAAGCTAAACGACTACCGCGGCAGCGGGTACGACCGCGGGCACCTCGCCGCCGCGGCTGGGCACAAGAACACGCAACACGCGATGGATGACACGTTTTCCTTGGTAAACATATCACCGCAAGTCGGGGACGGGTTCAACCGCGATTACTGGGCGCGGGTTGAGAAATGGACGCGAACGCTCGCGTTCGCCGCGGGAAGCGACATTCTGGTGTGCTCCGGACCGTTGTTCCTGCCCACACCGTCTGGTACTCTACGGGAACTTGGTCACAGCGAACGGAAACAACGCGAGTTAGCGTTGGCGTTGGCGGGAACGGGTGGAGATAAAAACGAAAACAACCAGGCGCTCGTCGCGTTGTCGCCCTCCGCCTCGTCCACCGAAAAGGAAAAGCGACCACCCGCGGGCGGTTGGGAGATGCGGTACCCGTTGCTGGGCGACGCGCCGCAGTTGGTGCACGTCCCGACGCACTTCTTCAAGGTGGTGGTGGTGAGTGATTCAAGTTCAAAAGAAACAAAAAACCAAAAAACCTTAGTCGCGGCGTTCGTGTTTCCCAACGCTCCGATTGCCAAAAACACGCCGCTTGAAAGTTTTTGCGTCCCGCTTGAAAAACTGGAAGCTGCTGCCGGGCTGTCGTTTTTCGCGCAAGGCGTTTTGGGGGGTACCTCGAGGGACGCATTTTTGTTGTCCGAGCGTTTGTATTTCAAGAACAGGCAGTCGAGCAACGGGAGATTGACAAATGAAAAAATAAACGGCTCCGTCGCGCATGCGTGTCTCGCCACGTCGTGCGCGCTGCAGGACGGCTGGACCAGCGCGAACAAGCGGGGACAAGCTAGGTAGGGACAGATTCAAGGGCTACATAAATAGTGGAGGCGAAGCGATTACGCAACCCGGTTATTTAAAGCATACTTGGTTATAAACATCTATCCACGACTTACGCCGATAACAATATTGGTAATGCCGTTGTACCGTCAATGACCTCAATACGGAGTCAACGTCGTCTCCTCACTCCAAAACGCGTAGTGCGCGCTCGAGAGCGCGTTGACCCGTCTAAAGCAACAGGTCGCCTTCGGGTTTGGTGTCCAGGAACAGGAGCTCGTCGTACGACGCGAGCGTCCAGAGCGACGGGGGGCACAGGGATTCGGCTTCGTCGCACACCTCACGGATCTTGATCATGGTGTCTAGGCGCATGACTCGGGCGAGCGCGGCGGCGTTCGCGGAGTCGCTCGCGCCGTGAATCTCGCCAACCGCCTTCTTCAGGGTCTTCACCGAGTCCTCCAGTTTCTTGACAAACCCGAGCTCGGCTTTTTTGCAGGACGGGATGACGTGCTGGTTGATCATGTCGACCATGCACATGGCTTCCATCTCCACGCTGCCGGTGTAGTGCTCCAGCATGATGGTTCTTCTCGCTTCGCACTCGCGCGGCGTGAGGACGCCCATCTTCTCGAACAGCTCGGTGTTTTTGGCGTCGGTGAGCTTGCACATAGCGTCCACCCCTGAGTCGATGCGCCAGATGCCCTTCTCCACCGCCTGGTCCGGCCACTCGGGGTCGTACCCGTTGCCGTTGAAGATCACCTTGCTGTGCTTCTTTAACAGGTCCTGCGCGATCGCAGTAGGGGTCTCCCCCGCTTCGATACGGTCCGCCACGATCTGAAACGCCTCCGCGGCCATGGTGTTGAGACAGGTGTTGACCATGGAGACGTTTTGCGCGCTCCCGGCGGCCCTGAATTCGAACCGCGCGCCGCCGTACGGGAACGGGGAGGTACGGTTCCTGTCCTCCGCGGGGACCTCGATGGGGGAAATAGCGGACGCGCCGAACGAGATCTTCTTTTTCAAAGGCGTGTACTCCTCGACTTTCCCGGTTTCCATGAACTTCTGGAGGTACTCGGTCATGTCTCCGCCGAGGTAGGTAGACATCACCGCGGGGGGGGCTTCCATCGCTCCGAGGCGGAAATCGTTCCCAGGGGACGCGATTGACATGCGCATCAAGTCGCCGTGCTTGTCGATCGCGCTGACCAGCGCGGCCATCACCACCGGGAAGATCTCCGGGTTCTTACTCGCTTTGTTGATTTGCTTCGGGTTCAGCAGGTTGATCCCGTCCTTGGTGCCGAGACTCCAGTTGTTGTGCTTGCCGCTGCCGTTGATACCGGCGAAGGGTTTCTCTTGCATAAGCGCCGCGAGGCCGTTTTCACTAGCAACCTCTTCGATGATCTGCATCACCATCAGGTTCTGGTCGGTCTGCGAGATGCAGTTGCCGAAAAGAGGCGCGAACTCGTACTGGTTGGGCGCGACTTCCCTGTGCCTCGTTTTCAACGGGATGCCCATCTTGAAGCACTCCATCTGGATCTGCCTCATGCAGTCGAACGCGGTGGTGGCGCGTGAAATAGGGGCCATGTAGTGGTCGGACATTTCCTGGCCTCGCGCCGCGGACTTGCCCATGATCGTCCGGCCGGTGAACTGCAGGTCAGGTCTTCGGTAAAACGCGTGCCTGGGGACCAAAAACAACTCTTGTTCCAAGCCGATGTTGTTAATAAGGCCGTCAGTTTTGTACCCCATCAGGCCTAAAAGACGCGTGCCTTCGGTGCTCATGGACTGCACCGCGCGGTGAAGCGGGGTTTTCTCGTCCAGCGCGTCGCCGTTGTAGGAGACGAAACAAGCGGGGATGAACACGGTATCCTCGCGGATGAACATTGGTGACAGCGGGTCCAGGGAGAGGTACCCCCCCGCGGTGTGCGTGGCGCGCATGCCCCCGTTGGGGTAGGACGACCCGTCAGTTTCCCCCTGAAGAAGCATCTCGCCGGTGAAGTTGTAAAACGGCTTGCCGTCCTTGTCAAACTCGAACATGGTTTGGTGTACTTGGGCGCTGAGGCCGTGCCTTACCCCGGACGCCGCCATCGGCTGGAACCAGTGGCAGTACACACCAGCGCCGTTGTCCACGGCCCAGTCAAGCACGGCTTTGGCGACGATGTCCGCCTTACCCGCCTGCGTGGGCCAGGTGGTGTCATCCAGCAGCTTTTCGGACTCGCCGTACTTCGCCAGGTACTTCTTCGCCACGGCGCCTTTGAAGCAATGGTCGCCGAAGCCGTCCAGCGTGGTGGCCGGCGATGCGGGGCCCATCTGGAGCATAGCGGAGGGGGCGGCGGCGGCGTTACGCGCGCGGCGAGCCACCACGCGCGTAGAGGCGGACTTGAGGCCGGTGCCCTTGGAGAAGGTGGAAGCCTGGAGTTTTTGGAGAGAGGCGTGGGTTGGTGTTTTGGTGAGAATGGAATAATTGGTGGGAAACAGTTATTGCTGCCAACAGTCACGAAAGGTGCTTCAAAATCGCGTTTTCCAGGGTTTTACGCGCCCGGGGGTCGTGCGTCTGTCCGTCTGGGTGCCGGGTTCCGGATTGGGGTTGTCCACGTACCTTGGACCCCGCGCGGCGCACGGAGGGAGCCGCGGCGGTGACGTTCATGGTAGCACCGATGGCCTGTTGGAGTGATCGCGAGGCACTGGGTGGTTAGAAAAGGTGAAGGCGATCATGTCATGCGCTTGGAAATTACGCGCGCGAGAACACACGCGAGCGCCGGTGTGTTGAGAGACGAGCTGCGGTACCACTGGTTTCGCGCTGAGATCCGCGCAAAGCTCGGCACGGACAAACCGCCCGAAAAAGAAAGAACCCACACGTACCGACATGGTTGTTTGCTCGTGTGCGAAGCGCGTTGGAGTAAGGGTGGATCGTGAAAAATCTGAACGAAATCGTCGTTTCGCGCGTCGCGTCCAAATCCAACGCGCTGACCTTTCGCGCTCAGAAAGCGGGGTTCACTGTTTACGTATGATGCATGCGCAATAGTCTTTGATAAAAGTCTGCAAAAGTTCCGTATGCGTATCTAGTGTAAGAACGGCGTGAAGAGGCTGAATATAATTTCCTCAGAAGTGTTTTTTGATTTTGACCTTGCAGCTCCTTGGACTTCGTGATGAGTGAGCCGCGGTGTTGCCACACGACGCGCGCGCGGCGGGCGCGTCGAGCAACACCTCCGGCGGCGCGCGCGGTATTTTCTTTCTCGGTTTACGCGTTGACCTCACGAATCTCCAAACGCCATGGGCATCTCCGCCCTGCTCCCCTCCCTGAAGTCGATCGTTCGCACGAAACACGTTGGCGAGGCGTACGGGGGCAAGCGCGTGGCGGTGGATTCCTACTGCTGGCTCCACCGGGGTGCGTATTCCTGCTCGGTGGAGCTGGTGGAGGGCATCCCTACGGATAAGTTCGTCACGAGTTTCATGAAACGCGCGTTTATGTTGCGGCGGGTGGGTGTGGAGGCGTTGTTCGTGTTCGACGGGGGCCGCATGCCTGGCAAGGCGAACGAGGAGGCTGACCGCGGTCGAAACCGCTTGGAGGCGAAGACGCGGGCGCGGAAACACGCGCGCGCTGGTAACACCACCGCGGCGAACGAGCAGTACCAAAGAGCGGTGGACGTGTCCCCCGAAATGGCCCTTGCGGTGATCCACGAGCTGAAGAAAAACGGCTTCGAGTGTATCGTCGCGCCGTACGAAGCGGACGCGCAGATGGCGTACTTGATTCGAAACGACTTCGTGCACGGGATCGTGACCGAGGACAGCGACATGATCCCGCACAAGTGCGCCTCTGTGTTTTTCAAAATGGACAACGACGGGATTGGGCAGGAAATCCGGTACGACGACATCCAAAAAAACAAAGACCTGTCCTTCGTGGGGTTTACTAGCGACCAGTTCCTGGAGATGTGCGTCATGAGCGGGTGCGATTACCTGCCCAGTCTGCCGGGGGTCGGTGCGTATCGCGGGTTTCCCAAATCCAAACATGGTTTACGGACCCTACGTGACGTCCACCAGTTTCATTCAAAGGAAGTACTTCACACTAGTAACGTACTTACTACTAGTAACATTTGCCAGTACTGTGGTAAATTGACACAGTACTGTAGTACTGTGTCAGTTTACAAGAACCCGTACTCGAGACTGACAGACTGACCCTTTTCTTTTTCTTTTCCAAAACAGGCATTAAAAAAGCCCACGCGCTGATGCGGCGTTTGAAAACACACGCCACGGCGTTGCGGAGTTTGCGGTTCGAGGGCACGTCTGTGAGCAAAAAATACGAGGCTGGTTTTTTGGACGCCCTGAACGTGTTCAGACACCAGTGGGTGTTTTGCCCGCTGCGACGGGAAATGGTGTTCCTATCCAACGCGCCGCCGCCGCCGAGGAAGGACGGCGGCGACAAAAACACCGAAACGAGTTTTGAAGAAGAAACACTCGAGTCCTCACCCATGACCGAATCCGATATCACGCGTCTGCTCGGGGTGAAACACGGTGTTGAATCTGCTTGTGGTGTCGCGGACGGAGTGTTGCACCCCATGACCCTGCAACCGTACAGCGCGTTGCCCACGAACGGCGCGCCGAGGTGCGGGGCTTTCCCAACTCCAAATCCAAAGACTGTTTACTGCTCTGTATGGAGTACAGTCGGAAAGTACTACCCACTCCGTGTACTTTTCACAATCCCTCATACACATGGCCCGAAAGACTGACACTTTTCTTTTTTACAATCAGGGATTCGTCGAAACCGGAGGGGCACACGCCGAGCGTCGCGAGGTTCTTTGACGCGACGAACGGCGCAGGGGTTTCGAAAAAGGAAAGGCCGAGGAGCGCGAACGACACGATTGGGGTTGTTGACACGGGTGTGTCTCGTGGTGAGCAAGGGCTCAGGGTTGACATAAGTGCCGGCCGTGTCAGTAGCGTCCATGACGGGACGACCACGCCGACGGCTGATTTCTTCGGAGTCGCCCGCGATTCCTTGAAAGTCAACAGCGACCCGCTTCGCGAAAAAGAGCGGTGGGTCACGCCTCCGGATCACACCGTGGGGAACCCGGGGAAACGGGCGTTTTACGCGTTACTGAGGGCCTCGCCCATGAAACAACAGGGTTTGGGTGATGTAAAAAAGAAACGCGCCAAGAGTGGTGAAAACGGTCGCCACGACGACGACGCGGTGAACGAGGCGGAGCGAGAAATTCTCGAGGCGCTTGAAAGGCCGTCCCCCGCCAAGCCGCACCCGTTTCACCTGCCCGCGACCGCGAGTCGGTACTTCTCCGCGCCTGCTGCGGTTTCCAGAGTCTTTACTGTTCCAGAACAAGTGCGAATGCCGAATCGGACGAAAACACCCGTGAAGACACATCTATCTGAAGACACGACCACGGCGCCGTCTCCGCACACAAAATCTTTCGGTTCCTTCGCCTTCGCGCCGGTTGAGACGAAAGAAAACACGCCCGTTAAGGTTTCGCCAAAGCCGGAGGCCAAGCCTTTGTTCGAGAATTTCGCGTTTGGTGGGAAATCATGGGAGGAGGGCGGGTAGGGGTAAGGACGTGACCGCCGAAAAGAAGAGGCGTAGCCTCAGGTATCATAGTCTATGTATTGGGAGGGTGACTTTTAAAACATCGCATGAAATGGCGTTTGGGCTTTCTCCAGTTTCCCTCCACTTTTTCACAAATGCATCTCTTCGCTTCCTCTCATTCCGTGTCACGCCGCCTGACCGGTCCTCGCTCTTCCGCCATGTCGGACTCATCCGACGACGAGGCCCCCGAGGAGGTTTCCCTCGGCGCGGTGCGTGCGTTTACAGTTCGAGTTTGTCTCTTTGTTCGCGTCGCAACCCCAACCGTCTCCCGTCGGGCGGCGGCGGCGGCGGGTGTCGCACCCTTCGCCGACTCAAGACACCGGGCTTGTCACTGACCCACCCACCCCACTCGTGTTACGCATCACCAATGTCCACTAACGCAAACAGGGCAAGGAAGCTGTCATCGCGAACCGCAAGCGCGAAGTCACGTGAGTGTCACGTCGTGGCCGTTGCCATCGCCATTCCCATCGCGCGTTTGGCATTTCGGCACTTTTTCTTGAGGACATGATTAGATTTGGTTCAGCGCGTAATCGAATACACCCAGGCTGACAAACCCATTCTCCCCCCCCCCCCTACAGTGCCCGCAAGACCGTGCAAGAAACCGCGAAGCGCACGCGAATCGCCACGCAGACCGCGAGGGCGGGCGAAAAGGCGGATGAAAAGGCGAAGAAGAGCGGGGCGGCGAGTAAAACAAAAACGAAGGAAGATTCAGATGACGACGAGGTTGAGGATTTGGACGTAGATGTCATCGCCGCCGTGGCGCTTCGGGACAAAATTTCCTCAGCCGACGGGGACAAGAAACAAAGCCTTGACACTAAAAAGCAGAAGCTCTCTAAGAAAGCGGCGAAACGCGCGGCAGTTCGTGTGGCGCGGGAAATAGAAGAGGGGTACGCCGGGGACGGGGTTTGGGAGAAAGACGGGTACGACGTGGCAGTCGCCGGTGAGAACTCCGACGGGCGGCGACTCGGAACGGCATCGGCGATGGCGTTTCTCGCGAAAGGGTTTGGCAGAAACAAGCGGTCGGGGGCGATGCTTCTGGACCCGAAAACGGGGAAACCACTTAGGGTGGGGGGGGTGGCTAAGTTGGGGGTGGGGAAGAAAAGAAAGTAACGACTGAAAGCGTTTTGAAGTTTTGATTCTGTTGTATTTTCCCACGTGCTACCTACCAGTGCTTTCTCCACATTCTACCTAGTGCTTTCT
>Ga0115003_10004765_pt1 | contig 10362 bp, 11 predicted proteins | sample ArcticOcean_MG_C_7_FD_88736 | JGI IMG/M metagenome (GOLD analysis project Ga0115003, IMG submission 88736) | Marine microbial communities from western Arctic Ocean - ArcticOcean_MG_CB11_88 | ecosystem: Environmental > Aquatic > Marine > Oceanic | place: Arctic Ocean: Canada Basin | collected... | reverse complement strand
CTGAATTATTTCAGAGATATTTTTTTTAAAGGTATATGTTATATTATTTTCAAAGTATTTCTTTTTATAGTATTTATATTATAATGATTTGTTTCTTGAAAGGAATTATTTATGATTAAAGGTGAACGAAAAAACAGAATAGAACAAACAATTAAAGAATATTTTAATCCTAGTTATTTAGAGGTCGTAGATGATAGTAATAGTCATCGGGGGCATCATCATGCACCAGAATCAGGAGAAAGTCATTATAATGTAGTAATTACAAGTAAAAAATTTCTAGGAAAAAACAGAATAGAAAAAGAACGCATGGTGTATAAGGCTTTAAAGAAAGAGTTTACGACAGGATTACATGCTTTATCATTAAAGCTAACAGATTCATAATAGTTAAATATCACCCTTATAAAATTTTGGAAAATCATTTTTTATTACTTCATTATTTTCGCTCCAACTATGACACGTGTTTATCAGTATAGGAGGGCTATCATTTTTGTCTTTATTACTATTTTTTTTGAATGCTTTATAAGAATAAATTGTTTGAAAAGCTGTAGTAGCAATTGGAAATAAAAGCTCTACTAAATGAGTACAACCTTCTATGCCACCAACTCTTGAATAAACATTTTTTCTAAAACCTTTGCTTATATTTATTCCTATCAGTTTTTTAAAGTTTGGAACAATTTTTGGGCATATATTATATGGATGTGAATCCATAGACACACAAATATCTATGATTTTTAAATTATCATTTAATGTAAGCCTGATACTCATATTGTGTATTGCCACACCAGCATCAATGTATCCTCTATAATCGTTTTTGAATCCATATGTTTTTGTATCTTTGAGGTGTCCTTCTATGTCCCATAAGCCATCTTCTCTTTTAAAGCCTTCGCATTGAATGCTTCTATTATGAATTTTTTTTCTATTATGCGATGAAGGTAAAGTCATTATTTTTTTTCCAGCATTGTTTTATAAAATTAAAGTTAAAAATATAGTAGTAGTAAATAAAGATATAAATGTTGATGTCATCAGGTAGTTTGCTACTTTTTCTGGGTTAGTATTAAATTGAGATGCAAATAAATAAGCAAATATTGGCGCAGGAAGTACTCCTTGTAGAAGTATCACATTTCTGGCTATACCCTTGATATCTAAAATTATTGTTAATATATAAGCTAAAGTCGTGGCAATAATAATTCTGAAAATAATTAGCATTATTATTTTTGGCTCAATTTTATAAGAAATTTTATTTAGAGATATGCCCATAGTAAATAGAAGCAAAGGTATTGTTATGTCAGAAAGAATAGAGGTAGTATTACTTATGGTCTTAGGAAGTTCTATATCATTAAAATTTATAATGAGGCCTGCCAATACAGCATATAGGACAGGAGTTTTTAGTAAAAATTTAAATGACCATTTACCAGACCAAATTGAAAGTCCAATAGTAAAATGCAGTATAGAGCTAATCATAAAATAAATTACAGCTAATTCCAATCCTAGAACTCCAAAGGCAAAAAGGGAAATAGTCATTCCTATATTGCCACTATTTACAAAAGTCATAGTGTTTATTAAAGGCCTGATAGGATATTTAAAAATTTTTAATACTATATAAGAGAGTACAAACATTATTAATATCATTAATATTGCAGCTATAATTATATCCTGGACTATAAATATAGAGGATTCTAGCTTTATGAGGGTGTTAAATATTAAGCATGGCGCTCCAACCCAAGTAATAATATTAGTAATTTCTGACTGATCTACTTGGTTTCCTAGTTTATTCCATATGAAACCAAGGAACACTATCAATATAGTAGGTACTACAATAGGAAACAGTTGAATAAAAGTGTTTAACATAATAAATTATGCTTCTATATCAAATGGTTTAATATTAATTTTTGTAAGCCTAGTTCTTTGGCTTTCAAGTATTTTAAAGTCAAAATTTTCTATTTTAATTGTTTCATTAATTTTAGGTAGTTTTTGAGCTATATCAATTACTAAGCCAGCTATTGTTGAAGCTTCATCATCTGGAAGGTCCCAGTCTGTTAAACGATTTAAATCTCTTATTGTCATTGCCCCATCTACAGTAACACTTTTATCTTCTAAAATTTTTGGTTCTAATATTTGTTTATCAAACTCATCAAAAATTTCACCTACTATTTCTTCTAGTACATCTTCTAAAGTTATTAAACCTTGCAAATCGCCATATTCATCAATTACAAAAGCTATTTGATTAGTCTCTTTTTTAAATTTATTTAGTTGTTCAGATAAGGATGTGTTTTCTGATATAAATAAGGGCTTTTGCATCAAATTATTTATATCTATCTTATTATTTATATTTTTTGCTCTCAATAGGTCCTTAATATGCAACGTACCGATAATATTATCTGAGTTATCTTTCCATAAGGGTAGCCTAGTAAACCTACTTTTTAATGCTAAATGAACAATATTATCTATATTTTCTAAAATATTAAGGCTTTCTATATTTTTACGATGAGTCATTATTTCACTAACTTTTACTTCATGAAGGTCTAATATACTTTCCAGCATAATTCTGTCATATTTTCTTACATTTCCTTGATTATTAGCTAATAAAATGGCACCTCTTAAATTTTGTTTCCAATCATTCTGATTATTTTCTTTGCTCGTTAATTTTAGAATAGAGCTAACTAAAATTTGTAATACTATAATAATAGGGGACAAAATTTTTGTAAAAAATATTATTGCTGTCGAAGAATATATAATTAATTTTTCAGATTGTCTTATAGCATAAGTTTTTGGCAAAACTTCTGCAAATATAAATATAAGAGAAGTCATGATAATAGTGGCATATATTATGCCTTTGTCTCCAAAAAGATTAATTAAAATACTAGTAGCTAATGCGGATGCTAGTATATTTGCTATATTATTGCCTAATAGTAATGTTCCAATTACCTTTTCTCTATCTTTTAGAAGACTCTTAGCTTTTTTTATTCGTTTATTTTTTTTTTCATCCCATTGATGCATCTTTGCATCAGATATGCTTGTTATAGCTGTTTCAGAAGAGGAAAAAAAAGCTGAAAGTAAAAGAAGAAAAAATATTACTATGATTTCAATTATCATTTATTTTAAAAACCATTTCTTTATATAAACCCATTATTTTTTAAAAATACACTAAGGTTTTTTTCATCTATTGTATCACAAATAAAAGCTTTTCCTATACCTTTTACTAACACCAATTTTATTATGTTGTTAACAGTTTTTTTATCTAGTTTCATTGCTTTGATTATATCTGTTGCTTTTACTTTATTTTTAAACAAATCAGTTATATGAATAGGTAGCTTTATGCTATTAAAATGAGTATTGACTCTAGAGAAATCATCTGTTGAACAATAGTTCAATTCATTAGAAAGTTTAAAGGCAAGTATAGTTCCAACAGATACTGCTTCTCCATGTGTAAAGTGTTTAAAATTGGCTATTCTTTCAAAGGCATGCCCAAAAGTATGCCCTAAATTTAATAAAGCTCTAAGACCTTTTTCTTTTTCATCTTGGGCTACTATTTTTGATTTTGATTCACAGCAGACAGCAATAGCATATTCCAGTTTTTTTTTATCTTTTTCCAATATAGTATTACCATACTTCTCTAGCCATAAAAAAAAACTACTATCATTTATTAAGCTATATTTAACCATTTCCGCATAACCGGATATCATTTGTTTTTCAGGTAGGCTATCTAAGGTATTAATATCTATTAATACTAATTTAGGCTGATAGAAAGCTCCAATTAAGTTCTTCCCATATGTACTATTTATAGCAGTTTTACCTCCTACTGAAGAATCTATTTGTGATAGTAGGGTAGTAGGTACTTGTACGTAATCTATGCCTCTCATATATGTTGCAGATGCAAACCCAGATAAATCTCCTATTACGCCTCCACCAAAGGCATAAATAACTGTGTTTCTATCAGCTTTGCTTGAAAAAAGCTTATTATATAGGTTATTTAAAGTAGTGATAGATTTGCTTTTTTCACCAGATGGAATTGATATGCTTTTAGTTTCTTTACCTAATTTAGTAATTAATAATTTTAAATAAATTGAATTGGATAGTTTTTTATCAAAAATAATTATTTTAGATCTTTGCCCAAAATATTGTCTATGTAAATCACCTATCTTTTCTAAGATATTATCTCCAATAATAATATTATAAGGATTATTTTTTAATTTAACATTAACTATTTGAGGCATTTTTATGCTCCATTAAATATTTTTTTATTGCTAATAAGATTTTATCTTTTATTTCATTTTTAGAAATTTTACTAGAAATTACGGTCAAATTTGCCTTTGCATAGGATGGGTTTCGTTTTTTTAATAAATTATTAATATATGTTTCTATATCCACATTTTTTAAAAGAGGTCTATTAGTAGCGTTTTTTTTTAACCGTTCAATTATTATTAAAGGGCTGGCATCTAACCATAACGTTAAACCAGTATCATTTAACAGGCTAATATTTTTTGTTTCTATAAAGGCGCCTCCTCCAGTAGCTATTATAGCATTGCAATTTTTTTGAATACTTTTAATTACTTTATATTCAATATCTCTAAATTTTTTTTCTCCATAGGATTCAAAGATCTCATATATTTTCATATTATATTTTTTTTCAATATTCTCATCTATATCATAAAATTCTCTATCAAGGCTTCTAGCTAATATTTTTCCTATAGCGCTTTTCCCAACCCCCATCATTCCAACAATAATGATAGGTTTATTTTTAATATTCGTGTTTATATAACTTATTACTTCATCTATATTTGAGTCATTGTTTTTATTTAATATTTTATTCATAGTATCTTGTGTCGTCCTTGCATTGAATGCCGAGAAGGTTAGACTAATGTATATATTGTAGATATAAGGTAATATATATTATTTAATCTGAACAATATAAATTTTTGTATAAGTTTATGTTAGAATTATTATAAAGGAAAATAATTTATATGGGTAAATTTTTTAGAGTTTTTTTATTAATATTTTTTTTAGCTATTTTAAGCAGTATTATTATTATTATGTATAAAGGAGTTCCTGTAACATCCTATACAGTCGAGAAGGTAATAGAAAATGATCGTTTATAAGTATAAAAATATTTTTATTAATCTATTAATTATAAGTTTAGTTTTTATTAAAACTGTATCAGCCCAGGAAGTCACAAATGACATATATAACCAACCCCAAAATATAGTTCCTAATATAGATTTAACAGAAGAAATAAACGCTGAAGGCAGTGAAAGAGATATAGATGAAGTAGTTATTACTCAATTGGCCAAACCCAATTTTAGATGGGTAGGTTATTTATCTGATGAAGACGGTGGGTTAGGACTCGAAATGTGGAAGGGAACTGATTTAACCTTTGCAAAAACTATTTTAGATCTTTTGCCTGTTAATGCTCCTTCACCAGCAATGCGACATTTAGCTAAAAGACTGTTGTTGAGTGATGCTTTTCAACCAAGTAAAGAAGAAAAAAATGGTCTTCAGGCAATCAGTCCAAGTGGAAAGCCTATAATAAGTAAAGATCAAGATGCTACATTCTTACCATTACGTTTTGCTAAATTGGCTAGTCTAGGCGCAAAAGAAGAATTAATAAAACTAAGTAACTTGGTGCCTCCTGAAGACATGTTAGGTAACTTAGCTAAGGAATCAATATACGCTCGTTTACTTTCTGGTGAGACTGAAAAAGTATGTGGAGAAGTAATTGAACTTGCAAAAAGAACAAATGAATCTTATTGGAGAAAAGCACTTATAGTATGTCAATTAATATTAGGAAATAGAGATGATGCTTTATTAAGTTTAGAACTATTATTAGCTGAGCTAGAAAGTGAAGATAAGTTTTCCAAATTAATTTATACTTTGGCGGATGAGACTAATCAAATTGAATTTGATAAAAGCAGTATTTATTTTAAAATTTTAATTGCTGTATTGCCAGGAAAACAATTAAATAAACATCGCCTTAATTTAGACCCTTCAGGTTTAAGCGTTGTTGCAAAAAATATTAATTTGCCCTGGAAAATAAGAGTGTTAGCTGCTGAAAAAGCAGTATTAGCAGGTTCATTACCCAGTATATATTTAGGAAAATTAGTAACGCAATTTAAGTTCAAACAGGATATATTTTATAGAGCTGCTTCAGAAAGTAAGTCTATGGAAGGCTTTATGGCTAGGTCATTATTATTTCAAGCAGCGTCTGCACCGCTCTCTGATATAGAAAGAGCAAGATTTTTCAAGCTTTTATTAGATAGTGCGGATAGTGATGAAATCTTTCAAGTATATTCTTCTGTAATTATGCCAATATTATTAACCATAGAACCTAGGTCAAACCTTATTTGGTTTGCATCATCTGCAACTCGGGCAGCTATTGCTGGAGGTAATTATATGTTAGCGTCTAACTGGCTAACAGTTCTTGGTAAGAATCTAGACTTAGATTACGAAGCTTCAGGAAGCTTGTTAAGACTTCTGCCTTTAATAGCTATAGCAGGCCAAACTTTACCTAAACCATTTAGTAAGCAACAGGCAACAGATGTATGGTCTGGTTTATCGGATAGTTTTAGTAGAGAAGATAAAGAAAAAAGAGCAAGTAGGTTATTAGTTTTGCTAAGTGCTATGGGAATAGAGTCTAGGGAAGGTGCATGGAAGAATATAATAAGCTCTAGTAATATATTTGAAGAAGAAAATATTCCAGCTACTGCCTTAAGATATCAGTTAGGTGATGCTGCAAAAAATAATAGAGTAGCAGAAGTTGTTTCAATAAGTTTGATTATGCTGGGGCCTGAGGGGCCAAGTAAATCAGGTTTAGTTGCGCTTAATGCAGTAATTAGAGCTCTAAGAGAAATTGGACTAGAAACGGATGCAAGAGCTATAGCTATTGAAGCTGCAATTGCTTATGTAAATTAATTTAATGAGCACAGATAGTAATATTTTATTATTATTTGATGAAATGCTATTAGCTGAGAAGCAATTATCTAATAATACAAGACGAGCATATAAAAGTGATATCAATTCATATATTAAATTTATCCATGCAAAATTTAATCTATCAATATTGGATGTTGATAGTAAAAACCTTACTAGTTGGCTTAGGTCTCTCTCTCAAAATTCTATTTCTAGAAATTCTTATTTAAGAAAAATTTCTTCTATAAAAGAATTCTATCGTTTTTTATACTCCGATGAATTAATTAAATTTAATCCAGCAAAAGAAATTGAATCCCCAAAGAAAATCCAGAGTGTTCCTAAGGTATTAACAATTAGGCAAATAGAAAATATTATTAATATTTTAAAACCAGAGAATAGCCCAAAATCTATCAGATTATTGGCGTTAATAGAAATAATGTATTCAACTGGTATAAGGGTTGAAGAGCTTGTAAGTATTTCTTTAAACTCAATAAGCTATGAAAACAAGTCTATTTTTATTAGAGGAAAAGGTGGTAAAGAAAGAATTGTTCCATTTGGAACTCATGCTTTAAATGCTATTAAAAATTATATAGATATAAGAGAGTTATTTATAAAGTATAAAAAACATTCTTCATTTATGTTTCCTTCTATAAGTAAAGAAGGTTATTTGACAGCTAGAAGGTTTTCACAATTACTTAAAGAAATTTCAATAAAAGCAAACTTATCACATTTATCTATCTCTCCACATATTTTAAGGCATAGTTTTGCAACACATATGTTATCTGGAGGGGCAGATTTAATAGTTTTACAAAAAATTTTAGGGCATGCTGATATTTCTACAGTGCAAATCTATACGCATATTGTTGATGATAGAAAAAAAACAGCATTAACCTTTCACCCTTTAGAGGATAATAAAAACTTATAATTATTTCTTAATTAATAATAGAATTGACTGCTATAAGCATTATCTTTTATAAAGAGTTTATTATATTTATAAGGATATATTCATGCATTTTCTAGATTTTGAGCACCCTATAATTGAACTTGAAGCTAAGATTAGAGATTTATCTCTTTTAGATGGGGCTAGTAAGGAAATATTCTCTTTAAAAAAAGATGTAAATAGTTTTCTTGAAAAGACCTATAGTAAGCTATCTTCATGGCAAACTGTTCAAGTGGCTAGACACCCTGAAAGACCTCATGCTAGTAATTATATAAGTGCTCTAATAAAAGATTTTCAAACTTTATCTGGAGATAGAAGCTTTGCTGAGGATAATGCTATTATATCTGGTATAGGTTCTTTTAACAATCAATCTGTTATGGTTATAGGGCAAGAGAAAGGGTCAGATACAGATTCTCGAGTAAAACATAATTTTGGAATGGCTAAGCCTGAGGGCTATAGAAAAGTTTCACGCTTAATGAAATTAGCAGAGAAATTCAATATGCCATTAATAACTTTTGTAGATACTGCTGGAGCATATCCAGGGGTAGGTGCTGAAGAAAGGGGACAAGCAGAAGCAATTGCTTCTTGTATCCAAGATTCTTTAGAAATTAAAGTGCCTTTCATAAGTATTATTATTGGAGAAGGTGGTTCAGGTGGTGCTATTGCTTTGGCATCTGCAAATAAAGTTTTAATGTTACAAAATGCTATATATTCTGTTATATCTCCTGAAGGATGTGCATCTATACTTTGGAGAGATAATAAAAAAGCAGAACTAGCTGCTGATTCATTAGGAATAACAGCTCAATTCCTTAAAGAAAAAGGTATAATAGAAGAGATTATCTCTGAACCTATAGGAGGGGCACATAGAGATCATGCTCTATCTATTAAAAATGTAGAAGACGCGTTAAAAAAATCTTTGAATGAAATCAAAAGTCATACAAAAGAGCATTTAATAAAAGATAGACAGGAAAAATTTCTAAAGTATGGTCGTTTATTAAAATGACCTACATTATTCACTGAGGCATATAAATTGATTCCTTTATTACTTGTTGTTGTGATTGATTTGATTGGTTTTGGAATAATAATACCTCTTTTACCTTTTTATGCTGAAACTTTTGGCGCATCTCCTCAAAAAGTAACAATGTTAATGGTCGTTTTTTCATTATCACAATTTATTGCTGCCCCTATTTGGGGTGGTTTAAGTGATAAATATGGAAGAAGGTTGATAATATGGGTTACATTAGCTGGGTCTATATTAGCATATATATTGTTGGCTTATTCTAATACGTTATATAGCTTATTTATTGCAAGAGCGTTTGCTGGTTTTATGGCAGGAAATATTTCTACAGCTCAAGCATATTTAACAGATATAACATCTAAAGAAAATAGAGCTAAGGTTATGGGGTTTTTTGGTGCAGCTTTTGGTATAGGGTTTATTTTGGGTCCTGCAATAGGGGGAATATTAGCTGGTTCTGACCCTGAAAACCCTAATACATTTTTACCTCCTATATTCGCGGCAACATTATCTACCATTGCTTTATTATTGGCATTATTTATGCTCAAAGACACAAGGGGGTTAATAAAACCTAATAAGAATAAGCGAATTGTTAGTTTATTAGAAGCTCTAAAAGTTCCAAATTTAAGTAAGTTAATTCTATTATCCTTTATAGTAACTGTGGTTTTTGCTTCTATGGAATCAACATTTTCTTTATGGTCAGAAAGAACTTTTAATTGGGGGCCTAAACAGAATGGTTATATTTTTGCTTTTGCCGGATTATGTGGTGTTATAGTCCAAGGCTTTTTAATATCAAAATTAGTAAAGCGTTTTGGTGAAACATTTTTATGCCGTCTTGGAATGTTGCTAATTTCTTTAGGGATGATTTCTGTTGCGCTTTCATATATGCAGTTACATGCTTACTTATCTATGGCGCTAATTGCATTTGGCTTAGGTTTGTTTATGCCCACAATATCTACTTTGATTGTAAACATTGTTTCAGAGGACAGAAGAGGTTGGGTATTGGGTGTAAGTCAATCAAGCTCTTCTCTTGCAAGAATAATAGGGCCAGCTTTTGCAGGAGTATTTTTTGAACTTCTTGGTAAGAATAGCCCATATATAATTGGTGGATTATTGTTATTATTAATAGTAATACTATTTAATAGTTCTATTAAAAAAGCATCTCAATAAGTTTATTATATCAAATTATTTTTCATTAAATTTTTTACTGCAATTTTTTCTGGTTCAGCAATATTATTTTTTTCTAAAATTTCTTCAGGCAATAAATAATCAATTGTTAGTGTTTCATTAGCAGGAACTAAAGGAGTACCTAAAGTTTCTACATAAAAATATATAGGTGTATATAATTTATTGTTCCATGGAGATAAAAGTGTTGCTGGGGAATGGAGTAATAGTTTTATATCTCCATTTAACCTTAACTCTTCATAGAGCTCTCTTTTTAATGCTTGTTTAGGTGTTTCATTTTTTTCAACACCTCCTCCAGGAAATTTAGTTGCGCAGTAAT
>Ga0115003_10004760_pt1 | contig 10367 bp, 9 predicted proteins | sample ArcticOcean_MG_C_7_FD_88736 | JGI IMG/M metagenome (GOLD analysis project Ga0115003, IMG submission 88736) | Marine microbial communities from western Arctic Ocean - ArcticOcean_MG_CB11_88 | ecosystem: Environmental > Aquatic > Marine > Oceanic | place: Arctic Ocean: Canada Basin | collected... | reverse complement strand
GTTGCGAGCGTATGAAGCTCACACCAACCTCGCCCCGAAACTCGGGGCTTCACAGTCATAATGGCCCAAGAGAGGTTGCCCTCTCAATCAACCGGCGTGACTGAAATCCTTGTCTTGACCCTTAGGCGACGGCTGAGCCGCTCGCGGTCCAGGCTTCGCGGGAAGCACGACATTGTCGGCCCCCGCTGCTTGTTCGTTCGTGTTCTTATTTGCGTCAGTACTGCCCGGGCGGATGCCACTCATGCGGTACGCGGATACTTCTCGCTCGAAGTCGGCGACTTCGAACACCCACTCTTGTCCGGTAATCGCTTCGAAGACAGTGTCGTCGCGGAATACGAGAACGACATCGCCTGTAGCGACCAAAACAAGTTCTGAGAGCGGTCGACCAACCGTGGGCAAAAGTGCCAGCAGTGCGTGCACGCTCTTGCGAATCTTCTGTACGGAGACGCCCGCGTCGATGAGGCGCTTTGTCGCCTTCAAGGCGACGAGGTCATCAAAGCTGTAGCGATGGTGGCCGCCTGGGGTCCGCTCGGACGGTTCTATCAGTCCGGTCTTGGCCCAATACTGGAGCTGCCGCCGTGATAGGTCGAGCAGGTCGACGACTTCGCGCGTCTTGAATTGGGAACGAACGACGTCTGCGGCGATTCGCGCGCTGCGAGGCAATTGCGGCGTTCGCGTGGCCTTTGATGCCGAGTCCTGCGGGTTCAACGATTCCAACGGGTCCAACTTCGACTCACCCCCCTGTGATTCCGGATTCCAATTCGGCGCCCGGTCTCTTCTGCTCGATCATTTGGCCCATCTCTCTTCCCAGTTTCCAAGTGCTGGACACGAGGTGCTAGGCGAGGGCCCTTTTTACAAAGCGGTCTACTTGCGGTGCGGACTCCGGTTGGCCGGTGGTCCTGACTTCCCAATACGCACGCCGACCTTTTGGAGTCGGATTTTCTCAGCGGGGGGTGTTCGCCGCTTCTCGGGTAAAACCCGCTGCGTTTACCCGAACTCACACAGTAAATGAGGAGCGACTCCCCAAGTCAAGCCAAAAGCCTCTGGATTTGTCGCGATGGGGGTGAAAAAGTTTTCCTTCATCAGGGTTTTGCCTAGCTACGAGACGGAAGAATCGGGTCCGTCGCCCCTCGTGACGGAGTCGCATGCTTCGGGGTAAGGTCATCCGATGGCCGATTCGCGAAAAGACAACCCTGAAGAAAAGAGCCCTGTGGGCGCCTCCGTTGCATCTAGTGGCGAATCTGATCCATCTGAGGGTGCCGCTGCGCAAGGCACAGCCAAGGACGCTATTGCCTCACGCGCTTCAGGCGAGGGAGTGCCACCCCGGCAAAGTCTCTCCCGGTTCGCGACCCAGGGTACGTTTCATGACTCCGAGCGTGGCCCTTGGCGCAATGATCGAGACGAAGACGATGCGGAAGGGGACGAGCCGTCGGCGACTCTCGCGCGAGTCCGTGTCGCGGATGGGGATACACATCGTCCCTTTATGCGAGGGATCTTGGTCCACTCCCTGACAGAACAGGGGGTTCCGTTTGAGGACGCCTATGAGATCGCGCAGGCGGTTTGGCTGCAGGTGAAGGGGCGGTCGCGCGTCACTAAGGATCAGTTGCGCGAGCTGGTGTCGGAATCTCTTTCCGCGCTCGCGGAAGAAGCGGGTCGAGATTCTCAGTCGTTGGGGGCCGAGCCGCCCGACTCGAAGCTCGAAGTCCTTGGCGAGGATGGCCGATGGCCCTTTAACCAGGCGCGCTTGCAGCAGTCGCTTTTGGCCGCAGGCCTGAAGCCGATCCAAGCCTTCGAGACCGTCGTCGAGATCGAGCGCGATCTGCACGACCGCAGCGACCGCAAAGTGTCTCGCGATTTCATTCGAGATCTAGCCGCAAACCATCTTCGAGAACGTTTCTCGCCGGAGACTGCGAATCGCTATCTCTCATGGCGATCCTTTCAGGCGGATGACGAGCGTCCTTTGATCCTGTTGTTGGGCGGGACGAGCGGCGTCGGGAAATCGACTCTGGCCCTCGAAGTCGCGCGCCGGCTCGGAATCGGACGAGTGCTTTCGACGGATTCGATTCGTGACGTGATGCGCATGATGCTGACCGACGAGCTCGTGCCGACGCTGCATGTGTCTTCTTTCGAAGCGCATTCGCGCCTCACTACGGCGGTTCATAAGGGCGCGGATCCCGTGATCGAGGGGTTCCTTGAGCAGTCGAGAACGGTCTCGGTCGGCGTTCGTGCGGTGATCGAGCGGGCGATCGCTGAAGGAACGAGCACGGTTCTCGATGGCGTGAGCATCGTGCCCGGACTCTTCGATGGGAAGGAATGGGCAGATCGTGCGTATGTCTTCTTTTTGCTTGCTGCAGACGAAGACCGTGAATCGCTCCACGGTCACCTCGTTGCGCGTGCGCATGGCAAGGGGGCCCGCGCCTCCGAGCGCTACGTGCGCAACTTTCGCGAGATCTTCACGATTCAAGAGGATCTTCTCGAGCGGGCGCGGCGCTTCTCGGTGCCTGTCGTTGATGTGCAGGACCTTGAGGGGGCTGCCCGAAGGGTTGTGAAGCACGTTGTTGGGCAACTTGGTGAACGACGCGCGGCGGAAGCGTCCGCAGTCGATTAGGCTCTCGTCAATCGCACTCTCCGTATGCGCCCCTTCAGCCGTGGCTGCGCCGGGAGGTCCGAACGAGGCGCCGTGACTACGGCGTCCTAACCCCTCTGCATGATCAGGATCTCGACCGCTTTATGAGCCGCTCTCTTAAATACGAGATTCCGGGAATCGACCCTCGCGTCGCCTTCGATGAATGGGCTGAAAAGGGCTGGGCCAGCGTGTTCGGCACTGCCGCGGACGGGGATCGTCCGAAGCGTGTACTCGAAATCGGATTTGGTCGCGGCGAGTTTCTGTTGGCTATGGCCGCGAGTGCTCCGGAGGTCGAATTTGTCGGCATCGAAGTGTCGTATAAGCGCACTCTCAAAATGGCTCGCAAGGTTGCGCGGGCTGGATTCTCGAACGTGCGGTTAGTGGAAGCGCGAGCTGAGGAAGCGATTCAGCATCTTGCGGGGCCGGGAACGCTGGACCAGATTTGGATCAACTTCTCCGATCCATGGCCCAAGCGTCGACAAGGTCATCGTCGGGTGATCCAGCGCAACTTCGTCGGCGATGCCGCCGTTGCGCTCGCATCCAACGGGCACTTTTACGTCGCGACGGATGATGTTCCGTATGCGCACCAGATGAACGAAGTCCTTTCTGCAGAGCCGCGCTTGGAAAACGCTTACGCGCCTTGGCCATTCCTTCCCGAGGTGCCTGGGCGAGGGCAGACCGGTTACGAAGAACAGTGGCGTGCAGCTGGCCGGCCGATGCATTTTTTCAGCCATCGGTCTCGCGGTGCGGGGAACGGGACGACGAATGAGTAATCTCAATACGATGCGGCATGCGACTCGGCGCCCAAACCTGAAGGACTACTCACGGGAGGCGTTGCGAGCCATTTTTAAGGAGCGAGGCTGGGCTGCCTATCGCGCGGATCAGGTCGCGACGTGGCTCTACAAGAACGACGTCGAAGACGTCGACGGCATGACTAATGTGCCTGCTGAAATCCGTTCGGCGATCGCGGCGGAGTTCGACACTCGATCCCTCGAAGTCGTGGAGACGCAGAAGTCAGTTGACGGGACGCAGAAACTTCTGTTAGGCGCCTTTGATGGCGCGCGCATAGAGGCGGTTCTGATCCCTGAAGAGCGGCGCAATACGCTTTGCGTTTCGACGCAAGTCGGATGCCCGCTGACCTGTAGCTTCTGTGCGACCGGCGCTCTCGGCTTTACGCGGAATCTGACGACGGGCGAAATCGTCGACCAGGTGTTGCAGGCGATGCGCGTTATGGAACCCGAGACCACACTCACGAATCTCGTATTCATGGGGATGGGGGAGCCGCTTCTTAACCTGCCTGCAGTCTCCGAAGCGATTCGAATTTTGACGGATCAAAAGGCATTCGCTTTGGCGCCGAGGCGCGTGACCGTTTCGACGTCCGGGGTGCTGCCGCAGATCGCACCTCTGCTTGAGGTGGCGCCGATTCATCTCGCAGTGAGTTTGCATGCGACGACCGACGAGGTTCGCGATGTGCTCGTGCCGCTCAACAAGAAATTCCCGATTGCGGAGCTCCTCGAAACGCTTCGCGCGGAGCCGAGGATCAATCGACGGCGGCCGGTGTTCTTCGAATACACCTTGATGGAAGGCGTGAATGATTCCGTTGAGGACGCACGCCGTCTGCCAGGGCTGCTCGAGGGGATTCCCTGCAAGCTGAACGTGATCCCCATGAATCCGCATCCGGATGCTCCGTACCGGGCTCCGTCGAGAGAGACGATCAATCGCTTTACCGCTGCGCTCCATGATGGGGGAATGCGTGTGACGCTGCGTCGCGATCGCGGCCGTGACATCGACGCCGCATGCGGTCAGCTCGCGAATCGCCGTCCCGGCCCCGCGCAGAAAACGCCGCATGGGAGCTCCAGCGCGGTCTGAGTCCACGAGGCGCCGGGATCAGTTCCCGTTGGTCCCCCTGAGTGCGAAAGCCATCAAGCAGCGGTCTCAGCCCGCCGATGTGACCCAGAGGGAGGGCGCCGACGCGTACCCCCTTTGATGCCGCGCGAGGGGACATGCTCTACGCATTTGGTGACATCCATGGCGAGCTGGAGAAGCTCGATGAATTGCTCGAGATGATGTCGCTCCAAGAGGACGATCGTCTCGTTTTTTTGGGCGATTACATCGACCGCGGTCCTGACTCGCCCGGCGTAATCGACCGGCTGATTTCGCTGTCGACGCGATACGAATGCGTGTTCCTGCTCGGGAATCATGAGTCGATGTTTCTCGATTTCCTCGGGTGGACCGACGACACCTACTTTGGCGGAGACGCTTTCCTCTTGAACGGTGGGGACCGCACACTTGCGGGCTACGGCTACTTCGATCGCGAAGAGACGAGCCGCGAGACGTTCCGACTGCCGAAGTCTCACGAGGACTTTCTGCTCGGACTACGCCTCTCGCATGTAGAGGGCGACTACTTCTTCGTGCATGCTGGCGTGAGTCAGGATCATCTTCGTTCGGGCGATCTGAACTATGCGCTGCGCAAGAGCCGGCCCGAGGACGTCCTCTGGAACCGCACTTCAGGCGAACTGCCTCATGATCTTGGGGTGACTATGGTCTATGGGCATACGCCTAACGAAGGCTTCGGCGTAAGATGGAATCCGCCCTTTAGCATTGGCGTGGATACCGGGGCCGTCTATGGCGGACCGCTGACCGGAATCCGCCTTCCCGACGAGACGATCTTCCAGAGCGCGTAGCCGCTTGGTCGCTCAATGACCAAGAGGCCGGAGCGCGAGAGCCTCGCTGTTCGGTTACCCGTTGGCGGCGACCGGGGCGAGGGCGCTCGTCTGGGATCTTCGCTGGCGTAGCTTCGGAACAGTCAAAGGTGTGCCAGCGGTAAGTGCATCGAGATTGACGTCCGGGTTGTACTGGCGAAGGAGCCAGATCGGGACGTCGTAGCGCCGCGTCGAGAGCACCCAGAGCGAATCGCCAGGGCCGACTCGATGTACGATGGTGCCTTCGATTTCCCACTCTGCGAAGAACTCTTCTTGGAGCGAGCGGTGATATTCGATCCGGACGCGTTCGAAGACGTCCGGTGAGATCTCGGCGAAGTCGAGTCGAACTCGTTGTCGCACGACCATGGGATCTCCAAAGCGGAGGCCGTTGATCTTGCGCAGGCGGCTGGCACGAATGCCGAGCCATTCGGCGTAGTGGCCGAGGGTTTCGCCGGTTTGTACCAGGATCGTGCCATTGCTGGCGACGGTGTAGTCGGTGGGGTCCGCCAGAAGGCCAGGGCTCGGCTCGGTCGGGCTTTCGTCCGTCGGCTCGGGCCGGGGCGCCATGCTGGCGGGCGCAGCTTCCGTGGCAGCGAAGTCGTCGGCGCCCGGAGAAAGCTTGGCGGTGCGTGCCGGACTGAGAGAAGCGACGGCATCCGGATGCTGCTTCTTCGTATTCGTCGCGGCGTTACTCGTGCCGGCGGCGACCTTGGCGGCGCTGCCGATGCGAAGTGTCTGGCCTGCAGCGATGCGATTTCGACTGCGTAATTTGTTCATCGCAACGAGTTCGGCGATGGTGAGTCCGAAGCGATCTGCAATCTCCGACAGGCTGTCCCCGCGGCGGACCTTGTAGGTGCCACTCTCGGGAAGCGCGGCGGGTGCCGTCACTTCAGGCGTCGATGCCCTCGTCGAAGTCTTTTTCTTCTTCTTACTGTTCTTGTGGGAGGCCGTTTGCGTGCTTCGTGCTGCGTCGCTCGGAAGCTTCAGCTTCTGCCCGATGCGAATACGATGCTGGCTTCGGAGGCCGTTAAGGGCGACGAGTTCGCTGATTCGAACATGATGACGCCGGGCAATCGTGGACAGCGTGTCGCCACGGCGCACGACATAACTAGCGTCACGGGTCTGTTTGGCGAATTGCTGGTTCTTCGGGAGAGAAGAGATGCCTCGTGCGAGAGGCTTGGGCAGCGCTGCGCGCGGTACCCGGACTTCGAATCCCTTCGGAATATATTTGGAGCCTTGCCACACGGCGGAACGCAGGCCGGGATTTGCTTCCTTAAGGGTCGCATGATCGATCCCGATCGCTTTGGCGAGTTCTTTAGGCTTTGCGAAGTAAGGGAGCTCTGCCGTCTCAAACGCAATCGGCTGATCGAGCACGAGCGGGCCGAAATAGAATTCGGGATCGCTCGCGACTGCGTTGGCTGCGAGGAATTCGACGTAGAAGTTTCGAGAAGCGAAGCCGAATGTTCGCGAACGATAGTTGCGAACGATCTTCGTGATGTCTTTAGTACCAAGCTTACGTGCCGCGCGGCGCATGCCCGAGGCCCCGTGGTTATATGCAGTAATGGCGAGAGGCCAGCTGCCAGTCACGCGCAAATTCTGCTCGAGCAATCGCGCTGCTGCGATCGAGGCGCGGTAGGGGTCGAGGCGTTCGTCGACGACGTGATCGACGCGCATGAAGCGGCGTCCGGTCGAACGTGTGAATTGCCAGAGGCCGGCTGCGCCCACTCTCGAATAGACAGTCGGGGTATAGGACGACTCGACATGCGGCAGATTTGCGATCTCAAGCGGGAGATTCATGTTGCGCAGGTTCTGGAGAATAAATGGCTTATAGGCGCCGGAGCGGATGACACCGGAGCGAAACTTGTTGGCCTGCCCTAGCTGAAAGCGGACGCGGCTCGCGCTCTTTTTGAGAGTGCCATTCGAGACGCCTGCTGGGAAGAGTGCGAGAACCCGCTGCTCTTCCTTGGACAGTCCTGACCGTTTGCCCTTCGCGAGCTTTAGTAGGATCTGCTTGTAGTGCTTCTTGCGCTTGTTTGTGTGTTTTTCGCGCGAACGAGACGAGAGTCCCGTCGGGATTTTCGTGATTTCATAGACGACCGCGAGGTTGCGCGTGTCATGAAGCAGGCCGGCGTCGGTACCGACCTCTGAATAGATCCGCTTCCAAAACTCGACGTCCCTTTCGAGGGACGCGGGGCGCGGAAAATCCTTCGGCGCGGCGGAGGCCGTGGTCGCCACAGAGAGCGCTGCGAACAGCAAAGCTCCGCAGGCCAGAACACCAACAATATCGAGCCTGGAAAGGCGTACGCCGTTGGCTTCGCTTCGGTTGAGTCGCACCAGTCGCTGCAATCGGTTCATGAACTCCCTCTTCCCCTCTCCAATCGGCAGAAGATCCGCAGAATCGGAGCAGAAAAGAGCCGTTTCCCGACGGAGAACCCGCTGGGCATACAGTAAATCGGGGGGAGGGATTCGATTATCCTGGCGGAGTCGAGCACCTAGGAAAGTCAGTCGCTCGAGCGCCGCATCTAGTTCCCTGATTAAGCTCGAGATTCTGTTCGAGCGAGGTGCTCCGATTCACGGGCGCCCCGTAGGGAAGCAGTCGACAGAGCCTACTTCTTTCGCTTCTTCTTACGAGAGGCTTGCTGCTGCTTTCGCTTGTTCTTTTTGGCCTTGGGATCCTGGCGCTTCTTGGTCGAGCCCTTACCGCTGCCACCGCCGAGCATGGCCATCGGATCGAACCCGCCGGCACCCATTCCGGGCATGCCGCCGCCCATGCCAGGTATGCCGCCCCCCATCGAAGGCATCCCGCCGCCGCCGCCGAGCAACCCGCCTTGTTTGCCGAGCATGCCCATCATCTGGCGCATCTGGCCGAAGCGGTCGACGAGGGCCTCGATGTCCGAGACCTGACGGCCGCAGCCCTTGGCGATTCGCTTGGCGCGGCTCTTGTCGATGGTCTTCGGCTCGGATCGCTCCGACTTGGTCATCGACTGGATCATCGACTCGACTTTGCCGAGCTCGCCTTCATCGACCTGGTCCGCGAGACCGCCGATCCCAGGCATCTTTGAGAAGACTTCCTTCAAGGGCCCAAGCTTCTGGATCATCCGCATCTGCTTGAGCAAATCATCGAGACCGAAGGTGCCCTTGAGGATCCGCGCGGCATCCTCCTCCGCTTCCTTCTCGTCGACGACGTCTTCGAAGTCTTTGACGAGGCCGACGATGTCGCCCATGCCGAGGATGCGAGAGGCGAGGCCTTCGGGACGGAATTCTTCGAGGCGGTCGACGGTTTCGCCGGTGCCGAGGAACTTGATCGGAACGCCTGTCACGGCCTTCACAGCGAGGGCTGCACCGCCGCGCGCGTCGCCATCGAGCTTCGTAAGAATGACGCCGTCGAGGGTGATCTTCTCCGCGAATGCGCTGGCAACGTTGACCGCATCGCGGCCCATCAGCGCATCGCAGACGAGCAGCGTATTCGCGGGCTCGACGCGGACGACGATCTCTTCGAGTTCCGCCATCAAGTTGTCGTCGACGGCGAGACGGCCCGCCGTGTCGTAGATGATCGCGTTATGGCCGTCGCGCTTGGCGCGCTCGAAAGCGGCCGCGCAAATGGCAGGTGGGAGGTCGCCTTCGACGCCATGATGGACGGGGACGTCGATCGATGCGCCCAGAGTCTTCAGCTGATCGACGGCGGCGGGGCGGTAAATGTCGGCGGCGACGAGGAGAGGCCGCAGGCCCTGCTTCTGCAAATAAACCGCGAGCTTGGCGGAGACGGTTGTCTTGCCGACACCCTGAAGGCCGGCGAGCATGATCGAGGTCATGCCACGCGACTTCTCAAGGGAAGTGTCGACGGGGCCCATCAACTCGACGAGCTCTTCTTCGCAGATTTTTACGAAGTGCTGCCCGGGCGTGACCTTGTGCTTGCGGCCACCACGATCTTTGACCCTCGTCTTGATCTTTTCGCCGAGGGTGCGTTCTTTTACGCGATCGAGGAACGAACGCGCGACCTTGAGGTCGACGTCGGCTTCCAGAAGCGACATGCGCACATCGCGCAGCGCTTCATCGATGCTTTCTTCATTGAGTTCGCGAACGCCCTTGAGTCGGTCGGTGGCGTTTTTGAATCCCTGTGTGACGGTCTCGAGCACGGGCTCCTCCGGAAGGCGCGGAGGTTAGCAGCCGCATAGGCCGGCGGGCCGACGAACCGAGCTTTCTCATGCGTCTCGTGCTTGCCGCGCGCCGCCTAGGTCGGCATGCTTGGACTCCCCGACCGCCACGCGATCCGCGCGTGGTCTGGCGGGATCGATCAAAGTCGATCGGCCGGATGTTTAAAACCGCGTCGGGACGATCGTAAGGAGAGAGCACTTGAGCATCGAGGTCGAAGCCCAGATTACGGGCAACGTGTGGAAGATCGAGACCAAGGTCGGCGACGAAGTGGAAGAAGACGATGTGCTGCTCATCATCGAGTCGATGAAGATGGAGATCCCCGTCGAGGCCCCGGAAGACGGCAAGGTGCTTGAGATCCGCGTCGCCGAGGGGCAGTCGATCGAAGAAGGGGACATCCTCGTCGTCCTCGAGGGTTAGCGAGGACACGCGCGCGTGCGAGGGGGCGATTTGGACAGGAGCGCGAGTTGATGAGCGAGGGACTGCACGTACGCAGACTCGTGAGAGGAGATCGGTCCCGGGCGCTCGAATGCCTGCGCGCGAGGCCCGATGAGAATCTGAGCCTGATCGATTACGCATGCCGGCTCGATGGAACCCTGGGGCCCGGTGAGGTGCCACCACAGCTCTATGGTGCGTTTGAGGGCGAGAGGATTGAAGCGATCGTCGCGCTTCGTCCGAGCGTCGTGTTCTCGTCTGGGATGACGGACGATGCGCAGTCCGTGCTGATGCCCTTGGTGATACGGGTTCCGAGTGGGCTGATCAAAAGCGAACACACGTTGGTGAACTCAATATGGTCTGCGCTCGAGGCGGCGGGGCGCGAGGCCGTGATTGACCGCGTCGAGATCGCCTATCGCCTTCGACCGGAAGCGATCCTTCCTGCCGACCCG
>Ga0115003_10004755_pt1 | contig 10369 bp, 13 predicted proteins | sample ArcticOcean_MG_C_7_FD_88736 | JGI IMG/M metagenome (GOLD analysis project Ga0115003, IMG submission 88736) | Marine microbial communities from western Arctic Ocean - ArcticOcean_MG_CB11_88 | ecosystem: Environmental > Aquatic > Marine > Oceanic | place: Arctic Ocean: Canada Basin | collected... | reverse complement strand
CTAAAAACAAAATAATAAGCGTTAATTACGCACAGATAATTAATTCTGTTTTTCTTTGACTTCGCCCCAAAGAAACTTAGTTTTTAGCAAGCAAACGATAGTTTGCATATTGCGCCCTTGCTTTGATTCAGGATCTTGTTTTTTTGAAATCTTCAAAATTTAAAAATGCTAATTTTCCCTTTAGAGGTTTTTGGTTTTTTAATAAATGAAATTTAAGTATCCCGAAGAATTCTAAGGGCGCAATATACGTTGCTTCGCAAAGTTGCTAAAACCGGTGAAAAATAAACCTGCTTCAAGAATGATTAATCGTTTAGAAAATAAGTTTTACAGTCATTTCCCCTATTTAAAAAATAGCCTATTAAAACCATTTTTATCAACCTATACTCCCAGCCGATTTTAGACAAGAAAGTCTAATTGTTTTTCATAAAAAAGGGGAATGTGATGGGAATACGAGGAAATATGTGGGTGATAGACTCGCATGGCGAACATGTGGAAGGTAGCTGTGAAATTCTTAATAGAGAAAAGAGCACAGAAGTTATCTCAATGAGCCATAAGATCACTATCCCAGCAGATTTAAAAACAGGAAGGATAACTGGAAATAGAGTCCACAGCCCCTTGAATGTTGTAAAACACATGGATAAAACAACCCCTTTCTTTAACAAGGCTTGCTGTACAGGCGAGTGCTTACCTGAAGTTCGAATAGATCTTTATCATATCGACATATACGGAAAAGAATTATGTTACCTAAGTTACACACTAAAAAATTCTAGAATTATAGGCATTAGCCCTTTAGTTAGCGGCACAGAAGATAATGATTCGGAAGATAAAGAAAAGATAGCTTTAATGTATGAATCCATCACGTGGACTCACCATGAAGGTAACTACGAATATACAGATACATGGTTAGTTAGGGGGTAACTAATGTTTGATGAATGGTGGAATGAGCATCCTAAATTAAACCAATGGTGGGAAAACACAAAGCAGAATACATCCAATGTTTGTCCTGCGTGGTTTGCAGGAGAGGTAGGATTTAGTTTAGGCACTTCTTTAATTGAACAATTCAAAGAAGTAAATAGCACCCTGGGGTATAAAACAGATCTATCTTTGATTCGAGGGGCGGCCTATAAAGCTGAAAAAATACAAGCACTACGTGCAATTGGTAATGCATGGTGTATATCTGGTTTTGCCGCCAGCAGCTTAGATTCATGGTATCAGGTCAATCACAATCAGGAGCATTTGGGGCTCGCTTTTTGGGATGTGTCCTCTGACTGGTATGTAACTAAATCGCAAGGTGTGGAGCATTTATTGAATGGTGTTAACGAATGGTGGAAACACAGCAATCACTGGAGTCAAAGTGAATAAAATCAGTATTTTATTAAGCTTAAGTGTTTTAGCAATTATTATTGGATTATATGCGCATATTAATTTGGACTTATCTAATTTTGGCCATTTTTTAGCGGGAGGGGTGGTAATGTGGGGTAATGCAGGTATTGCCGCATGGGCTAGAAAAAAATAGCAAAGAAAATCATGTGAAAAAAAATATTTCCGGGTTATTGTTCCATTCCACGGCCGTTTCCTATGTGTCGGCCAGAGTCTGGCCAAAATACCAACCAGGGACAAACTAGGGACAAAGTCACTTATATCGGCCAGAGTCCCGTCCAACTCCCCTTGCCTCGCGAAGGGCGGCTTCCCCGAAGGGGACGGGAGGGGTTAATCAAACATTTCTATTGTGTAGGGGCATTTTTCAATGGCCTCATTTTTTCTTTCTTGAGAAAAAGAAAAAGAGATGCTTGTGACTCTTCTCCCTGTCTTTACGCTTTTGTATTTAGTGTTTCTTTCTGTGTTTTTATTGATTTCTAAAACAGATGGTTCTAGCACCCATCTTTTTAAATCAGCAAAACGAGGATATTGTTTTTCCCCTATTTGAAAAACCCTTCTTAAATCTTCGATTGATATATATCTTTGCCCTGTAGACTTCCATTGCATTAACAGCTCATATAATCGAATAGTGTGAAAACGTTTAAATTTTATGGCTTCATTGATACTAATTTTTTTATATCCATTATCATGCAGCTTGTGAATAAAAGGAGCTATCCATGGTGTGAAAGTAGCCTCTAACCACCCTTCGTTTTCATGATATTCCATCCAATGAACTACCACGCACTCGCTTGTGGTTCTCCTTACATTGTCTTTTGTTTTAATAATTGTGCGCATCAGTTCACGGCAGCCATTTTTAATATCTGCATAAGCATGATTAAGAGCCACCCCAGTTTTATCAGAATAATCCTTTGCTTCTATACGTATTTTTCCTGATATATCTTGCTGGAAAGGGTGGATCTTACCTAGAAGCATAAGCATGACTCTTTTAGCGGGCACTGACATTTTGTAACTAGCTTCAATGAGCTCATTAGACTGAGTTGCTACGTTTTCATTGGCTAGTTTTAAGTTTTTATTACGGCTCATTCCTTGATTCCTTATTATTTAAGCGAGAGCTTCATTGTTCTCAACGCTACAGGTTAACCCGAGAGTTTTCAACCCCTCCATTTTCGATACCCCCCTGTGGATTCCTATCCAAATCTCTCCACTTGTTATCCAAATCTCTCCACCTTTGAGTCCAAACCTCTCCACCTTTGAGTCCAAACCTCTCCACCTTTAGGATTTTCCCGATCGCTACAGCCCTTTCCTGTGGCGGGCTGTAGCGATCGGGAAAATCCCCTAAAAAAGGTTTTAAAAAAGCTTTTAAAAAAGCTTTAAAAAAAGAAAGGCTTTTTTTGTGTGGATAACATAGAAAATCATCGCTACTTAAACCCGGAATCTGTAGTTTTAAGGGCTTCGCTATCGCTCAGTAAGCGGATTCCATCCGCCTATTTAAATTCCCCTCCCGTCCCCTCCGGGGAAGCCGCCCTTCGCGAGGCAGGGGTATCAGCCGCTACGCTAAACTGACACCCTGCTTAAAAGGGTTGGGTCGCTCTGTCAGCGTAAAGTACAAGCCCTTCGGGTTCGCTACGCGAATACTTGACCCTGACGCCACTCCTGGAGGCCCATATTCGCTCGCTAAGCAACTTTCGTTAGTTTCGCACGTAGATTTAAACCCTCGAAAACTTAAATCGCTCCTGCGGCCTTTATCAAGCTCCTATGAAACTTATGCAATTTTTGAAAAGAATTTATTTTTTGCAGGAAAAGACGAATCATCATTTCACCAACCTCCCCAAATAACATCTTTTAGCGGCTTAAATTCAGCAAAAACACGAGGATTTATTCTCGGAAAACATGTAATTTTATTAAGCAATAAATTAGTTTAAAAAAGAAACAAATATTCTATGGCGGGATAGGGGTAATGTAGTACAAAGTTAAAACTTTGAACATTTCCCCGAGGAAAAATGACGTCTCATTTTCAGCTAATTTAGCAACTTTGCGAAGCAACGTATATTGCGCCCTTAGAATTCTTCAGGATCCTTAAATTTCATTTTTTTAAAAAACAAAAATCACTGAACGGGAAAAGAGGATTTTTAAAATTTTAAGACGGTTAAATAATCAAAATCAATCTAAAAACATAAGATTATATTCTCTATGCTATAATTTGTTAAACATGTTTAACGAAAGGTGGGTGTTATGTTAGGAGTAAGATTAAGCTCTGAATTAGAGGGGCGATTACAAGATCTATGTGAAGAAACAGGTCGAACTAAAAGTTATTACGCTAAGAAGGCCATAGAAGCGTTTCTAGATGATAAAGAAGATTATCTTAAGGGAATTGCAGTGTTAGAAAAAAAAGAGCCTAGAGTTGCTTTAAAAGACCTGGAGAAAGAACTTGGCTTGGACAGTTGAATTTTCAAAAACAGCAGTAAAACAGCTTAAAAAAATTGATAAACATGAACAGAAAAAAATTATTAATTTTCTTAAAGAAAAAATAGAGAATCAAAGTACGCCTACCCTTCATGGAAAATCACTTAAAGGTGATAAATCAGATCTTTGGCGATACCGTGTTGGTGATTATCGAATTATCTGTAAATTAGAAAATAAAGCATTAATTATTTTGGTTCTTACCGTTGGTCATAGAAAAAATATTTATAAGCTATAAAGAAAAGAAAGTCATATATTTTTCGTTAACAACGGCTAAGAAATCAGGTTGCTTAGCCGCTTCGTCTAATGGAAACATAAAAACAAATTACATAGCAGGTGCTAAATCAACGGAAACAGCGGAAGTTGATATATCTTCACCCTGATGTTCGGCTACTTTCTCATCACCTTGAGTTTCCGATGCCTTAAAAAAACTATTCAACTCTCTAACTTCACGACCTACGCTTACAGGGCCAACACTAGCTAAGAAAGAGGTAACTCCACCAGCTAACATTGTCGCTAGAGCCCCTATTACACTAAAGAATAAAAAATCTGCGGCGCCTGTAGCCAGTACAGGAATAAAAACAAGCGGAAATAGAAAGAATACTCCTACTGTAATTAATGCCGCGACAATTACAATAAGGGCTCTACCTCCTGCATCATCGAATAAACATTCTTTATTAATTTCTTTTTCAAGGCTGTTAAAAGTAGAGGTGTCGGGGTTTTTGTGATCTTTAATAGAGTTATTTGCCCAAGATATAATGCCGGTCAACTCCTTTATCCGATCAGGGTTAGTGTTACCCTGTCTAATTATTTCGTCAATAATAAGTTCAGACTTTTCTATTAACGCGTCAATTAATTTGGATATACCTTTTGTTTTTTCCAAATTAGATGAACGCAATAAAGCCACCTCATCTAAAAAATCGTTGTAAGCTACATTTCTGGGTTTTATTTCGTTGTTACACCTAATGTGGTAGTTAATATTTCTAGTGTGTTCATCAATATACTTTTCTTTAACTTCAGTATCTGTGAATATTTCAAAGCGTGGTAAAGGTTGCATAAAGCGGCTCCAGGTGGAGTTATTTATGTCATTATGCATAATTTTTGACCTTATGTCAATGGTAGGTTCTGAAATTCCATGTAAAACAGTGTTAAATTAACTGCTAAGTCACTACGAACGGATGCGAATATGAGCGAACAAAATTCGCGAATAGACGTGAAGCAGGCCGCTGAGCTTGCTGGATGCTCTACTCGACACATACAAAAGATAATTAAGAATGGAACTCTTTCTACACATAGAGATAAGAGTAATAAATACCTGATAGATAAGAGTGAGTTTTATCGGGTTTTTCCTGATCTAATTCCGCGAACAGTTGCGAATACGGGCGAACATATTCACGAACACAAAGAGAATCAGTACCTATTCCTTAAAGAACAAAATGAATTTTTAAAAGAGCAATTAGAATACGCTCATGGTGAAAAAAAAGTTTATTAAGCGCTCTTGAGAACGCTCCAAGAATGATTGAATTCAAACCTCAAAAAAGAAAGAAGTTATTCGGAATTTTCTAACCAAACATATCCATGGTATCCGGGCATCTTTTAACAGCGATCAAGTTATCCTTCTCATCTGAAGGGGCGGATTCTTGTTGTGATTCTTTATCGAAATAAAATAATAATGAGGTAATTGAACGCCCTTTTTTTGATGGTTTCCAGGTTGTTTTTATATGATGAATATTGTTTATTTCTTGACATGAGGGTTCTATTATTCGTCGTTTAATATCATTGAATTTATAACTATCAGGAACCTCTAGCGAGTGACGAAAATCTTCTAGGGTAATATAAAGCTGGCCTTTCAAATCATTTTTAATTACTGATACAGACATGAATAATTCAAATAAACGCCAAGAATAAACCGACCTTAAAGCTGTTGCAGAATTTAGTTTATAGCTTGTATATTGTCCCCTTATGAGTGTTAAATGAGGTGTTATCTCGTTAGAAAAACCAATTTCAACCCAGCCTTCTCCATGATGGTATATAACCCCACTTACCCAGGAAAATTTTATTTCCTTACGTCCTTTCGAGGTTTTCTCAATGATCCTCACATATCTTTTCATTAAATTATCACAGGCATTTATCAAGTGTCTGTAAACAGATTTATCACTTACAGAAAACATATCAGAAAACTCTTGAGCAGTAATTTTAACTCGCATTTGTTGTCCATTATGCTGCCGGAACCCACTCTTCAAACTGTCTATTTTTCCTATAGACATAGCGATTAAGCGTTTTTCATTTAGGCTTAATCCGTGAGATGCCCTCGATAATGCATTGGTTGTATTAACGCTTAAGGCTTTATTATCGGTTTCTTGAGAGTAACTTAATTTGTTTTTAACTGCGTGTTTTATATCCATATACCTGACCTCCTACTTGTCGTTTTTAAATTTTAGAGACAGTGTCACATGGTGTCGTTTCTATGTAAAGAGACATTGTTTGTTGGTGTCGTTTTTATGTGGATAACACCGCCTAAATGTCGTAGTTGACCGCCTAAATGTCGTTTTTCACTTTTTTTGGAAACGCTACAGCCCTTTATCAGTATGGGCTGTAGCGTTTCCAAAAAAGCCCTTAAAAACAAGTATAAAAACAAGAAAAAACAAGATTAAAAACCTGACTAGTAATTAAATTATATTTTATTTCTAAATCCTATCCGGAATTTGTAGTTTTAAGGGCTTCGCTATCGCTCAGTAAGCGGATTACATCCGCCTATTTAAATTCCCCTCCCGTCCCCTTTGGGGAAGCCGCCCTTCGCGAGGCAGGGGTATCAGGCGCTACGCTAAACTGACACCCTGCTTGAGAGGGTTGGGTCGCTCTGTCAGCGTAAAGTACAAGCCCTTCGGGTTCGCTTCGCGAATACTTGACCCCGACGCCACTCCTGAGCGTCAAAATCTGCGATCTAAGCAACTTTCGAGAGATCTAGGTGTAGATTTAGTCATGAAAAGTTTTAACTCCCTTAAGGGCCTTTAAACGAGCTCATTTCCTAAACGGGAGTTATGAGTAAAAAAACAAGTATCGAATGAAACATAAAAACTTAGGAGAACTTTCCCTCCCACTAAAAATCGTTAAAAGAGATATTTAGACGAACGAAATTTTACGGGATAGGAATGGCTGAATTTGTGATTTTAGATGTTTTATTTAAGCGCATTAAAACAGACTGAAAAAGAAACAAGTTTACTATGGCGGGATAGGGGTAATGTAGTACAAAGTTAAAACTTTGAACATTTCCCCGAGAAAAAATGACGTCTCATTTTCAGCTGTTTTAGCAATTTTGCGGAGCAATGTATATTGCGCCCTTAGAACTCTTCGGGATCCTTAAATTTCATTTTTTTAAAAACGAACAATCACTAAATGGGAAAAGAGGTTTTTAAAAATTAGAAGATCTCAAAAAACCAATATCCTGAATCGAAGAAAGGGCGCAATATACGTTGCTTCGCAAAGTTGCGAAAACCGGTGAAAAATAAACCTGTTTCAAGAACAATTAATCGTTTAGAAAATAAGTTTTACAGTCATTACACCTGTTTTAAAAAAGGCTATTAAAACCATTTTTATCAACCTATACTCCCAGCCGATTTTAGACAAGAAAGTCTATTTGTTTTTCACTAAGGGTTATAAGGGGATTGTAATGGGAATAAGAGGAAATATGTGGGTGATAGATTCACATGGGGAGCATGTCGAAGGTAGTTGTGAAATTCTTAATAGAGAAAAAAGCACGGAAGTTCTCTCTATGACGCATAAGATAAATATTCCGGCTGATTTGAAAACAGGAAGAATAACAGGCAATAGGATCCATACCCCTTTAAGTGTTGTTAAGCACATGGATAAAACAACGCCATTCTTTAATAAAGCCTGCTGTACAGGTGAATGCTTGCCCGAAATAAGAATAGATCTTTATCATATTGACATATATGGAAAAGAAAAATGCTATCTAAGTTACACATTAAAAAACTCTAGAGTTATAGGCATTAGCCCTTTAATTGGCGGCACAGAAGATAATCAGACGGAAGATAAAGAAAAAATAGCTTTAATGTATGAAACTATTACATGGACTCATCATGAAGGAAATTATGAGTACACAGACTCTTGGTTAGTCAGGAGTTAAATATGCAAAATTTTATTGAAAATCGAATTAAAAAATATGTAGATTCATGGTGGGAACCTTACAAAGAAAATCATCCTCACTTTAAGCATTGGTGGGAAAACACCAGAGACAACTCCACAGCTATATGCCCTGATGATCTATTAGGATTCAGTGGTATCTCTTCTGTTTATGATGCGAGGCAAGCGCATAAGTTTTCAAAAACAAGCATTGGATATAAAACTAGCACTTCAATAATTTGGAAAGCCGCAAAATCAGCAGAAAAATTTAAATTACTACAACCTTTAACTTATAGCTGGTGTAGTGCTGCTTATTTGGCCGGGATGACCGACTCTTTTTACCAACAGTTTCATCAAGATATCCATATTGGTACGGTAGTTGGAGACTGGTATCTAGAGCAATGGGATAGCGCTGAACACTGGTATGTTGAGTCTAAAAATTCTATGCATAATTGGTGGGAACATGATGAACATTGGTGGCAATAAGGTGAATAAAAGATCAAAGTCGTTTGAGATTTTTAGTTATATAACTGCTTTAAGCCCTTTATATTTAAGCTTTATAATTGGTAAGTCATACACGTCAGGGTTCATTGTGGGCGCTATATGCTCATGGGGAGTTAATAACATCTACAATATAATTCCTCATGAATATGATAAAGACGTTGTTGATTGCAAATGGCAAAAAAAAAGTAAGCTAAGAAAACTCATACATACATTAAAAAAAATAGAACAAAAAAAAAGAGCAGCGGAGAAGATAAGAATTAACTGAAATTCTATTTAATAAAAGATCTGAGTTGTTTTTTTCTATACATCGAAAACGGACGGAGAATTTCATTCCCCGTCCGTTTTACGTTTAACTTAATGAATTTAAAAATAAAATAAGTGTGAATTTGGTTCGTCACTGTCAGATTTCAAAAAAATCTGACAGTGACGAATTTATCTTTTTTAGCTTCAAAAGTGACTTCAAGTATTTTAATTCAATGCTATATTCATGACTTAAGTTCCGCGAAAAAGGATGGTCATGAACGAACAACGTTCGCGAATAGACGTAAAGCAAGCCGCTGATCTTGCTGAATGTTCTACTCGACACATACAAAAGATAATTAAGAACGGAACCCTTTCTGCACATAAAGATAAGGGCAATAAATACCTGATAGATAAGACTGATTTTTACCGGGTTTTTCCTGATTTAATGCCTCGAACGGTGGCGACCAATCTCGAACAAGATTCGCTGCTTGATGTAAAACAAGCCGCTGAATTTGTTGGGTGCTCTACTCGGCACATACAAAAGATGATTAAAGGGGGAGTCCTTTCTGCATATAGGGATAAAGGTAATAAGTACCTTATTGATAAAAGTGAATTTTATCGGGTTTTTCCTGATTTAAAGCCGCGAACATATACCGAAACGAGCGAACAAGAAGATAATCAACTCCTTTTTCTCAAAGAACAAAATGAATTTTTAAAGGAGCAATTAGAATATGCTCATGGTGAAAAAAAGAGCTTATTAAGCGCCCTTGAGAACGCTCAAAGAATGATTGAGTTTAAGCCTGCAAAGAGAAATAAATTATTCGGGATTTTCTAATTCTTGAATATCACTCTGAAATTAAAGTTCAATTTGCAGCTGTTTTTTCTCTTCAAAGTCAAAATATAACCTAGAAATATTACGTCCTTTTTTTTGAGTGGAATAATGAACAAGTAAATTACTAGAAGCATTTATTTCTTTTATAGCGGGTTTTATAACTCTTTTATTTAGGTCTTTAAAGAGCGGGTATTTATCGTCAAGCTTAAGTAATTTTTTAAAATCGACTAGATCTATCCATCTAACGCTAGTTTTATTAAATCGTATTATTAATTCATAGATCCTAATAGCATATGAGGTTTTTAATTGAGCAACATCGGCTAATCGATAAGATGTAAACCTTCCATTTAATTCACTAATATAGGCAAGCACATCATCACTCCATGAAAAAGAAATTTTAGCTTCGCCTTTGTGATACAAAGCTTTTCTTTGAATCCATCTAAATTCCTCCACCTTATTTTCGTGCTTTATAACAACGCTTCTATCGTAGAGTTTTTCTACCGATTGATATAGCTCTCTATGAGCATTTTTTATATCTACCTGCATTAGTTCTGCATAATCCATTACTGAAATAGTGACCTCTTTAGAAATTTTCGTTTTGGATTTTATTTGACTTAATGCCGCTAGTATTAACCTTTGTTCCCAAAGCGTTAAATGATAACTAGCATCAACAAGTAAATTAGATTTATTTATTTTTTCCAATGCATTCATTTCGGGTGGCTTCCTTGCTTTAAAAAGCCACCATAGCATTAGGTGGACTTGTTTGTAAAGTTGTCCACCTAAGCCGTAATGTTACCTCAGATCTGT
>Ga0115003_10004744_pt1 | contig 10386 bp, 6 predicted proteins | sample ArcticOcean_MG_C_7_FD_88736 | JGI IMG/M metagenome (GOLD analysis project Ga0115003, IMG submission 88736) | Marine microbial communities from western Arctic Ocean - ArcticOcean_MG_CB11_88 | ecosystem: Environmental > Aquatic > Marine > Oceanic | place: Arctic Ocean: Canada Basin | collected... | reverse complement strand
TGGAAGCTTTATTCTTATGAATAATGTTATTCTTAGATAACTTATCCAACATAGATGAAACCTTAGGTAACATTTCTGTCACCTCTTTCAAATCTGTCGATTCACGTAGTTTACGTAATGCGTTACGAGTTGTCTTGTGCTGGTAACGATTGCGATCGCGTTTCTTCTCATCTGAACGAACGCGCTTTAATGCTGACTTGTGGTTTGCCATCTTTTTCCTTTAAAATATCAGGGGTGCAAATATAGTGAGGATTCAAACTCATACAACATGAAAAGTAAAATTAATTACAAAGAGTTCCAAAGGCTGAAAGAATGAGTAACAAATCCCCAACTGCAACGATTCCATCACCATCTAAATCCTCTGGACAAACACCACCTACAGAGCCATCTGGCAAGCAAAAGCTCGACTCTTGATCCCAATAAGTACCAGGTCCACAATAGCCTGGATCTCCACATACATTACATAAAGAAAAACAATGTATAGGCACTTCAAATATCGCTGGATCTACAATAAAAAATCTATTGTAACCACCTAACCCATTATTAGCACCACAAGTTGCAGGGACTGTTTCTTCTGCTCCCCAAGCATCTCCATTAATGAATTTATAATCTACCTGAGTACCTACAACAGCAATCACATCAACTGAATACGTCCCATCAGATTCTAAGGTAAGGGGTGTAGATGAAGGAACCCAGTTCTGAAATGACCCAGCAATGTGAGGGCCTGAAGAAGTTGGAGCCAGTTCGCCCAGATCAAGATGGAGAGTAGTAATGTATTGGCAAGTGCCGTTGTCGAACTCTGCTACAGGATCGTAGTTCACAGCATTGGAATCCATACACCCTGAACTAGTGAGGATGGGGAAAAACCCGTTGGTATCAGGTGTGGGGAGTGGGGTATCTATGTAAAGGTGCCATTCACCAGGTTCAATATATAATGAAGTGGCTACGTCATTAACAGAATAACTCATTCCGGAAAAATAATCATACCAAGTCCCTGTGTATGGAAAACCAGGTGTCATCTCGAGGGGAACTACATCGAAATTACCAATAAGTACAGCATTTTGATCTGGAGAATAAAGATGTATGATTTTTCCTGTTCCACTGCAATCAAGGTTGTAATCAGATGTCGTAAATACCGATTGCTCTTGCTTAAGGTGAGCTAAAGCGGAGATGGTTTTTGCAAGGGAAAGCCTCTCAGGAACCTCTAAATCCGACCATCGATCAGGTTTTTCAGACAGCTTACAATCTTCTGAAGATGTTCCATCACCACAATCAAAAATACTTACGTCGTATCCCAACTCTGCCCATTGCCATATCATTTTAGGTCCTGGAATAGCAAGCAAAAAGGCATTGGCCATTTTAAGCCTGTCCATAGCAGTACTAAACTCTTTCGTATCGTACGTGCCTGAAGCATTGCCGTAAAGCTGTAAATCATATGCGAGGCGCTCCTCGTCATGGGACTCCATATAGGTGATGAGGTTGGGATAATTGTACCCGCGATTCTGCCATGAACCATAGTTAAAATCACCACTATAGCCCATCGAACTTTGAGAGAAACCATAGGTCATCTTACCCCAAATCATGAATCCTCCATCAGCCAATGATTTCTCCTCATCATTGTTTCCAAGATGTTCTAAGATCATATACGTACCTGGGTGATTCGACTGAATATCGTTGTAATAATCAAATAAAATATCAATTCGGCTCTGATCGTATTGATTCCATAAATTTACATTACTCCCACTATCTACTTGGGTTAGACCTTTACTCAAATCCACTCGATATCCATCTATGTGGTATTCTGAAAGCCAAAAATCAAAGACCCTCTTCCAATACTCCCTCACCCATCCATCTTCATGATTGAAATCGTAACCAGGGCTGAATGGATGCATTGCGTAGCTATTAAACCAAGGATTCTCTTCTGAAACAATTCCGTTTTCATCTTGATACAATCTCACAAGAGGATCTGTCCCGAAGCTGTGGTTGGGAACTATATCCAAAATGACTGCTATTCCTTTTGCGTGACATCTATTTACAAGCTCCTTAAGCTTCGACTTCGGTCCGTAATATTTATCCGGGGCAAATCTAAAATTGGGGTTATAACCCCAACTGGAATTTCCTTCGAACTCACTTACAGGCATAAGTTCAATAGCATTAAAACCCATATACTCAAGATAATCAAGCCTGTTTATTAAATCTTGATACACAGAACCCGAATCAAAATCTCTAACGAGACATTCATAAATAACCAAATTATCCTGAGATGGCTTCTGAAAGTCATAATCAGTCCAAAGAAAATATGGATTGTCAGTTCTAAATGTGCTAATGGGGACAGAGGCAATACCTGTAGGATACTGAGGCATTCCAGGAAAATTTCCTTGTGGAATGTATCCATCGTTCCATGGATCTAAAATGAGTTCAGAATATGGATCACCTATCTCGAGCACGCCTTCAACTAAGAAGAAATATCTGTAATATGTACCCGGATTCAGGTCATTGATTTGTAACCAATGGCTGTTACCATCCGTTGAAATCTTCATCAAACTAGCTGCACTTTCCGAAAATGAATTAAAATCACCTTTAAGATGCACATATTGCTTACTCGGTGATCGAAGCTGAATGATAACAGAAGTACCGGACAAGATGTTTACTCCGTCAAGAGTTCCTGATGGGGGATCAGAAACGATGGGCGTTTGGGCTGTGGCAGTTAACTCCAAACACAAAATCGCAAAAGCTATAACCAGAGAAAGTGTCCTCATTACACTAAGATACGGCAAGATGGACGAGAGTTATGTAATTTGCAGTGTGAAAAAAATACTTCCTGCTCTACTTATTTTGTGTGCGTCACTTTTGTCAATTTACTCAAACAATTTTTCAGCCCAAGAAAACCTTACGATATATGGAACTTGGCAATGCCTCGACTCCACTGAAATTTCTGTCCCGGGACGGATGCCGGGGAGTTTGTACAACTCCCTGCTAAGGGGGGCAGTGATTCCAGATCCTTTTGTCGGAACAAATGAAGATTCTGTTCAGTGGGTAAGTGAAATGGACTGGGTGTTCACTTCGACCCCCTTTGATGCAGCGGAAAACTTTGAGGATTACGACTTACTATTCCTTAAAGATGTACAGCTTTATTGCAGTATCACCTTAAATGGAGTTGTACTTGGTGAAACTGACAACGCTTTTATAAACTGGTCCTACAGTTTGAAATCGATCTTGAAATCGACCGACAATATTCTTACATTTAGTTTTAAATCGCCTACTCACAATGTAAATAAAATGGGTGGCGTTGAACAGCATAGAACTCCACAATTTGCATTTGGATGGGATTGGGCATTGAAGCTTATTGATTTTTCTATTGGCAAAATTGATCTTGAGAAGAGCCGGACTGAAGAGAATATCTACATTGACAATCTCACACTTGTTACTGATACAATTTACGGGTCCACTGCGAAAGGGTTTGTTATGTGGGATATCTCAGGCGATTTAAGCGATGCTGTGGTTTTAAGGTGGGCTTTGACGAATGAGAGTGGTGCCGTTGTAGCCTCAGCAAATTTTAGTAACACACCGGGGGTTATCAAGTCACCATTCACCATTGAAAATACTGATTTATGGTGGACCCACGATTTGGGAAAACCATCTTTGCACACGCTCGAGGTAGTCGCCGTTGGGAAAAACGGTCTGCTTGCTCTAGAGAAAAAAACAGTGGGGATTAGAACCCTCAAACTAGATACTTCTGAAGACGAAAAAGGCGCTAAATTCCAGTGGGTTCTCAACAACGTGCCCTTTTTTGCTGGAGGAGCAAATGTTGTCCCAGCTGACATACTTAAATTCAGAATCAACTCCTTAGAAGAAAGAGCAATCGTGAAAAATGCTGTCGCTGCGAACATGAATACCCTGAGGGTTTGGGGTGGCGGGAATTATGCCTCGGACAATTTCATGGAGGCCTGCGACGAGATGGGCGTTCTGGTTTGGCAAGATTTTATGTTTGCATGCGCTATGTATCCTGGAAATGAGGCTTTTATAGAATCTATACAGCATGAAGCCACAGACCAAACCCTTCGCCTTCGACACCACCCCTCCCTCGCCATGTGGTGTGGCAACAATGAAGTAAGTGAAGGATGGGAAAGGTGGGGGTGGCAAGATGGGCTTTCTGAAGAAGAAATCACCGAAAAAGAAATCGCCTACTCCGAGATTTTCGAAAACATCCTACCTTCTACTGTCAGCTTATACGACGACGCACCTTACTGGCCTTCCTCACCCCTACTTGGCCGAGGCGACACAGATTTTAAGAACCGTGGTGATGCCCACGACTGGGGGATTTGGCATGACGGGTATGCGTTCGATTCGCTTTGGGCTCGAGTACCCAGATTTATGAGTGAATTTGGTTTTCAAAGTTTTCCAGAACGTTCAACTTGGGAAACCGTAGTGCTGTCTGACACCTTAGACCGACTCTCATCTGAGGTCATTGCGCACGAGAAACACAGTCGAGGGTTTGCAATCATTGATAAATACTTGGAGAATTCATATGGAGACTTCTCTGAGGGGGTTTCTTACGAAGAGTGGGCGTATGTCACTCAAGTTCTTCAAGCCAAAGGGATCTCAGATGGGGTGAGAGCTGCACGACTCAATCAGGATTTTTGCTCTGGGTCTTTGGTTTGGCAATTAAATGATTGCTGGCCAGTAGCATCATGGTCTTCTATAGACGCGCACGGAAAGTGGAAACTCCTTCATTATGAATTAAAGAAGGCCTTCGCGCCCACGCTCCTGTATGGAAAGTGGAGTCATCTGGGGAATAAGCCCCGTTTAGAGATCGGTTTAGTGGCAAATCCAAGCAAACAAGGTGAAATCCAAATCCCTGGAACTGTCCGTGTATCCGTCGTGAACTTTGACGGAACGGAAGCATTCATGTCTGAACATCCATTACATCTCACACCTGGCAGAGCACAATGGATTACCCTCGATAACGTACCCTACTACGATAACCGGAAAAACATCGACCCCACCAGCTCATTTGTGCAACTCTCATGGATAGACGCAACGTGTGAAAACGCTCAAACTTGCCAAATCAAAGCAAGCGCAACTGTCTTTGCCGCCCTCCCTAAAGAGCTTAAACTCGAAGACGTTCCTGTACTTGTAAAACCATTTACCGGAGGAAATAGCGAAAGCGAGTTCGTGTTGTATGAAGTAAGTTCAAGCGCTTTCTGCAAAGATGTACAGCTTACCGCTACAACTTTGGGAAATTTCGAGATGAACGGATTTGACTTACTTCCCGGAGAAAAGCGCATCGTGAAATTTACTCCTCACTCAATCATAAATTGGGCTCCTGAACTTGCTGTAGGAGGTACTTCCAAATTAAAACCGAAAGCTTTATTTGTTCGAGCCATCAGTTTAAACAACGTTGTTAAAACTACTTCTCCCTAACTACAATTTCGTCACAAAAAAGCCATGTCGGCTCAGTTGCTGCGGCATGCCAGTCTGGGCAAAGTCCAGAATTGACTGCCCTCATCTTGACATATCTGGCGTGAACACCCATGAGCTTTCCGGAATTTACTGTCACGATATCTTGAGCATCGTTCTTTAAAGTTGCGTCTTTGAAATCGTTTTGAGAGATGACTTCATAATGATCTCCATCAATTGACGCGGAGAACTCTACGAATCTGGGCGGGAAAATCCATGCGTCTTGATATCGATAAAAGTTAGAGAATATTGAATCAATTTCTATTATTTCCTCGAGATCTACGATTGCAAGAACATCCTCTTCTTGTACTGCTTGCCAAACACCGTCGTGAAATCCAAGAGAGCCTATCCTACCATCAACAAGTGCGAAATCTCCACCCCCAGTGTAATATGGACTCGGTGTAAATCCAAGTTCTATGGGGTGGAAGACCCCAGCGTGTCCGTCAACAAAAAACTCCTCACGTCTAGGCAGTTGTCGTCCTCGGTAATTGATAGAAACGCTTATTGTTCCATGGCTTTCGACCTCGATAGATTGACCTAACAAGACACTATCTCCATTAAAATGGGTCGTGCCCTTGATATATTCCGCTGATGGGGTGAGTGTCGCATAAAGTTTTTTAGATTGAACTGCCAAGGATAGAGTTACAGGGACGGATTCCATTCCATAGTCAACTTTAAGGATAGAGAGTCGATCTAAATGCGGTTCAAGGCGCTTGATAAAGTCAGAGTATGCGTCTGAAGCACCCGTAAATTCTGGACCAGACCAAAGAACTTCGGACAGTCCTATCGCCCTTGGGAATACCATGGATTCCACAAGGTGCTGTGGGGTGTGCTCTGTCCACATATTGCACTCGCCACCCAACACTCGCCCATCACCTACTGTTTCAGGTCGAGGATTACACGAGTAAACTTTCTTGAGGTCAGTGGAACTTAGAGGATAGTCGAGGTAGCAATGGCTCGTGGGTGAGACGATTACATCAGACCCGAGTTCTATGGCTTGTGAGGCCCCGGACATACCTCGCCAACTTTGGACCACCGCCCCGTCGGGAAGACCGCCTTCTAAAATCTCATCCCATCCAATGATTGTCTTGCCTTTCGACTCTAGAAATAATCCTATTTCCTCAATAAACCATGTCTGCAATTCGTGCTCATCATTTAGTCCTTTTTCAGCAATCCTGTTTTGACATTTGTCACAACTGTGCCACCTAACCTTAGGCGCTTCATCTCCTCCTATATGAATACGGCTTGAAGGAAAGAGCTCACACACCTCAGTTAAAACCTGCTTTAAAAATAAAAGGGTACTGTCGTTTCCCGCACAATAAATATCCTTAAATACTCCCCAACGATTCGCCACTTCAAGCTGTTCTCCTGTGCAGCCTAAATAAGGGTAAGCAGCTAATGCGGCTTGACTGTGACCGGGCAATTCTATTTCAGGAATTACTTCAACATGTCTTTTTTGTGCATATTGAATAATATCTCTGATCTCATCCTTTGAATAATATCCTCCATGCTTCGATCCATCTATCTCAGTTCGCCATGCTCCAACCTCAGTCAATTTAGGGTAAGCGTCTATTTCTATACGCCAACCCTGATCCTCAGTAAGATGCCAATGCAATACATTCATCTTGTGAAGGGCAAGATTGTCTATCATTTTTTTAATGAACTCAACCTCCATAAAGTGTCTACAACAATCCAACAGCAATCCCCTATGTTCAAATTCAGGAGAATCTAAAACAAGGACTTCAGGAAGGAAAAAACCATTCACACACCCGCCATACTCACATGAATTAGGAATCATCTGACGTAGGGTAGTAAACCCTCGAAATAGCCCCACCTTACTGTTCGCATTGATCTGAATAACATCATTTTCAATGATCAAATCATAGGATTCATCTTTACTATCACCTGTAATCTCGAAGATTAAATTTGCATTTGTAGAAAAATCCTTCCTTACCTCAACACCCACACCTATTAACCAGGATTCTACAACCTCTGCAGTGGTGCCTAAGTTTTCTAATCCTTGAATCCTTAAATCTTCCCCCGAAAAAAAAGTCTTTCTTTCCTCCAGCCCTCCCATTAAAGAAACCGATTTAGGAAACGGAATGAGAGCTTCTATACCTCCAGTTGGTATACTGTGAGGTGATTTTTGGGAACACGATATAAAAACAAACACTGAACATATCGTCACGAAAAAAATACCAAAATTCTTACAATTCATCTTTATTCCATTTTAGTACCTCATCACTTAAATGAACAGCCTTATCAAAATCTACCGGAAATGTGCTCAAGTCGAATATACCTTCATCTACAGGATTTAATGTATTAGAAAGCGTTTTTAATCTACAAGAAGCGTGAACTGCTTCTACTCCCGCTTCGCCTAATGTTTTAACATCTTCCAATCTTACACCACCTCCTGCTCTGACTTTCATTCCTAGTTGGGAAAGCTCCCCAAGCAATCCAAGTCCCAGACCAGCCGCTGGGGCTCCACCACTGGATAAGACTGCATTAATTCCGAAATCTTGCAAAATTTTCGCAGACTCTAAAGGATTGTTTGACAAATCTAGAGCCCTGTGAAACACGATCATTTCATTGGATATTTTTTTGCATAGCATCTCAAGCAAGTGCTCATCCACATTTCCAGTCTCATCTAATCCTCCTACCACAATCATTTCCGCCCCTGCCTCAAGGCAATCTAATGCCTCAGCTATCATTAATTGCTTTTCAGAAGCATTGTAGATAAAGTCTCCTGCCCTAGGCCTTATCAAGGCCCTAACAGGAATACCTATGCTTGCGCTAGCTCTTACAGAAGCTGAGGTAGGAGTCAGTCCTCCGCACTCCCAGTGTCCACAAAGCTCAACTCTATCCGCACCAGCTTCTTGAGCTATAGCAACGTCAACTGGTGTACTTACACATATCTCAAAATTCATGCTTTTAGCTTGGACAAGATTCACCGAACACGGCCAGGACTAATAGCACATCCGAGACCGTTACCGCTCCGTCTCCATCAACATCTGCAAAGCAGGATAACTCACAACCGAATTGACCTAAAATTTCTAATACATCCGCTACAGTAATTACTCCGTCAGCAACGATATCAGCGGGACAAGTATTTACAAATGGAGGAGGGGAATCCACATCATACCATGCACAAATAGGAGGGTATAAAGGACACACTTGCCTACTCGTAAAACCTACTATAACTGCTCTCGTGGTATCGTAATATTGAGTGGAAGATGTCTGTGGAGTATGACCGGCTCCGGGGAATGTATGGAAACAATTGTCTATTCCTAACAAATCAGTTGTACTGTGAATAATCTCGCTACCATCTACGACAGTAACATTAATACCTGACAATTGAACGTAACCTGTTCCAAATGGCACCGTTCCATCATTTGTTCCGTGGGTACTTACCACGGGGATATCCCCTTCTGAAATCCATGCCACATCCCCTATTGCACCTGAGATACTAAATATTGAAAGCAGTTCAGAGGAATAACCTGGAGATCCGGAATCCCCTTCTATACCACCTGACAAACCGTTTGCATTGAAATTTACCGTAGAAGGCACTTCTGACAAATCATCAACATAGGCAGCATGAAGAGCTATAAAACCTCCTGCAGAAGATCCTCCCAAGACAATTCTCTCTGGATCTATCCCCCAAATATTGCCTTCAATTGCATGAGATTTACGCAAATATCTTACCGCAGCTTTTGCATCTTGAATACCTCTAAAAGCAGCTTCCTGAATTGAGGATTCAAGATCGAAAAAATTTTCTATTCCCAATCTATAGCTAATGGAGGCAGCTACATACCCCATCCTTGCTAAGTCCTCACAAAGAGGTACAACGTCCAACCCATTGTTAGAACCTCCTAGAAAAAAACCACCATGAGCTACAACAACAACTGGCCTATTATTTACCACATCACCTACAGGCTGATAAATATCCATTACCAATGAAGTGCTACTTCCCGTTGCTGAAATATTGTTGCCATAAGGGATGTCATAGTCTACTGAAATATCATCAAAGACTCTATATCTATATCTAGCACCATCACAACCTACTCCTGTTTGGGCAGGAAGATTAAGTGAAAAAAGTGTGGTTAAAACAACGTAGAAAAATATTCTCATTTGGCTCGATCAATAGGTTCTTTCGAACCAGTTATTAAGGTCCCTTTCAAGATTTGGAATGCTCTCTAAAATATAGTATTTGTCCTGAATAACATCAGCCCTAAATGGTGTTGACATGACTTCTTCTAGATTAAAAACTTTTAATTTATTACGCAATCCCCAAGCGTGACTGGTTTCTCCATATGAAGACATGATTCCCGCACCGAAGAGTTTTGCTTCACCGTCTTCTCGAATAAATCCAAATTCAACAAAGAACCAATATAACCTCTGAAGCTGGGTTACTTGGAAATCTCGTCCGTCATTAGCGATAGCAGATCCAACCTCTCCAAATCTGTGCATAAAACTTGCGAAGTCAGCGTTCATCAAAGGCGGGATATGACCGAAAGTATCGTGGAACATATCTGGCTCTTCTATATAATCAACTTGATCTTTTCGACGGACCCAGGTAGATGTACAAAATTGTTTTTTCGACAACAGTATAAAGAACTCAGATGGTGAAATTAAGCCCGGGACAATCTCAATAGACCATCCAGTAGCTTTCTTCAATTGCAAAGCCATGTCCCCAACCATGGGGATAGATGTTCTTGTCAAAGTCTCCGACATTTCCTCTAGCGTATCTAGATAAAGTCGGCTGGATTTACCCTGAAGATGTGCTTTCTGCCTATCGTATAGAAAATTCCAAGTTGTGTGTTGTTCTTGGGTATAATCTTCTATTTTCTGAGTGAGAATCATTGTATGCAAAAGGTACACACAATTTTATGATGAAACTACTATTGAACGACAACTTGAAGAGAACTG
>Ga0115003_10004741_pt1 | contig 10393 bp, 8 predicted proteins | sample ArcticOcean_MG_C_7_FD_88736 | JGI IMG/M metagenome (GOLD analysis project Ga0115003, IMG submission 88736) | Marine microbial communities from western Arctic Ocean - ArcticOcean_MG_CB11_88 | ecosystem: Environmental > Aquatic > Marine > Oceanic | place: Arctic Ocean: Canada Basin | collected... | reverse complement strand
GCAGGCACGGACGCCATCGGCAGCGCCCTTCAGGTCGCTATGTCCAGCGGCATGCTCGGCAACGAGAGCTACCGAGACCGCGCCGAAGCATTGATGCATTTCACGCGCGTGCATCTGCAAAGCTTCGCTCTTGAAGAAGACGACGAAAAGCTGACCTTCATCTGCTCAATCTGCCCCAGTGGTGGCCGAATGATTGCGGCTGGGCACTACGAAGCCCCGCGCAACGACCTGATGGTCAAGGGACCGCATCCCCTCACCTACGGACGCGACGAAATCCCCGTCTATTGCTGCCACGAACCCGTCATGGAGACCGACTCCTTCGAAGGTACGGGCGTTCCCCTCTTTATCGTCGATCCCGCAGAGCGGCTCGGCTACGAGCCCTGCAAGACCTATCTCTACAAACGACCCGCTGATATTCCCGAGCGATTCTACACTCGGCTCGGGCTCGAAAAACCGACGCCCGAAAAAAGTAGCGAGACCAGAGCATGAGCGACCCGCGAGAAATTGAAATCCCCGAGGCACACAAGGCAATCCTTGCGGCAAATGCCAACGGCCTGATCAGCACGCTTCGAAAGAAGGATGGGCTGATCTCTACGAATCCCGTGAGTTACGTCTTCGAAGACGACTGTGTTCGGATATCAACGCTTAAGAACCGCATCAAACATGACAACCTAGTCGCGAATCCGACCGTTACATTCTGCGTCGTCCATCAAGCCGATCCCACGCGTTATGTCGAACTTCGCGGCCACGCCACGATTGAAAACGATCCCGACCGCAGCTTCTTGCGTCATCAATTCCGAGAGACCTCAGGTGGACAAGAAGCGCCGCCCGACCTCGACCCGCCCGACGCCGACCGCATCATCCTACGAATCCACCCGCACCAATCCTCAAGCCCCCTTCTTTACGGCGGTCGATTCACCCGACCGACCGGAGACGAGACACCATGAGTGCCGCCGACGACCGTTTCGCCATCATCGCCACCCTCGACTGTTATGCCGAGTGCCTCGACACCCGGGACTGGCCAAAGCTTGCGGAAGTCTTTACTGCGGACGCCGAAGTCGACTGGGGTGAATGGAAGCAACAAGGTCTTGCCGAGGTAACGACGTCCATCCGCAGCTATCTCGATGGGTGCGGACCAAGCCAGCACCTGCTCGGGAACTACCGAATCGAGCTTGACGGGGACAAGGCAAGCAGCCGGCACTATTGCCGCGTCATGCATATGGGCAAAGGCGAGCACCAGGGCAAAACCTACGAAACCTGGATCGAGTACGCGGACCAGCTTGTGCGGAGCGGCGACGGCTGGCTAAGCCGCCACCGCCATGCCCGCGCCATCATGGACCAAGGAGATCGTTCGCTCCTCGGCCCGGGCTGAGTTAGGCAGGCAAGGACTCGCTCCTTTTTGCGCTTCTTTTTGCGCTTCTTTTTCCGCCCCGTTCACGCAAGTATGTTTCGCATCCTCAATTGGAGCCCCAGATGCCCCCTGCTCCCCTCCACTACAGTCCATTCGATGATGCAATCTTCGAAGACCCCTATCCGATCTACAAACGACTCCGCTCGGAAAGTCCGGTCCACTACGTTTCCGAGTTCGACTGCTGGGCGCTCTCTACTTTCGAAGACGTCTGGGACGCCTGCCAGTCCCCTGATCTCTATACGGCAGAGCAGGGAACGACGGCCGGGCACCTCTTGCAAAAAGTCCTCGAGGTGTTCCCTGCCCTCGACATGATGGACCCTCCGCGTCACACCGCACATCGCGCGCTCGTTAGTCAGCGATTCGGGCCCGGCTTCGTTCGTCAGTTCGAAGACGATTTCCGAAAAATTGTTCGTGACCGCCTCGACACCGTGCGAGACGTCGGTCGATTCGACGTCATTCAAGATCTCGGCAGCCATCTCTCTGCCGGCGCCGTATGTCGGATCCTCGACTTCCCCGCATCCGATACCGAGATGCTGCGGGGTTGGGTGGATGCCGTCTTCCATCGCGAGCCTGGAGAACTCGGCATTACCCAAGCGGGCCTCGACGGCTTCGCGAATCTCGACGCCTACTGCCTCGACCTCATCAAGGCACGCCGTGCAAACGGCGACGTGAGAGATGATGTACTGGGCCGATACCTCGCAGCAGAACTGGACGACGCGACTGGAGCGCCTCAGTCTGGCGCATTCATGTCTGACGACAAAGTCGCTTCGCTCATGAAAGAACTGATCGTCGCCGGGACGGAGACACTCCCCAAGATGCTCGGGGCAACGCTTCACCGTCTTTGGGAAAACCCCCTTCCGCGACGCGAAGTCCTTGGCGACTCGGCACGTATGCTCGACGCGTTCATGGAGACGATCCGTTTCGACATGCCCACCCAGTTCATGGCTCGCGTCGCGAGGTGCGACACTGATATTCGTGGACAAAAGATTCGCGCGGGACAGCCGATCCTCCTGCTTTACACGAGCGCGAGCCGCGACGAAGCCGAGTTCCCTGACGCCGACCGATGGAACATCGACCGCAAGGCGCCACGGACCGTAGGGTTCGGTCACGGCACCCATGCCTGTCTCGGACGCCACGTGGCGCGGCTCGAAGCTCGGGTCGCACTTGAGGAGATCCTCGGCGCGATGCCTGAATATGAAGTCGACCTCGGAGCCTCGACGCGTCTCTACACTGAATACGTGCAGGGATTTGCGTCTCTACCCATAGACTTCGAGCCCTACTAGACTTCCTCCCCGGGGAGGCGACCCGCCTCGCTGGATCATTCATGCCTATCTAGGAGCCCGTGTTTCATGTCCGCTGACGCCCCCACTCTGCTCTCCTTCGAAGATGCGACCGCTCGCCTACTTTCCCCAGGCAGTCCCTTTGAGATCACAGAAGAGGCCGTCCTCGGCGAAACGATGTCGGTTTACAAGAATCGCGCCCGGTCCCTACGCCAACTCCTTGAAGAGTCGGCGGTCCATGGCGACAACGACTACATCGTCTTCTCCGATGGCCGTCGATGGAGTTATGCGAAGCATCTCGCCGACGTCGCTTCCGTCGCAGCCGCCTTCCGCGAGCGCTACGACATTCAGAAGGGTGATCACGTCGCAATCCTCGCAGCCAATACGCCTGAGTGGATCCTGAGCTATTGGGCCGCTGTATCCCTCGGCGCAGTTGTGATTTCGATGAACGGCTGGTGGGCCGGCGACGAAATTCGCTACGGGCTCGACCTCTCGAATCCGAAACTCCTGTTAGTCGACCAGCGCCGCGCTGAGCGCCTCGCCGAACTAGACGGCGAAATAGGGGCTAAGATCGTCACCTTCGAAACGGACTTCGACGAACTCATCGCCCACTCCCCCGGCTGCGATCTCCCTGACACACCGATCGACGAGGACGATCCGTGCCTGCTGCTCTTCACGTCCGGCACTACTGGACGTCCCAAGGGCGCACTCGTTAGCCACCGAACCCTGGTCGCCTTCACTATGTCCACGTTCTTCATTGGCGCGCGACGTGCAATGTCTGAACCGGCATCAGGAAAGCAAGGCGCAACGCTCGCACCCTTCCCGCTCTTCCATCTCTCGGGTTCGATGGGCAGCACCACGTCTATGCTCGCAGCCGGTGCAAAGACGGTTTGGCCCATGGGCCGCTTCGATCCCGCGAAGATCATTCAGCTTTCCGTCGACGAAGGCATCACGGCCTGGAGCGGCGCAACGACTCACGTATTCCGACTCCTCGACCATCCGGACATGAAGAAGATCGACACGAGCAGCTTCGCAAATGTCGGCGTCGGCGGTTCCGCTTCTACGCCCGAACTCCTGCGCACGATCGCGGAAAAATTCCCACACCTCGGGGGCTCTGTAGGCTCGGGCTATGGCTCGAGCGAAACTGGCGGCCTCGTCAGTTACGCACCTAACGCCATGCTCCGGGACGCAGAAAACTGCGTAGGGCCGCCGCTGCCTACGGTGCAGATTAAGATTGTGGATGAAGCGGGGAGTGACCTAGGCGAGGGTACGCCCGGCCGAGTGTGTGTTCGCAGCCCTCTCATCATGCTCGAGTACCTGAATAACCCGAAGGCCAACGCCGAAAATTTCCTTCCCGGAAGATGGGTCGATACGGGCGATCTAGGGCAACTCATAGAAGGCCGGCTCCACATCGAATCTCGCATGCGCGACATGATCATCCGCGGCGGCGAAAACATTTATCCCGCAGAAATCGAGAACCGCATCGAACTACATCCCGACGTCGCTGAAGTCGCGGTGCACGGGGTCGACGACCGGGAACTCGGACAGAAGGTCAAGGCGGTCATCGTGCCGAACAAAGGCGCCGAGCCCACAGAGGGGGCGATTCGCGACTTCTGCGCCGAAAGCCTCGCCTATTTCAAAGTCCCCGAGATCATCGAAATCCGAGGCGAGCCTTTGCCTCGCAACGCAACCGGCAAAGTCATGAAGCACGTTCTCGAGGGACTCGGCGAGAACACCTTCGTCGAGGAATAGTCGCACTCGGCCGACTGCTCTTCTGCTAAGCGCTCAAACTCGACGTGTGAAAGCAGATACCGCATTTCGGAGGTCCGAATGAAGGGAGAATGCAATGAGCGAAGGCAGCACACGTAGCGACGACTCTCCCCAACCGGGCTTCGCGAGCATTCAGGACAGCTCCGAGAGAAGCCGACGTATCCAGCGGCGCGTTATGCGGATTGCTTTTGGTGCTCTCCATACTGCCCGGCAGGGGCGCGAAGTCCTTCGACGATTGCGTGGCGCTCCTCACGTCGTCAACTTCTTTCATCAGGTCGACGACGCGTACAGCGAACTCGCCCTGCAAGCCGTCGCCGAACTTCGCGAGCGATACGACATCGATTTTCGTTTCCATCTTGTCGGTCAAGCGGACAAGCTCTTCGCGCCTGAGCCCGAAATGCTCGCTGAGTATGCGCGACGTGATTGTGCCCTCGTCGCACCCCACTACGGACTTTCGTTTCCCAAAGGAGCCAACCGGCCGAACGCCGAGCTCGTCGGTCGCGTTGAAGCGTTATTGACGGACCTCCGCTCCGATTCGCGCTTCATCGAGGTCGGACTCGAAGCCGGCCGAGCCCTCTGGGCGGGGGATGTCGAAGCCCTCGACAAACTCTCCGAACGGGTTCCGAGTGCAGATGCTGCAACCGTCCGCGAAGCGCTTGCGTCAGGCAGTCGGACCCGTGCGAAACGACGGCATTATTCCGGCGCGATGTTCTCCTACGCGGGAGAATGGTTCTGGGGCGTCGATCGGCTTCACCATCTCGAGCGCCGCCTAATCGAGCTTGGCGCATCTTCTGCGGGTAAGAAGAAGACGATTCGATTCGATCGTCCGCCGCTTGATGCGGGTGAGAATCAAAACGACGCGCGCCTTCGGCTCGAAATGTTTCCGTCTCTGCGGTCGCCCTATACCGCCATGATTTTTGATCGGACGGTTGGACTAGCGGAGTCGGTCGACATTCCGCTCGAACTCTCTCCGGTCATGCCCATGGTCATGCGCGGCGTCCCGGCCCCCGGCGCCAAGGGCATCTACATTATGACCGACACACTTCGCGAAGCGAAGCATATTGGCGCCCCCTTTGGAAACATGCACGACCCGATCGGAAGCCCGGTTCTACGGGGGTTCTCGCTATGGCCTTTCGCTCGCGATCAGGGTCGCGGAGCGCAGTACCTCTCCTCATTTTTGTCGGCAGCCTTCGCCGAAGGACGCAGTACGGGAACCGATGAAGGGCTTCGTTTCGTGGTCGAGCGGGCAGGCCTAGACTGGCAGGAGGCCGCGCCCTTCCTGGACCGGGAAGAGTGGCGAGATGAACTCGAAGCGAATCGGCAGACGATGTACGAGGAGCTTGGGGCCTGGGGCGTTCCAAGCTATCGCCTCACCGGTTCCGACGGAGAACCAGACCTCTGCGTCTGGGGCCAGGACCGACTCTGGCTCGTGGCCGCGGAAATCAAAAGGCGACTCGCCTAACGCGCGAGACTCTCGAGCGCCGGTCGCAGCACGGGAATCACCTCGCGACCGATTCGCTCAATCTGCTCCTCGACCTTCTCCTTCTGCACATCCTTTAGATGTACGCGCAAGTTGAAGGCGTTTGCGCCGCCTTCCCGCGCGACTTTCAACAAGCGCTCAGCCACCTCTTCACCCGTCGCGCCCGTAATGAGTTCCTGGCCGTCGCCCCAATGTCGCTGCGCCGAATCGGGCGCATAACTTCGATAGAAGTCCATCTGATCCTCTACCGCGGCATCTGGAGGAGGACCGAGCCAGACTCTGCGAATCGCGATGCGAGCTCCCGACCCACCACTCTCGGCATATACATCCGTGAGCTCGCGCATCCGGGCAAGGGTCTGCATCGAGTCGAATAGAACGCCGATCCCGACGTGGGCCGCGCGCCGGACCGCCCCCGGACTCTGTGCGGCACTCACCATAGGAACCGGATGCGAAGCACATGCCGCTAGTGCTGGATCCAACACGAATGGCTCCTCAGCGTCACCACGCAGCGCTGCAGTAATCTTCGGAAGCGATTCATTAAACCGTGCTAGGCGGTCAGAGAATTCGACACCCGCCATCTCGAAATCTTGTTCGAGCCCCCCAATAGCAAAGCCAGCTCCAACCCGGCCCGGGAACCGTGCGGATAGCCAAGCCAGTTGTTCCGCGACATGACTCCAGTGATAGAGCGGAAGCAGCAAGGGACACGGCGCCGCCCAGATCCGGTTGGTTTCTTCCAAGAGCCAGCCGGCGACCTGGAGCGGATTCGGCAGATAGGCCGGGAAGCCACCGTGATGTTCACTCGTCATAACACCATCCCAGCCTGCGGCTTCAGCCAGTCGTGCTTGCGCGACACATCCGGCAAGCATTTCCGGTGCCGTGCCGGGGTGCGGATACATACGGAGAGATATCTGATGAGGAGCGAGTGGCATCTCACCGACGCTAGCAGCCCGGCTCTCCGTGTCCGACCATGGTCATTTGGGTGTAACACTCAGCACCCCTACGCTTCTGCAACATCATGAAGAAACGAAGCATTCTCGTCCTCGTACTCGCGATCGTCTTGCTCGCGCTCGTCTACCCCCAGCGAAGCGTCCCTTTAGCTGGGACGGGCTGGGTCGCGAAGCGCGTATGCTCCGGAGTCTTCGTGACGGGCCGGCCCCCGGAAGCGCTTTCCGAAGCATCCCTGCCCCTCCCCCTACCGATTCCGATCCCCTTCGAAGTCGATACCGATGACAGAAGCGTCACGGCCTACTTCGCCGGATCCTACGCCCCGAGTACCGCGCGCTTCCGGCCCGGGCTCGGCTGCACCCTTGTTGGCCCGGGCGCATCAAAGTCCCGCCTTGATGGGCGCTCCCTCCCCCGGCGACCCCGCACAGCAGCGCTTCCAACGACCGCTTCATCCGAAGCGCTCATTCAAGCCATGGATCTGGCGTTTCCCGACCCCGCGCTCACGGAAGGCCCGGACCCTCAGACTCGAGCGCTTGTCGTCGTCCACCGGGGCCAGGTCATCGGCGAACGTTATGCGGAAGGTTTTTCAGCGTCGACACCGCTACCTGGCTGGTCAATGACGAAGAGCGTGACGAGTGCGATGGTCGGGCTTCTTCAGACTGCAGGAAAACTGGACATCTCGGCGCAGGTCGCTCTCGACGAATGGCAAATCAATGACGACCCGCGCAATCCACTGACATGGGATCATCTTCTTCGGATGAGCAGCGGTCTCTCTTTTTCAGAAAATTATTCTCTGCCTAACTCCGACGCGATCAAGATGCTTTTCGGAAGCGACCGCTACTCAAAAGGACGTTATGCAGCCGAGCGCCCACTCGAACATGAGATCGATATACACTGGAGCTATTCGAGCGGCACGACGAATCTCATCCAGTACGCCCTCTTGGAGCGCGTCTTCGGGGGCGATCTCGATGCGTACCTTCGATTCCCTGCCGAGGCTTTGTTCGGTCCTTTGGATATGGAGAGCGCTGTCCTCGAGCCTGATGAAAGCGGCGTCTTCGTCGGATCCTCCCACATGTTCGCGACCGCGCGAGATTGGGCCCGCTTCGGATTGCTCTTTCTTAACGACGGAGTCGTAGCGACGGGTGACTCCGCAGGGACGCGACTTCTTTCGCGCGAATGGATCGAATATTCACGACGGCCCACAAAGACGAATACCGAGGGGATCTACGGCGCGCATTGGTGGCTCAACACGACGCCGCAGAACCCGAGTAATGGCGAACCGCGAATGCCCAAATTGCCTACGAACATCATGATCGCGTCGGGCTTCGAGGGGCAGTACATCTTCGTCGTGCCCGACCATGACCTAGTCGTCGTCCGACTCGGCCTCGACCGAGGCAAACGTGTCGATATCGAATCCGTGGTCGCCGAAATCGTCGAGACGCTCGACTAGACCGATCCGTCGACAGACCTGCGCGGATCTCACGGCCGCCTTACATTCGTCGTCTAACGAGCCGCCTCGCCTAATCCAAAAGAAAGGACGCCTAGCGCGTCTTCTCTCGCAATAGAATCTCCTGAGCAATCGTCGCCAGGTGGACTCCCGTTTGCGAGAAGACTTCGCCGATCGCGAGGCCGCGTGCTCCCGTCAGACCATGTCCGCGAAAATCATGCAGCACCCAATCGTCGAAGCGACCGGGACGATGGAACCAGATCGCGTGATCGAGACTCGCGCCGACAAAGGTGCGGTCGTACTCCCCAGGATCGTCGCTCGGGTTGAGCCGCTTCGGATGCGAGTAGCTCGCCGCTTCCGTGGGATAATCATCAGACGAATAAGCGAGCGCACAAGCCTGCAAGACGGGGTCATCGCTCACGGGCGGCGTCACCCGAAGCCAGCTCTTCGCCCGCGCCGGTCGCGTTCCCGGCTGCATCGGGCGCCTCTGCAAAATCGGCCCCCAATCCTCCGCCTTAAGATCCGCAGGCGACGGTAGATCCTCCGTCATCATCCGCTCCTGGACATCGACCGCATCTTCACGCACCTGAAACGATGCAGACAAATTCAGAATCGGGCCGCTTGATTGACGCGCCACCACCCGGCGAGTCACAAACGAGCGCCCATTTCGAATTCGATCCACCTCGAAACGAATTGGCTCATTCGAATCGCCACCGCGAATAAAATAGGCGTGCAGGGAATGAACATGTCGATCGGGCTCGACCGTCTCATACGCCGCGCGCAGCGCCTGTGCGACGATCTGTCCACCGTAGAGCCCACCCCAAGGATAGGAGGGCCCCACTCCTACGTAGACGTCGGGTCCGTGGGATTCGAGGTTCATCAGCGTGGCAAAGTCGGTGACGTCGTATGGCATCGCGGCGCACTATAGCGAGCGTGCCGCCTGCGCGATGCTTCCATGTTGAACGCGAGTCGAGTCGCTACAAAAGCCTCGGGATCAGCAGTTCCCCGGTCAATCGGATGCTCTTTAGGACCGACTCCTGCGAGACGCCCCCCATCTGCATCAAACACATCAAGCGGTCGCACCCAACGTCGGCATATCCACGAAGTTTCTTCTCGCACGCATCAGGATCGCCAATGATCACCGACTCGATTGCCTCCATCACCTCGAAGACTTCAACGGGGTCGAGCTGCTCACCCGCCAACTGGCGATTCAGCAAGGCGATGACTGGAACTGGATCGTTGAGATCCAAATCATCGTAGACCTCCGGAGCGGAGAGTGCCGTGTCGCTCGAAGGAGCGGAGTCCTTCAGGTCCCCACGAATCGCATCGATCCAAGTGTTTCGCGGAACGTGAAACACAGCCGGCGCGGCGTTGATGAACCAAAGAATCGCCTCGGCGGCGCCAGACGAGATCGCGTCCTCCCGAGTCTCGGCGCAGTGCATGAAGGTGAATACGGATCGCTGGGCGTTCACGAAACTGCCGACCGGGCTGGCCTCCGCGAGCCCGCGATCGTATTCCGAAAGCAAGGTGGCCAGTGTCGAAAGGGGAGAAACTAAGGTCGTGCCTAATACTCCGACTCCCATTGATCCCGCCATGTAAAAGGACTCAGGAGAAGTCGACGTCTGCCAGAGCGGCGGATGGGGGGATTGAATCGGCTTAGGCACAACATTGCGCTTAGGGATCGTGGCGAACTCACTATTCCATTCGAATTCGTCCTGAGTCCACATCGCCGGAATCATCTGCATCGCTTCGCGAAGTTGCTCGCGAGAGGAATCCGGATCGACCTCGAAGGTTTCCCATTCGGTCCCTCCGGAGCGTGCTAGGCCAAGCTCCAAACGCCCTCCGCTCACCTGATCGAGGAAGGCCGCTCGCTCTGCAATACGAATAGGATGATTGATCGCGAAAGGCGCGAGCACGCCGGAATGGCCGAGATGGATTCGCTCCGTGTGCTGAGAGAGAACGGCGAGCATCATTTCGGGCGAAGAGCTGTACGAAAACTCCTTAGCTCCGTGATGCTCAACAGTCCACCAACAGCCGAAGCCCAGCTCATCGGCAAGCTT
>Ga0115003_10004740_pt1 | contig 10394 bp, 10 predicted proteins | sample ArcticOcean_MG_C_7_FD_88736 | JGI IMG/M metagenome (GOLD analysis project Ga0115003, IMG submission 88736) | Marine microbial communities from western Arctic Ocean - ArcticOcean_MG_CB11_88 | ecosystem: Environmental > Aquatic > Marine > Oceanic | place: Arctic Ocean: Canada Basin | collected... | reverse complement strand
ATGTTACATTAAGAGTTAATGACGGAACTTTTGATGTCGATCAAAGTTTTGTAATTACTGTAAATAATATAAATGATAGTCCTTCATTTACAAGTAGTCCGGTTACAACAATAAATCAAGATTCTTTATATACTTATAGTCCAACTATAAATGATATTGATATAAATGATACTCTTATCATTACTTTAGTAACAGGTCCAACTTGGTTGAACTGGAATGGTTCTACATTAAGTGGAACACCTACAAATAGTCAAGTTGGAACACATAATGTTACATTAAGAGTTAGTGATGGAACAGTAAATGTAGATCAAACTTTTGTAATTAATGTAATTAATATAAATGATGCTCCCACATTTACAAGTAGTCCAATTACAACAATAAATGAAGGTTCTTTATATAGCTATAGTCCAACAGCAAATGATATTGATACAGGAGACACTCTTGTTTTAAGTGTAGTTTCTAAACCAGCTTGGTTGAACTGGAATGGCTCTACATTAAGTGGAACACCTACAAACAGTCAAGTTGGAACACATAGCGCCATGTTAAGAGTTAATGATGGAACAGTAAATGTAGATCAAACTTTTGTAATTACTGTAATCAATATAAATGATGCTCCCACATTTACAAGTAATCCAATTACAACAATAAATGAAGGTTCTTTATATAGCTATAGTCCAATAGCAAGTGATATTGATATTGGAGACACTCTTGTTTTAAGTGTAGTTTCTAAACCGGCTTGGTTAAGCTGGAATGGTTCAACATTAAGTGGAACACCAGCTTCAAATGATGTAGGAGCAAATAATGTTACATTAAGAGTAAGTGATGGCACAGTAAATATAGATCAAACTTTTGTAATTAATGTAATTGCTTTACCTGTAACAAATATAGAATGTTTAACAGTAGATAGTTTAGTAAATATAGTTTCATCAAGTGGAAATAAATATGTATTTAATAATGGAAATACTTATGATGCTAATAAAAAATATGGATTAGGAAATGGTAATTATATATTCAAAAATGTTCCAATAGAACATCCAATGGCATTATTAAATACTGATATTTCCAATTTAATTACTTACACTGGAGATTCTAATAAAAAATTCACAAAACTTGTAAATAATGTAAGCTATGATTTTTATTATGGAGACATAAATGTAACAGTTAATGGGGATTTTAATGAATTAAGTATTTATTGTTATTATCACGGTTATATGGGAGGACAAAATTTATTAAAATACAGTTTAGCTTGTCAAACAACAAATAATCCATACGAAAATTATACTATAAACAGTGATATAAATAGTTTAACAAATGCAACAGCATTAGGATTTGCGTCCGCAATTAGATTAAGTGATACGACCGATATTGATAATGGTTTAATTGTAAATACCAATACAATTGGTGCTTCTAATGTTGGTTTATATTTAGAGGGTAATAAAGTGTATTTAGAATCGGGTTATAATAATACAAGTAATTCTGTGTATCAAATATTATTTAATTTAAATAATCCAAGTAATAATAAAATAGACCCTAATAGCATAGTATTTAATTTAGAAAATAGTAAATATAAATTACAAAATGAAACAAATAATGGTTTAACATTTTATTATATAATAAGTGAAAATCCAATAAATGGTTACATAAATGATTATATTAATTTATCAACAACAAGAGTTCTCATTGGAACATTCCAATAATTATAATATATACTATTTTTTCTATAAAATAATATATATTCTTAGTGTATTAATATAATATGTCGTATATAAATATTGTTGCAATAGAAGATAAATCAAATTTATTTTTTATAAATGATTCTCAAAGATTATATGATTTTGGTGCAACTAATAATATCAGTAATAAACCACCATTAATGGAAAAAAAATACGATAGTTTTTATGAATTTATTTTAACAAATGGAGAGAAAAAAGCTCTTATTTATGATAATACATTGAATGAAACACATATTAATAATATAACAAATAATAATAAAGGTTTATTAAAAAAAGTATATATTTCAAATAGTTGCACTACAATTAGCAGCAATACTTTCAAAGATTGTAGTAATTTAACTTTAATATCTTATATAAATGCTAATGACATTTCATTAACAACTATAGAATCAAGTGCTTTTGAAAATTGTAATTCTTTAGACGAATGTAAATTATTTGATATTTCAAATAATATTACTACTATAGGTAATAGCGCATTTAAAAATTGTAATAAATTATATCAAGTAAAATTCGAAACCACAAACATTCAATCTATAGGAAACAATGCTTTTGAAAATTGCCAATTTTTATTAACATTAAGATTTCCATCTTCGTTAAATAATATTGGCAATGAAGCATTTAAAAACTCTGGTTTAGTAAATATTTTTTTTAATTCTACTTTACCAAATACATTATCAAGTAATATTTTCAATTCTATACCTGAAAATGCATGTTGTTATTACAAGAATTCTGATATTAGCGGAACAAATTATAATAATTTAAAAAATCTTTTTACCAATAGTGGAGCAAATATAGTATTTATTGAAAATAGTAGTTTAAATGATATTTCTAATAATAATATTGAAAATGGTTCTAGTTTTTATACTATTAACAATACAAATGTTTCTGCAACTGTTGTTACTCAAACAAAAAACATATTAGATTCAATAATTAAAAAAAGAAATGACAATATAACTTATACTATTAATCTTGATTATGATAATGATTTAATAGGAGGTTCTACACTTGGTTATGCTGATTGGAGTAATAGAGAAATTCGTTTAAACCCAGATAATGATTTAGGATCACAAGTCAATTTTAATGGTGTTTCAACAATTTTAAATGTTGTTGTATTAGTTCACGAAATATTACATATTTTTGGTTATGGTGTGGGAACAATTTGGGATTCTTTAAATGGTATAAATCCAGATAGTGATTACTACTTTTATGGAAAAAATGGAACTTTTCAATATAATAAATATTTAGAATTATATAATTTTAATAATAAATTGCATCACGTTAAAGTAGAAGATTCTGGGGGAGGCGGTACAGTTGGTTCTCATATTGAAGAAGGTTATAATTTAATAATTGATCCAAATTCAGATTTTTCACAATGGATGTTGCAAGCTAGATTTGATTTAAGTCAAAATTTATATCCTTGTTTTTATGAAGAAATTATGACAGGATGGATTGATAATAATAATTATTTTACTTGGATTTCTTGTGGAGTATTACAGGATTTAGGATTTTCAATAAATTACAATTCAGAATATGTATATTATAATAATGACTTATATTCATATCCAGATCTTACGTTAATAAATAGGACTAATACTCCGTATAATTATGTAAATGATAACACCAGTATATTAAATGATATTAGTAATAATAGTTTAAAATGTAAATGTAATTGTAGTAATAATAAATTTACAATTAAAAATTTATCTAAAAAAAACAAATAATTAAATAATTAAATAATTAAATAATTAAATAATTAAATAATTAAATAATTAAAATTTCCATCTATTACCACAATCTAAACAACTTACAAACGTTGTCATAGGTTCATCTGCACTACGCGTTTGTAATTGATAAAAAGTACATTTTTTAGACTTACATTTAAAACATGTAAAATCATCAGTTGATGCCTCAATTTTTGGTGTAAATTTATTTTCATCTTTAATTCTTTTTTCTTCTAATAACTCATCCCATAAATCAGGGCGCATAGACTGGTGATTTAAAAATGCTAATTCGTGTGCCTTAATTTCTTTTTTAATTAATTTATTAAATAAATCTGGATTGTTTAAATTAAAAATTATTGCTTTTACTTTTTGAATATAAATAATTCCAAAAAATTCATTAGACCATTTTTTTATTAAATTTTTTCTTTCACATTCTTCTAATGTATAATTAAATATACCCTTTTCTAAATTTTCACTTATTTTAATATTTTGTATTTTATTATTTAAATAATCCAAAATAGTTTTACGAAATTTATCAGGATCATCTATTTTACGCCTATAAATACTCATTTAATAAATAATATTTTTATATTTAATATTATTTATTTAATATAAAATTTCAATTTTTAATTAATTTTAATAATAATTCTAATAAATTATTGTTTATTCTTCGTCACTACTATAACAATATAGTTCATAGCTTAATTCAGAATCATTTGACTCGCTTACTTCAGAATTAGAATCGTCATTATTTTCTAATTTTTTTAATTTTTCTTCGTTTATTAATAAATCAGTTTTGTTTTCATTGGTATTTGATTTATCAGTATTTTCAGTATTTTCAGTATTTTCATTATTTTCATTATTTTCATTATTTTCATTATTTTCATTATTACTTAAAATATTAAAATATTTGAGAAATTCATTACTATCTAATGATAAATATTTATTATCAACATCTTTTAATATTATTATAAATTTTCCATAACATTCTAATTTATTATTTTTTAAAAAAATATTTTTATTAAGTTCCATTTTTCCCTTCGTTTTTCCCCACACTTCTAATAAATTTTTATTATATTCCAACGACATAATTTTATTAAAATCTACATTTGTTTTATAATTACATTTTCTATATATACTATCTTCTGTTAAATTTTTAACCTTAATAGTATTGATTTTTTCATTATCAACTAATAAACAGCTTATCATAATTAATTTTTTATACTAATAAATATTAATATATTCTATTTAAGTTTTATTTTAAGATATATTTTTTATTACTATATATAATGTTATTTTTTATAATAAAATGGTTTATTTTATATTTATTGTTAATTATTATAACTCACTATCTATATTTGTTTTTTGAAAAAAATTTAACATCCACAAAAACTAAAGACTTTATAGGCTTCTCTAATAGCGAATATAATAAAATTAATAAAATTTTAGAAACAAATAACAATAATAGGACAAATACGAATGCCAATACTAATACTAATATAAATACTAATGCAAATACGAATACTAATACTAATATAAATACAAATGCTAATGCAAATATGAATACTAATATAAATACAAATGCTAATATTATGGATTTTAAAAGTGACAAATTTGATTTAAATAGCTTTAATAGTATATTTGAGACCAATAATTTTTCACAAGAAAATAATAATAATTCAACATCAATGACTGGTGATCTAGATGAATTTTTAAATAAATTAAATTCAAAATAATTAAAAAACTGATTTAAATATATTTATTTTAATTATATTAAATTGTAAATAAAAATTTTAATATTTTAATGAAATTATTAGATAACAATTCCATTAAAATATTATTAAATAGATTTCCAAAATCCAATATAAAAAATTTAAATATATTTTCCAATATTAACAAAAATTTATTGAATAACAATAATAACGTATCATATTATATATTAAAACCAAAAGGAAAAAAAAGTTATATATGGTTTACATATTTAAATAATGAAATTTTTGCAATACTTATTATAATTAATAACAATAATATTAATGATATTAGTAATCAATTTTATAAACTAAATATTAACTTTGATAAAAGATTATGTTATAATAATGTACTCTTATATGGTTATTATTTCAAAGATTTTATAAAAAATAGTAATAGTAATAATAGTAATAGTAATAATAGTAATATTAGTAATAGTAATAATAGTAATATTATACTTAATTATTTTATTATAGAAAATGTATTCAATTATAATATTTATAAATATTTAATTGAGAGCAATAATTATAATTATTATTATAAAAATAAATTAGAATTATTTAGCAAAATATTACCATATATCAATAATTCTAATAATTTTTGTATTAAATTACCTATTATTTTAGAAAATATTGATAATCTTTATAAAACTATATATAATTTAAATTACAATATATTTAGTATCAGCGGTTATAGTGAAACCAGATATTTAGGAAGTTATATTTTAAATAATAATAATAATAATAATAATAATAAATTAGTTGCTACGTTTAAAATTACACCAAATATTAGCAATGATATTTATAATTTATTTATTTTAAGTAACAACAATGAATTATTTTATGATTTAGCATTAATTGATACTTATAAAACAAGTGTTTATATGAATAATTTATTTAGAAATATTAAAGAAAATAAAAATTTAGATTATTTAGAAGAAAGTGACGAAGAAGAAGATTTTGAAAACATAGAAGTTAATAAATATGTTTATTTAGAAAAAACTTATAATATTGAATGTATTTATAGTTATAAGTTTAAAAAATGGATTCCGCAGAAAATTTCAAAAAATAATATTATTAATAAAAATAATTTAGAATTAATTTTAAATAAAAAAAAAATATTTTTATAGTATATAAAAAATGATTGCTCCCGAACTTCTCGCTGTCCCCGAATTCGCCCAAGTTGGTGGAAGAAAACGTGGTCCCAAAAAAGGAACAAAAAGAAAAGGTAGAAAAGGAAAAGGTACTCGTCGTCGTCGTCGCAGAACAAGACAACATTAAATAATTAATTTATAATATTTTTATACTATAAAAATATTATGAAAGGTGGTTATATTCCTGGTAAAAAAGCAGCCAGAGGCAAAAAAATTAGCTCGTCTGAAAAAAAAAGAACAAATACAAGAAGAGCATCTAAACTTGTAAAAAAATTACAATCTATAAATACAAGAAGAAGAACCAGAAGAAGACAATCCAGAAGAATATAAATATCATATTTAATATTTTAAATTAAACATAATGGTTCGTTATCCATAAGTTCAGTAGAAATATTTATTATTTTTGATTGTTTAGTGTTTTTTCTAGGTTTATAAACCAATGTTTTCCAATTTATACTATTTATTAATAAATCATTGTTTTCAGAAGTTATTATATTTTCCTCTTTTAGCAATTTATTTACTTCTTTAGTATATTCAATATAATTAGTATTAGTTGTTCGTATTATTTTATAATTTTTTTCATTATAAAATGATCTACGTTTATTAAATTGATTTAATAATGTATCGTGTTGATCTATTATATCAATAATCAATGGTTGACTATGTTCCGCTCTCATAATTCGTCCAACTGCCTGTACAATATCTGATTTAGGCGTTGCTAATACTAATGTTGTAAGAGATTTAATATCTAATGCTTCTGCCGCCATTGCAAAAGTAGCCAAAATTATTTGTTTAGATTCACTTGCCTTTAAATCTTTTTCTTTCATTCCACCAATATAATACCCAACTGATATTACATTTTTTGAAGTTATTAATTTATACAAATAATTTAGCAAATTTTTGGTTTGCGATAATAATATAATTTGCTGTTTTGGATTTATATTTATTTCATTTATCATTACATTCAATATAAAATCTGCTCTATATTCGTATTTAGCAACTTTACTTACCAATGTTGTATATTTAACATTTCCCCTAAAATCACGTTCTGTTTCATTATATTCATCATCACCAAATACATGATAATCTATTGCTTTTACTAAAACATTATTTGCACCATTATCTTCTTTTGTTTTAAAGCATATTTCACCTAAATACATCTTAAATACAAATGTTAAACCATCTTTGCGATTCATTGTTCCACTTAACCCTAAAGAATATAATGTATTACATTTTTTTAAACAATTACAGAAAACATTACTTGCCATATGGTGCGTTTCGTCAAATATAGTGAAACCAAAATCATCAAACAATGATTCCGGATAAGATTTCATACTAATTGATTGAACCATTGCAATAACAATATCTTTATCTTCTATATCAATAATTTGTCCTTGAATTGTCCCTACTTTTGCGTCTGGTAAAAATTCTTCTATACGTTCTATCCATTGATTTTTTAAAAATGTTTTTTGCACAAAAATGATTGTTTTCTTTTTTAACTTTGATAAAATATTTAATGCTAATATCGTTTTACCGCCACCACATTTTAATTCAATTAAACAAGATCCACCCGAACCATAATTTGATTCTTGTGTTTTTAGAGAATTTAAATATGCATCAACAATTTCTTCTTGATTTACCGGTTCTTTACGTAATTGTCCTTTAAATTCTATATTTATTGATTTTCCTTGAGTTATTTTTACTTGATTCGGTTGTCCAAATATTTTTAAACCCCAAAATCGTGGAACATAAATCTTTTTATCTGATTCTTGATATACAGGAAACGCAACAGGTTCAACTATTAAATTTTGTGTAATTGGTTTAACAGTTAATTCTTTTTTAATATAATTTATTATTTCATTTGTTAAACATACTTTATAAATACTATATCCTTTATTTCCCAAATAACTATTTAGTAATTTATTTTTTTTTAATTGTTCTATATTTTCTAATATTTTATTATTTTCAAGTTTTTCATTTTCTTTTATTTGTTCTTTTTTATCTAGCTTAATTTTATTTTTAGGACTTATTTTTTTTTGCATCTTATTTAGTTATTATTTTATTTTAAAGTTATTTTAATAAATTGTTTAAGTAAAATAGATTTAAGGTTCAATTTTTAATATATTTTATATTTTGTAGCAAATAAAATATTTAATAATATTATATAATAATGAAAGTATTAAATAAATCTATGAATCAAATGAAAAATATTGGCAATATGAAAACAATAGAAATATTATTTATTGTTTTATTAGTATTATATTTGATAAGTGGAGTTAATGTACCATATAACTTAACTCCATACGTTAATAATGTATTTATGTATGGTTCATTAGTTGCTTTAGTAATTTTATTGTTTTTAAATAACAAATATGCATTAGCAATAATATTTGCTGTTGCAGCATTTGTTTTAGTCAATAGAAGTAGCAAAATAAGTCATCATGTCTTGAAACCAAGCACTCAAAACAAAAATAGAACTTTAAATAATTTAAATACTCATTTAACTAAAACTAGTTTAGAAGAAGAAGTGGTAGGTTCTATGAATAAAAAACCTGATAATATTCCAGGACCATCAAGTTATCAACCTGTATTATGTTCATCGTCGCATAGTGCAAGTGATATTAACTAATTAATAATAAAATCATATTTTTTTCATATTATATTTTTTAAATTTAAAAAAATATAATAGTTATTAAAGAATTTATATTACATATTACATATTATATAATTTTTTTTCATACATAGCTTTAGGTATTGATTTAAATACATATTGCCCTAAACCATAAATTATTGCAAAAAAAGTTACTCCAATAACTACCTGAATACCTACACTATCTAAAATTTGTCCACTATCTATTAAATTTGTTGCATCGTCTAGAAATGCATCAGTACCGCCAAATTTTTTTAGTCTATCATCTTTTTCTGTTTCTGTTTCACCATATTCATTTACTGGACTACAATCAATAAAAATGGATTCATCGCCTGACATATTTAAATACTACTATAATAATATATTTTTAATTTTTAATTTTTAATTTTATTAATTAACAAATATATTTATTTTAAATTAAATTATAGTAAATATATAAATAACTATTTAACTATGATACAAGAAGAAGTTCCACCTATTGACCCAGAAAAAATAACAATTACACTAGAAAAAAAAACTATTTTAAAATTTTATATTAGATTATACTTTTTCTTTATACATAATTTCAGAAAATTAATTGAAAAAACTAATAGTTCAGGTAGTCAAGGATTTTCTAAACAACAAAAAAATTCCATATTAGAACAATATTTTAATGAAGATGTAAATAATATTAATCGTTTGAGCAATTCTGCTGATATGTTTTTTATAAAACCTTATTTTGAACATTTATGTAATAATGATGGACAAGATGATGATTGTAATGATTATAAAAAGTTTTTAAATAAAATGATAAATTATGAAGATAAACCAGATAAAATTACTAAAGATATTATAGATCAACTAAAAAGCTACGTTACAAAATTTAATAATCTATCATTAACTGAAGAAAAAATTGAAAAAATTAGAAAATTATTAAATAAAAACGATGGAGAAAATTTATCTACTGAAGATATTCAAAAAATATTAAATAATGACGATTTAAATCAACAATCGAAAAGTTTAGATACAGACGACACATCAAGAACTGGAACTGAAACTGAAACCGAAGATAAAACTATGAGTAAATCTGCTTGGTTAAAAGACACACAATTTGAATCATCAAATATCCCTTCATTTAGTTATCAACAAAGTTTTAATAATATACCATATAATATCAAGATATTAAATCAAAACGCAAATTTTGCAAACCAATTAGCAGTTGAAGCTAATAAAAAATTGATTGAATACAATACAAAACAAATAACGAATATTAGCAATTCTGCAACAAGTGCAAACCAATTAGCAGTTGAAGCTGAAATTTTATTGAATGGATACAAGACAAAACAAATAAAGGATATTAGCAATTCTGCAATAAGTGCAAACCAATTAGCAGTTGAAGCTGAAATTTT
>Ga0115003_10004736_pt1 | contig 10400 bp, 10 predicted proteins | sample ArcticOcean_MG_C_7_FD_88736 | JGI IMG/M metagenome (GOLD analysis project Ga0115003, IMG submission 88736) | Marine microbial communities from western Arctic Ocean - ArcticOcean_MG_CB11_88 | ecosystem: Environmental > Aquatic > Marine > Oceanic | place: Arctic Ocean: Canada Basin | collected... | reverse complement strand
TATAGGCAAATGACTTATTGCATTCTACGCAATTGACATAAGTTGCCTTGATATTTCCTCCAATAGGGCTATTCATGTTGCTCAACCTCCGGGCGCCATCCTAAGTTTTTCCCTAGTCCAAACCTGTCCATATGGTCCTTTAGTAGACTTAGCTTTTTGTATTAAAAAAATCAAATCTTTATACCTCAAAATCAAACTAAGCTATAATTCGCGAAAATTTACTGAAGGCACATAAAACAATGAAACTAAGTAAAATATTATTGCTCCTTTTAACTGCTTCATCTGCAAGTTTAGCTCTAGCAGGCGGAGGAAGTTATGATGACCCAAGCATCTCACCTGCTGCTACTCCAACAGCTGCTCTAGCTAATTCAACTTCACAAAAAGAAATGAAATTAAGTGATGGCTTTAAGGGTTTTTATATCACAGTCAAAGGCGGTGTCTCAGAATCAAGGGATGCAGGAGAGATGCATGGCGATGCTGGCGGTGGTGAATATGATATTAAGGATAGCAACTTAGGTACTGGACATGTTTTTGGGTTAAGTGTAGGTAAACGTATAAACAATAACTTTAGGCTTGAGTTAGAGTTCTCACAAAGAGATGAGTTAGAATACGATGCCAAATTCACTAGCGAACCCTCGGTTTCAAAAGGGGTAAGAGATAAAGCAGACATAGATACAAAAAGTGTATTTATTAATGGTTTTTATGATTTTGAATCCTTTGTCATCAGTAATACATCAGTAACACCTTATTTAGGTGGAGGTATTGGTATTTCAAGAAATGAATTGGGTACAGTTACTGAAACATCGACTGGTGGTACTGTTTTTATTGATGGAGACAAACTATCACAGTTCGCTTACAAATTTGCAGCAGGAACATTGGTAAGTCTAACAAAAAAGTTATCTATTGATATTAGTTACCAGTATGTTGATTTAGGTAGATTCAAGTCAGGTAAAAACCTTTCCAATAATGGAGTACGGAGTGCCCTAACTAAAGAACATAACGGCGGTGAAATCAAAACCCAAGAACTGATGATTGGCTTACAATACAAATTTTAATTAGCTTGCCTACGAAAGAATAATGGTTAATACGAAATGAAAAAACTCCTCACACCATTACTGCTGTTACTCTTTGTAGTCAATGCTGCTGCTACTGATTTTCCAGATGTTATCAATACAAATGAAGTCTGATCCACAGAAAATTTCAGCAGTCCCCACAAATATAATTACTGGTTTTTTAGGTGTGGGAAAGACCTCAGCTATATTTCATATCCTTAAGTCTAAACCCGTGAATGAACATTGGGCGGTTTTGGTAAACGAATTTGGCGAGATCGGTGTAGATGGCAGCTTATTTGAAGGTCAGTATAGTGAAAAGCAAGGTGTATTTATTCGTGAAGTGCCCGGAGGATGTATGTGCTGCGCCGCAGGGTTGCCGATGCAAATTGCACTCAACCAATTGCTTGCACGTGCTAGGCCGGATCGCTTGTTGATTGAGCCTACTGGGCTTGGGCATCCCAAGGAAGTGTTGCAAGTGCTTTCGGCGGAGTACTACCGGGGAATTCTTGATTTACAGAAAATATTGACCTTGGTTGATGCTCGCAAACTCTCAGATGCACGCTATACCCAGCACCAAACGTTTAATCAACAAATTGCCATTGCAGATATTATTGTCGGTAACAAACTGGACTTATATCAGGGCGAAGACAAGATAAAACTTGAGCGCTATGTGAAGCAATATGGAGCTGCTGAAGCTCAAACGATATTTACGAAATATGGCGAAATAGCACCTAATCATTTAAAAGGAAAAACGGCGGCGACAGTCAGGGGCCATCTTCACAGTTCGGCTGAAGCAAAACCTTTATTATCCGAAGCTCCAATTCCCGAATGCGGTTATATTAAAGCCATCAATGAAGGTGAAGGTTTTCATAGTATCGGTTGGCGATTTTCACCAAGCCGTGTGTTTGATTATGAAGAATTATATTTGTTTCTGAGTGGCATAAGCGCCGAAAGAATGAAAGCTGTGTTTATTACTGAAAGAGGTGTAGTTGGCTACAATCTAACCTCTGATACCTTGACAGAAATTGAACTGGATGACTGCATAGAAAGTCGTGTTGAAATTATTTCTGATAATGTTAATGATAAATGGGAAGCACAGCTCATGGGCTGCGTTCGCTCCGATGCTTAAAACCGCAACTAAAAAACGTTAATATCTTACTCTGAACCGATACCTTTTCATATGGTCCTTTCCTTGTGTTACTTTACTAATTATGAGGTGATGTGTATTAGATGGTTAGATAATCTTTACGACCTTGCCATGATTTTTACACTCAAGATCAAATACACAGTTTTTGGTGCGATGTTCAAGCATATCATTCACCTTCAGTAAACAAAGATGAGCAGACCTATGAAAAATCGACTGCCCCAAGAAACCTCCCCAACCATCACGACGCTCGACGATCTTGCAAAGTTGGCAAACTACTCGCTGATGGATACGCTCAACTGCGATCCTGACGCAAAAGCAGACGGAGTCGATCATGCGCCACGACAAGTTTTTACGGGCCACTATGTCCCCATCAATCCCGCGCCAATCAAAGACCCCGAGTACGTCATTCACAGCAAAAATTTTTTCCGCGAACTTGGCTTCGCCGACAGCATGGCTCAGTCGGCCGACTTCGTCCGCATGTTCTCCGGCGACATCTCGCACGTTCCGAAGCCGATGCGCAAGGTGGGTTGGGCGTGTGGGTACGCATTGTCCATCTTCGGTACCGAATACATACAACAGTGCCCGTTCCAAACCGGCAACGGATACGGCGACGGTCGCGCAGTTTCCGTGCTTGAGGCCGTCATCAACAGTCGACGCTGGGAAATGCAGCTAAAAGGTGGAGGCCGGACGCCATACTGCCGCGGTGCCGATGGTCGCGCCGTCCTGCGCTCAAGTGTTCGGGAGTTCTTAGCGCAGGAGCACATGCATGCGCTCGGTGTGCCAACGTCGCGATCTCTGAGTTTATACGTTTCAAAAACGGAGAAGGTGAAGCGGCCGTGGTATTCGGAGAGCTCGCGCTCGCAGGATCCCGATATGCTTATATCAGAGGCAGTCGCCATTTCGACGCGCGTCGCACCGTCGTTCATTCGGGTAGGTCAACTCGAGCTCTTCGGTCGCCGTGCGCGCAAGAAAGAACACCCGAAAGCGATGGAAGAGCTTGAACAGATTGTGTTGCATTTGATCGATCGTGAGTACGCTGACGTCATCGATAAGAAACTAAACACTGCCGAAAAACTGGTGTTACTCGCGCGTGAGTTCCGCGGTCGCCTGACGTCGCTTGTGGCGAATTGGATCCGCGTCGGCTACTGTCAGGGCAACTTCAACAGTGACAACTGCGCGGTCGGTGGCTTCACGCTCGACTACGGTCCATTCGGATTCTGCGATGTGTTTAACCCGCACTACCAGCCATGGACGGGTGGCGGACATCACTTCGCGTTTCTGAATCAAGCCGTGGCAGCGGAACGCAACTTTCACATGTTTTGTACGGCGTTGTGGCCCTTGCTGGCATCACTGACATCGCATCAGGACTATCTGCGACAGCTTGACGAGATTCGAAGTGGCTTTGCGACAGTGATGCAAGTGCAAATGGAGAAAATGTGGGCTGCCAAACTTGGACTCGGCACTTTTCACGTGGCGTTGTTCAGTGAGCTCGAAACGCTCATGGTGCAAACTCCTGTCGATTACACTCTCTTCTTCCGCGAGCTCTCGATGGTACCCGACGACATTGGGCCACTCAAAAAAAGCTTCTACGATGACTCCGAAGAGATGGATAAGCGCTGGTCAGAGTGGCTCGAAAAATGGAAATCTCTTATAGTCAGCGCCAGTACGACCGACGCGAATACTGCGCAGCCCCCTTCCCGTGACGAGCTTTCTAGGCAGATGAAACTCGTCAACCCAAAATACACTTTGCGAGAATGGTTCGTTGTGCCTGCGTACAGCCAGGCGACTGCGGGGAGCTACTCTCTAATTCGAGAGCTGCAGGAAGTCATGACGCAGCCCTACGCCGAGCAGTCGAAGGAGGTGGAGGAGAAATACTATAGGCCCAAACCGTCTGAGTTCTTTGAAATCGGGGGATTATCGTATATGAGCTGCTCGTCATGATTTTTCGAAAACTGATTGGCCAGCTTGCGGCCTACGTGTGCCAAAACCGAACCGGTGATGAGCGCAAAGGCACTCTTTGAGTACTTCACAGTATGACAAATATTAACTTATACAAGGAATATAATAATGGCACTACGTATTGGCGACACAGCACCCAATTTCACCATTGCAACAACAGCTGGTGAAATTAACTTTCATGATTGGGCAAAAGGTAAATGGGTTTTTTTCTTTAGTCACCCAGCAGATTACACCCCTGTTTGTACGACAGAAATGGGTAGAACAGCCCAGCTAGCACCAGAATTTGAAGCACGTAATTGTGCACCACTAGGTCTTTCGACAGATACTGTTGAAGAACATTTAGGCTGGACTAAAGATGTGAATGCAACGCAAAACACATCACTTAAATTCCCGATTATTGCTGATGTCGATAGAAAAATTGCAGAGCTTTATGACATGATTCATCCATCAGAAAGCAGTACAGCGACAGTACGCTCTATCTTTATTATCGATCCAGAACACAAAATTCGTTTAACGATGACTTATCCAATGGCAGTGGGTCGTAATTTTGATGAAATCTTACGTGTCATCGATGCACTTCAAATTGGTGACAAACATGGCATTGCGACACCAGTAGAATGGCAGGCAGGCGACAAAGTCATCATTCCACCGACAGTTAGCAATGCTGATGCGTCGCAGAAGTTTCCACAAGGTTTTGATGAAATTCTGCCGTACTTACGTTATGTAGACGTGTCTAAATAACGAAGAGTAAGCCAAAAAAACAGAGGCAAGGTTAGAGCCGCGAGCACTACTGGCTGTTCCGCCCGGCATCTCTATAATTGGCCAAGGCCACACTTTTTTAGGCGCTTGTTCTGGTTGCGTGGGACCTGGTGCTGTGATTTGTGAATTGTAGTTTTTTATGATTTCTTGGTTATGGTGTATTTTCATGAGAGTTAGAACTAAAGATTGTTCTGTCTGCAAGGATGCAAAGGAGATACTGTATCGGTGTCGATACCAAGGTTTGAAAGATTGGGTGTTTCATTGCAGGAAGTGCCTGACCGACGTTAAATCAAGGCATAAAGAAGCGTATCAATATGGTGGAACTTGGAAGAGTGAGAAGAAGTAATCCTATAAGCCGCTTCTAATATAGATGCCCACTTATAGACTGATTTTATATTTTGGGTGATTGGGCTGGGCGTACGTCGTCAAAACCTTTTGGACATATTTTAAAATAAGTGCGCTGTGAATCGTATTTATTGAAAGATTGGGGCTTTTAAAATGATAATAGCAATTAGGCCGTATCTATTAATTAAAATTTATGTATTAAATTAGCAAAACATCGAGGAAGAAAATAATGGGCATTGTATTTGAATATTTATTAACCACGCAAACACTTGTATTGGTTTTAATTGTAATTGGACTTAAAAGCTCAATTAAATTCGTTCCGCAAAATCGTGCTTATGTGATCGAACGTTTTGGTAAATATCAGTCCACAAAAGAAGCTGGATTAAATTTTATCCTGCCCTTTATTGATCGCATTTCTGCTGATCGTTCTCTTAAAGAAAAAGCCGTCGACGTGCCGGAGCAAAGCGCTATTACGAAAGATAATATTTCCTTGTCTGTAGACGGCGTACTTTATTTTCGTGTGCTTGATCCATATAAAGCGACTTATGGCATAGATGATTATGTGTTTGCTGTAACTCAGCTGGCTCAAACTACGATGCGTTCTGAGCTGGGTAAAATGGAGCTTGATAAAACGTTTGAAGAGCGCGACATATTAAACACCAATATCGTAGCTGCGATTAATGAGGCTGCAGGTCCATGGGGTATTCAAGTACTTCGTTATGAAATAAAAGACATTGTGCCGCCTCAGTCAGTTATGGAAGCCATGGAAGCACAGATGAAAGCCGAGCGGGTGAAACGTGCCCAAATACTGGAGTCAGAAGGTGATAGACAATCAGCTATTAACCGAGCTGAGGGTGCAAAAGCATCGGTAGTGCTAGCAGCCGAAGCAGAAAGGGAGGAGCAGGTTTTACGTGCAGAAGGTGAGGCTAAGGCGATTGTGGCTGTTGCATCAGCCCAAGCAGAATCTCTTAGACAAGTGGGTCAAGCAGCGGCAACTGAAGAGGGTCAGAAGGCAGTACAACTTGATTTGGCGACCAAAGCAATTGAAGCTAAACTTGCTATAGCGAAAGAGTCTTCAGTAGTTTTATTGCCCGATAACGGTACTGATGCGGCCAGCATGGTTACTCAAGCAATGACGATTATAAGCACGCTTAATAAGAATGTTGCGAGCTAAAAAATGAATTGGATCAGCAGTAATTTGTCTGAAAGTTTGATTATAGCTGGCTTGGCATTGCTTGTTATCGAAGTTGTGGTTTTGGGTTTCTCAACCTTCGTTTTGTTTTTTGTTGGTCTTGCAGCGGTGGCAGCAGGGGTGCTTATGATCGTTGGTGTTGTCCCCGATTCAATGCTCAGTGCATTATCCAGCGTGGGAGTATTAACAGCCTTATCGGCCATGCTTTTGTGGCGCCCGTTAAAGTCCATGCAAGGTAACGTTGAAAGTAAGAAAGTTACGAATGATTTAGTTGGACATAGTTTTATTTTAAATGACGCTGTGTCTATGACCAAAAACCCTACATACCGTTATTCAGGTATCGATTGGAATCTTAGCAGCCAACAAGAATTGTCAGCAGGCACCCTAGTTGAAGTGACCGGGGTTGCTGTTGGGAAATTCATCGTTCAAGAAAAAGCATCATAGGCCTTTATTTTTCTTCCAACACCATTGCTAGTCAGCTAAAAAATAGCGTTAGGCGGAGTATCTGCAAAGTAAAATTAATGTCCATTATGTTATCTTCTATTCTTTATCAATTAAAAGAATTTATTCCAGAGCCCCAAGTCAAAATCATCAAGTTTTGTTTCTTTTTTCGCCGCTTTTTTCCACCTGAAAAAGTCATAGAATTGTCCATAAAATATTAATATTTTGAACTTAGATGCTAACCTAAACATTACTAAAACAGACTGCTACCCTTTTTTTGTTTTTTATGTGAAACATAAGGTGTGGTTTTCAGGAATCGGGATTACCACCTGCTCTTGAGCTGTCCTATACTGTAGCAGTACTATATCGATTACATACCGATGCAATTGAGCACGATAATAACAAGAGGATAGTATCCATGAAAAAAATCAAAGCTGTGGTCTATGGTGTTGGGACAATGAACTCGATCATTACCCGTATGTTGCTCGACAAGGGAGTCGAGATTATTGGAGCTATTTCCCGTAGCCCGGCAAAAGTCGGCAAGGATTTAGGGGAGCTCACCGACCTCGGGCGCCAATTGGGAGTTGCCGTAAGCAATGATGCAGCAGAGGTGTTGAGTCGTGGGGCCGATATCGCAGTCATTGCTGTCAACAGCTATATGTCCGATGCACAGGAGCAGCTTCGCCTATGTGCTGAGCACGGCGTCAATGCGGTGACACTGTCTGAAGAAGCACTGTACCCGTGGAAGACTTCGCCGGAAATTACTGCGGAACTCGATGAGATCGCCAAACGCACCGGTGTGACTTTGACGGGTTCCGGCCATCAAGATAGCTATTGGCTCAATATGGTAAGTATGCTGATGGGTACGACTCATCATATAAACAACGTGCTGGGGCAGGCTAGCTGGAATGTCGATGATTATGGTCCCGAATTGGCTCGCGAGCAACAGGTTGGAACCACTACGGAGCAGTTCAGCACCTGGCTGGAGTCCGCTTCACGTCCACCCACCTTTGGTCGTAACGTGTTGGATGCACTAGTGGCAGATACTGGGCTGACGCCCATATCGGTTACTACGACGTCGCAGCCGGTATTGGCGATTGAACCTCTACCAGTCGCCTCGTTGGGAATCACGGTTGCCGTTGGCGATGTTCTTGGTTTTACCGATATCGATGAAATTAAAACTAGTGAAGGGCCGAGTTTTGTATTCGAAATGACCGGTTGTGTGTATCGGCTTGATCAGACTGACATGAACCACTGGAAAATAGCGGGGGAGCCCGACGTTGAGCTGTCCAATGGGGCTGTCCCCACTGCAATGACCACCTGCACCCAGCTGGTCAATAGGATTCCCGATGTGATTAACGCCCAGCCCGGTTTTATCACTGCCGAGAAATTACCCCGGCTGCGCTATCGGGCATTCAGCCTGGAAACCTACTTATCCTGACAGGGTTGGCTGGGGGTCGGAAGATATGAGTTTTTATTGACGGAGGCCACAAAACGATGACTACTGAATCCTCAACAAAAAAAGAAATACTCAAGTTGGAGGCTACAAAAGAAGCCCTGCTCAGTGAAGATGACATCCTCTGGGATGAAGTTAATGCCGCTGAAAGGGACTTAGTTTACTTAAGGCGAGCTCTGGAAGCCAGCCAAAAAGGATAGGGGTTAAAAGATGAAAAAACCGCTAGAGACTATAACTTTTTCTAATGGCGATAAGTACATTGGTGAGCTAAAGGATGGCTATATCAATGGTCAGGGCACTTTACATTTAGCTAATAGTGCTTTTTATAAGGGTGGGTTTAAGAAAGGAAAATTTCACGGTGAGGGAATTTTAAATAGCCCTAGTATTGGCGAGTACGTAGGCCAGTTTAAGGAGGGTCATGCATGCGGCGAAGGAGTAATGACTTATCATATTGGGCATACATATTCAGGTCAGTGGAGCAACGATAGAAAGCATGGAGAGGGAATCTATACAGATAATGCTGGTGCTGTATATGAAGGCCAATGGAGAAATGACAAGAAGCATGGAGAAGGAACCTTAGCTTTTGACGATGGTAATAAATATTCTGGTAGCTGGGTGGATGGGAAAAAACAAGGAAAGGGCTCATACAGCTATCCTGATGGTTCAAGCTATGTCGGAGAATTTTTTGATGGCGAATATCATGGATGTGGTGTCTATACTTATCCTGGTGGTGGTAATTATGCTGGTGAGTATGAATTTGGTAAGGCTAATGGGCGGGGTATGCTGACCAAGCCTGGTATTGGAAAATATGTCGGTGAATTCATGAATGACAAAGAGCACGGGAAAGGTATTTTTACCGATATAAATGACAAAGAGTATGCATGTGAATGGAGAGATGGAAAAAAGACAGAAAAAGAATTATGAACCAGCAAGCTTCCACTCGACCTGAGTCAGCCATCAGCTTATTTTCGGTTAAATATACGCTCATCTATATTTTCTTGGTGCCATTTATCAATTGGACCTTCACTTGGGCTGTGATTTGGGAGGTTTTACCGGGCTGGGCCTTTAACCCGGTGACTATTGTGACTGGCCTAGTTCTGGTGTTTCGTGATTTCTCGCAACGTGAAATCGGCCATAAAGTCCTTATCGCTATGTTTGTTGGCTTATGTCTCACCTATTGGACAACTGGAACTGATTTAGCCTTAGCCAGTGGACTGGCTTTCATTATTGCTGAGCTGGTCGACTGGATGTTCTATACGTTCTCAAAGTTGCGTCTGTCATCACGAGTTTTGCTATCATCAGCTTTGGCCGCGCCGATTGATACCAGTGTGTTTTTGTTTATGGCGCAAGCTATGGTGCCTGGAATATTCACGGTGCCAAACATAACGATGTCTGTCATGGGTAAGTTGGTAGGTGCATTTATTGTGTTTTTGATGTTACGTAGCCGTAAACTCTAACTAACAAAAGAAATAAGGATTACAGACACTAAAAATTTTAGTGTCTAATAAAAACAAGCACTTACAAGGGGCGTGAAATTTTTATGTAAACAGAAAACCTAATATGGGCAAGTTAAGCCAATGCGACATACGGAATAGCCACACAGCTAGAAAATCCCTAAAGGTCTTTATCGGTAACCGCCCCATATGAAGCCGAGTTTACTGTTTTAGCGAATTTTGCAAGAACACCCCGAGTATATCTTGGGTTTGGTTTCTCCCATTTTTTTAACCGATTCTCAATTTCTTCCTGAGATATGGCTATAGCCAGTTCTTTAGTAACTGCATCAATCGTAATTTCGACACCATCTTCTACAATCGCCAAAGGACCACCTTCATAAGCTTCTGGTGTAATGTGCCCAACTACAAATCCATGGCTACCCCCTGAAAAACGACCATCAGTTATCAGCGCTACATCTTCTCCCAAACCTTTGCCCACTATTGCAGAAGTTGGACTTAACATTTCCCTCATGCCAGGACCACCTTTCGGACCTTCATATCGAATCACTACCACATCGTTTTTAACTACAGTACCGTCTAGTATGCCTTTTAGGCT
>Ga0115003_10004734_pt1 | contig 10404 bp, 10 predicted proteins | sample ArcticOcean_MG_C_7_FD_88736 | JGI IMG/M metagenome (GOLD analysis project Ga0115003, IMG submission 88736) | Marine microbial communities from western Arctic Ocean - ArcticOcean_MG_CB11_88 | ecosystem: Environmental > Aquatic > Marine > Oceanic | place: Arctic Ocean: Canada Basin | collected... | reverse complement strand
CACGACCAAGCGCCGCTTGGACCGCGCACGACCCAGACAACAAAACTCGCGGTCGTCCTTCGTTGTCAGTCTTCCTCGCACTCGTTTTCGGGGAACAGGTCGTCAAGCGTGAACTCAGGGCGGTCCGATTTTCGCCCGATAACGGCTTTCACGACCTCATCAAGTTGGCGCCTCAGCGCGGATTGCATGAGCCGCGCCGCGAGAGGTTGCGGTTCACCTTGTTTCGCCAAAAACGAGCTTCGCAAGCTTTTCGAAGTCGCCAGGAACGAACACAAGTCAGGTGGCGCGAGGAACGATGCGATGAGTTCCACGAGCTCCTCGGGCAGGCCGGACAGGGAGGGCGCGAGCGCGACCGGGTCAGGAGACGCGTTTGACGTAAACTCGCGCCTCGGCATGGTGCGCGGCGAGGAGGGCGCGGTGGCGTTTGCGAAAGAGAGACCAAAGAAGTGTAAGAAGTGTCGTGGCTTTTCTCAAAAACTTGACACGTCATTGAGAAAATACAACAACTTCGACACGCGCCATTCTGCTAGTCACGCGCCACACCGCGTGGCGTCCCCCCGTCACGGCGGCCCCCGATGGCGGACCCCGAGGGCGTGCCTCTGCGGCGCCGCGCCGCCGCCGCGGGTATCGCCGCGTGTGTCAGCGCGGTTGTTGTTAATCCGCTCGATGTGGTGAAGACGCGGTTGCAGGCGCAAGGATTTCGGCACGCGGCGGCGACGACATCGAACTCATCGGGGGCTGGCTTTTCCGGACGCGTCGGCGCACCCCCCCGGGGTTCGTACAAAACCTGGAGCCTGGCGACTGCGGGGTGTCCTCCCGTGTGCCCCACGACTGGTAACCCCGCCTTTCCCAAGCGCCTATGCGCCCCCGAGTGCCAGGTGTACTCCGGTTCGCTTGATGTGTTTAGAAAGGTCGTGAGACAGGAAGGCGTCCGAGCTTTGTTCAGGGGCACCGACGCCGCGTTGCTAATAGCGGTGCCCACCGTGGGTATTTACCTACCCCTGTATGACACTTGCAACGAGTGGCTCACCGAGCTGTGCAAAAAACCGCAAAACCCGCATCTCGCCGGGTTCGAACCGGTGACCCCCGCACTAGCGGGCGCCGCGTCGCGAACCGTCGCGGTGCTTTGCGTGGCGCCCCTGGATCTGGTCCGAACCCGCGCGCTGGCGGTTGGACGACACAATTCTCCGACTAAACACAAGCCACCAGCGTCTGGGGTGTGGCACAGTCTGAGCTATGCGGCGCGGGGTGACACACAAGGTGGTAAGTCGTTAAATACGGGAAACTCGGGTGCCGGGTTCGATCCTCGGGTCCGGTCTGTTTTTGCGAATGGCGGCGCCATTCGCCGGCTCTGGACGGGCACCGGCCCTACCCTCGCGAGGTGCGTGTTTCCCAATCACCACATTCCGCCGACTGATTGACCATACTCGCACCAGAAGGGACTATTCCCTCTGACTGTTTACTCATACACATTACGAGAGACTGACACTTTCTTTCTTATCTCAGGGACGTGCCGTACAGCGCGCTGTATTGGTTCACGGTGGAACGGCTGCGTTTGTGTGTGACGGAAACGGTGGTGGAGATGAAACGGAATCGGGGTGAATTGAGAAGTTTTACGAACAACACGAGTACTACCTCCGCGGGTAGCAACACCGAAGACCACCAACCGAGTTACAAGGAAAAGTTGGCCATCAACTTCGTCAGCGGCGTCGTCGCGGGCGGGCTCGTGGCTGGTGCGACCACACCATTGGACGTGGTGAAGACGCGGGTGCAAATACGGGACGTCCAGTCGCCGATTCGCGGGGACTTCGCGGGGGGGCTGTCGCGAAGCGCGGTGCTTGACGGAGTAGGTACGGAAATGTCCCCAGAAAAAACAGCGCAAGTAACAGGACCGTCTCCGCGGCGAGGGTTACTCGCCGAGCTTCGCGTCGTCGCGCGGGAAGGCGGGTGGCGTTCGTTGTTCGCGGGGTGGGCCCCTAGGGCCGCACGTGCTGGCCCCACGTGTGGCATAGTCCTGGTGGCGTACGAGATGGCCAAGAACGCGCCGGTGGATGGGTTTTAGGTAACGCAGAGAGTTTTTCAAAGTCACGTCAGTCAGTAGGTTTGTGTGGTTTGGGCCTCGGTTTGCTGCAGTACAAAATATCGGTTCAGAAGCCACGGTCGTTCGGAGACTTACTTGTCGTTTGCGCTGGCAGCCTTCTTTTTCTCACTGCGGTTCTTCTGGTAGCAACTCACGCAGATTTTAGTTCCGGGCTTATCTTTCCAGCCGTACCACTGACTGGTCGTATCCGTCCCGCACTTCACGCACGTCGTCCCCGCGGCTGCGGCGACGTCCAGCTGGTTCTTCTGGTAGCAAGATATGCACAATTTAGTTCCGGGCTTATCCTTGCAGTTGTACCACTTAATGGTCGTATCCGTCCCGCACTTCACGCACGTCGTCCCCGCGGCCGCGGCGACGTCCAACCGGTTCTTCGCGTAGCAAGAGCTGCACATTTTATTTCCGGACTCATCTTTGCAGTCGAACCACTTAATGGTTGTATGCGTCCCGCAATCCACGCACGTCGTCCCCGCGGCGTTTCGATGGCCAGCACCTGCGAAGAATATGGAACTCTAACGACGTGAGTCGAGACGAAACAGCGTGCGACAGAAGTCATCGTGCCTACGAATGTCGCTTGGGCAAAGAGAGAAAGAGAGAGAAGAAGCATGAATTGCGCACCTCTCGTTTGCAACACGGCCCGCAGTACCACTTGTATTTCTTGAGCTTCGACCTACTCAATGCGCTTGTATTTCTCCCATCCGTACCGCAACCGGAGCACTTTCCACGGTTGGCAGCGAGCTGCGAAAAGGAGCACCGCGGGGCGGGTATTGGGGTCAGGTTGTGTCAAAACAAAGATCATGAAATATTGAGGTTTGGGATCGATGCGCGTGACGAACCTGTCGTTTGTAGCAAACCTGGCAGACCGGTTAGCCCGCATCGTCCCTGTTGATGTACCACGCACTTGTCTCCTTGGTTTCGCACTCGGAGCAGACCAGCGCGACGCCCTGCGGAGGAATGAAAGTTCGAAGGTGAGTTTTACACGCCGTTGACGGGCAACGAGAACGGTGCAGGCGAATGGGTCTTGGACACCTCGCATCAATGAAGTGTGCGCACCATGTTTATCCATCGTCCGGCATTGCGGACCTCCGGAGACTCACTGTGTTATTTAAGTTTGCATCGGCAGGAGCGAAAAGAGTTTTGTCAGTGACGCCGGCCGCTTTGGCAGTTGGCAGGAGAAATCGTAAACAAGCGAGTACGAGGGAGGCACGCACCTGCGGGTGGCGAGCGGTTTCGACTTCCGAAGGTGTAGACTCGTTGCTCGGTGCCATCGCCAAACGCATGGGCGTCCGCGTGTCGCCAAGAGCACGCCCGTGCCTTCGTGCCTGGTCCATCCAGATGGACTGCTCGGTTTGACACGACGTGAAACGAATCCGGCGAGCGCGGAAGTGTCACGAGCGTCGTTTCGAACGGCCGCCGGCTGCGGGCGGTACTCAGAGGCATCCGCGCCACCGCGTGCATACTCGTCACGCTTACGCACGCCATCGTGCGAGTCCAAGTTGCGCACCGAGATCTGATTGTGTGAAGGAACGTCGTTATCTTTTTCCACAAGTCCCGAAAAATATCCATCTGCCATATCTTCACGCCCGTTTCCCACCACAAGTCACCTTCCGGCGACGCGTAGTTACTCGGTGCGATGTCGGTGGCGGTGACCTATTCACCGGGTGTCGCGAAGACCGCGTTTCCGTCCTTCCGCGGAAGAAACCAGTGGATGCGAGCCCGTGGATCCGTGTTTCCTTTCAGACGTCGCGGCCGTATAAATGATGGTGTCAAAGGTGTCGCCCTCACCGCTTTAAAGGCTGATGACGACACTGGCGACACTAGTGCTACCACCCGAGACGCGTTAAAGTCCGAGCTTCTTTCCATTCTCGGCAAAGGCGAGCTCGGGGCGTCGCGTGTGGCACGTCTCGGTGACCGGAAACGCTTGGAGACTTTAGTGGCCGAACTGGAGCAACGCAACCCAACTCCGAAACCGTTCGATTCGCCCGATTTGCTGTTGAAGGAATGGCGCCTGCTCAGCACGTTCAAGCCGGGCACCGTGGATACCCGGTTTTTCAGCCTGCGGTCCTGGGTAGACTATCTGTTCGAAAAAGGACCCTCACCGGTTCAGTCCCTGGTCGTGGGCAACGGAAACGTGGGGAACGTTTGGCAGGTGCTGGAGGACCCCAGGTTCGGGTTCGGCGCGGCGGGCGCGATCGATGTTCCCCAAAATGTAAATACGTCAACGTCGTCATCATCAACGTCGGCTCCCCCGAAATGGAAAAACGTCGTGGAGTTCGGCCCTGGTTTGACGCTAACAATAGAGGCGCGGATGGAAGGCGTTCGGGACGAGAACTCGTTCTGGTACCGGTTCTCGGGGGGGTATTTTTCTGTGGATAACGAGTGGGGCGGGCCCGACGGGTTGAAAATTCCGTACCCGGTTCCCTTCGACCTTTTGGAAAAGCTAAGGCCGGGGCAAACAAAAGGGTGGTTCGCGACGACGTATTTAGACCGCGAGCTACGCATCAGTCGGGGAAACAAAGGGTCGGTGTTCGTGTTGCGTAGGCCGGAGGGGTATTTAGACGGGGGGTGAGGAGTACTGTACGTAGTTTAAGGTTTTGGAAAGGAGTTTTAAACGCGGCGCTTTCGTTTTGTTTGTCCCTGTGTCTTTCGCGTGTCAAGGGTAGTAACCGGGGGGCCCTAATACTTCCGGCTGATGTTTACGTCCCAAACCGGCCAAGTTCCCGCGTGCGACGCGATGCACGACGCGAGGGAGTTTTCTTGCGGCGCCGGACTCTGGTTTCGCTGCGGCGCGCGCGAGCGTCGCGCCGGAACGCCTTGCTTGCTTTTGTCGGAAACGGTACCCGTATTTTTTTGAGCGACCCCAGGAAACGCCTCAGCTGAGGAGTCCACGACCACGAGTCGTGCGTGTACTTGCTTGTCGAGCTCGGGGTCATCGGTGAGCAGCATGCATAGGACGTGCGTATCGTCGTCTTTCCGGGTGGCACGCCGCATCGCACAACGCGCCAGGATTCTTGACACCGCGCGGTGGTCCTTTTCAACCTCGGAGGAGAGGGGTCGTTGCTCTTCGAAGGAAAGGTCGAGTTGGTTTTCGTGTGTTTCCGTCTCCAGGGCTTCCTCTGCGGAACTCCACTCGCTGCCGCTTCCGTTCACGGCGCGCTCTGCCGTGATGCCTGAGATATCCACGCCCTGTCCAGAGCTCGGGTAACACCCGCCGCGTCGCGGTCGCGACGCGGAACGACCCATGAAATGGTCGTGGGTTGTGCGACGATATCGTCGTGGCTTTACTTCTGTTTTCTGTTTTCTCGTCGCGAGAATCCTTCTTTTCGGCGATCACCAAAACTGCTGCAGCGCAGGCGACGACCCGTTCAGCACACGTCTCCGCGCCTCGCGCGCGGTCGCTTCCTCCCGACGCCACGGGAGGATGGGCTCGGGTTCGCGCCTCGGGGAGTACCGGCGTGATGTACAGGCTCGGTACGCCCCTGTTATTTCCGTGGTGTGTACTGATGAGGCAGAGGCGGCGTGCGGTAAGTCCGGCCATCGCTTGGCAGATCTGCTGCAACAGTTCGCGCACGTCAAAGGCATGCACCAAACCATCCAGCCCAACCCCGAAACCCCTCCCTACGTGTTGACCGAGTTCCCCGTGCGGTTCGTGAGTCTTGATACGTGCGTTCGGGTAACGCATGAACAATCAGAGGCGCACGCGCAACGAGCCTTCGCGCTGTGGGACGGGGTGGACGATGCGAGGCTTGGGAAAACGTTAGGCGCGATTCCAAACGACGTGGTTGCGTTGCGTGCAAGGCACAAAGCAGCGTGCGCTGCCGGTAGTACCGGCGACGACGAACACACGGAACGTTCCGCAGTAGATGACGGCTTATCGACATCCGAAAGAAAAGCCCTGAACCCAAACCCGGAACGCCAAACCCTAAACCCCAACTGGTTCGGGCTTCCCTGGTTCCGCGCGTTCGCGTCGCGTTTGCGTCGCGCGACGGCGTTTTCCGAGTTCGAAAGTGTGGACCACCCGAAAGGGTGTGTGTTCGCGCACTTGTTCGTTCCCGGTCCTGGAGGACCTGACCAAGGTGACGACACTCACGACCAACTGCTCATACAAACCCTCGCCAAACTGGCCGCTCCGTATTACGAAAACCCGCAAAGCTACCCGCCGTTGATCCGATCGGAGGCCGCCGATCCCGACGCGGTGAAACACTTCGTGGTGCTCGTGGAGAAAGAAAACGGTGCGTCTGGCTCGTCGGGCTCGTCGGGCTCGTCGGGCTCGGTATCCCAAACGACGCGTAAGAAACTCAACGAGCGGTTCGGAGAATGCAACGTCACGGTGTTGCCGATAAACTCTTCTGGTGGGCGAAAACAACCCCCCGGGGGGTTTTTGCCGGGATCGAACCGGGAAGGACCGGGGGGTACGCGGAGCTCGTTTACTGAAACCACGAGGCCGATTTTTGTGCATGAAACTGCTGCAGTGCGCGGTCAGTCTGGGTCGGTGTGTTTCGTACCCTCGACGCGTTCCGACGCAGACGTCGCGCAACACGGCGCGTTCGTGAAAAAGTTCGTCGCAACGAACTTGATACCGCGGTTGGAAAAGAAACTCTTAAAACTGAACACGCAAATCGCAGGCACCAGAAAAGGTTTGAAGAACCAGTTCAAAACGTTCTGGGGAAGGTCTTCCTCGGGGGTGGGGGGGGGGGGGTTGTTTGGCTGGGCGTGCGGGGGGTTTGGGGGGGGGGGGAGGGGGGGGGGGGTACGGGCGCGAGTACCGGCGGGGACGGTGCGAAAAACGTCAGCGGCGATTCGGGGTACAGTTTCCGGTCACCGGAAAGCGAGATTCGGTTAGCCGCGGATTTATCCTTCGCCCTGTTCGACCACGAAGGCGCTGTTGCGCATTTCAAGCTGCTACAGGCGGACTTCAAGGCGGACAAGGCGTTTCGGCGGCTGGGTTGTTCCCTCGAATCCGCCGCGCACGCGCTGGTTTGCGCCGGCGGTGGCGTCGCTTCGAATTCTTCACAAATTGGAAAAGAGTTACGAAAAGAAATCGAACAGACCTTCGACGCCGCGACCGCGGCGCACGGCAAGGCGGTGGTGTCCAGCAGCGGTGCTTCTCCCAAAGACCCGGCATCTACCGACGCGTTGCTACACGAAAAGCAAGAGAAATGCGCGTGGGTAACGAGAGTTTCCTTGTCGCACGCCACGGTACGCGTTGCGTTTCCCAAATCCAGGATGACTGTTTTATCTCTCAGCTGGTGACTGTTGTCCTTACATCGCGATATACTCGTCCTGCGAAGGGAACATTACGACCAGAAGGGCGCATTCCCTCGGACTGTTACCCTGACTGTTTACGTAATACCAATCCCGGATATACCCATTACGACCGACTGACACTTTTCTTTTCCAAAAAGTTTCTCGCCGCCGTCGGCGATCACCGAAACGCCGCTGTTCCGTTGACGAAAGCGTCCGGTGAAGAAACGCAGCCGCATTTCGCCGCCGCGAGTTTTCTGGAAGCCGCCGGTTTTTCTTTTCTCAACGCAACTCCTCCTCTGCCTCGGAAGTTCGCCATGCACCTCGTGTTGGCGGGGCACCGGTACGCGCAAGGCGGTATGAGGGGACACGCGATTCGTTGCTACGCCTCAGCCTTGCCCGTTTACAGGCACGTGGACGGGTCGCTGACGGGAGCGCTTAATGGTGCGTCGTCGCGTATGACCAGTGAAGATGCCGCAAGTACTTCCTCCACGGAAGGGAACAGCACTGGCACCCCCTACACTTCGTCTGCCGTCTTGGACGCGGCTGACTTCCAAGCCCAGCGCTGGCACGAAGAGTCATCCGTAAAAGCGCCTTGGTGCAAAGCGCGGGAACACCTGCACTTCGCGCTCGGGCGGCAAATCGGAACCTGCGGGTCGCTGCCAAACGCCCAAGTTCACTTCAAGCGGTTGCTGCAGTGCGTCGACGATTCATCAGAGACGGCGCAGGCGACGTACTTGGCCGAGTTTACGCTTTTACGGAATGTCGAGACTGATGGAGTCAGTACATCAAAAGAAAACGGTCTCACTGATAACGTAACAGTAGTGATAGAAGTGCCAGACAGCGGTCGACATCAACTTGGTGACCCCGGGATGCCTCTTCCCGAAATAGACGTCGGCGACGTTTGCGTTGGTTTGCTGGCGAGCGCGAGCGACTCTTTTGACGAGACTTTTTCGAACTTGTCCATCGCGTTTGGCAAACAGTCCGAGAAAACCCCGAAAAGAACCTTCCCGTGTCAAGCCTGGAGCGACGCGCAATGGCTAGCGCTGCAAAGCGAGGCGGGGTTGGTACCTCCGTCGTTGCTTTCTCAACAAGGCGGGACTTGGTTGGATAAACCGAAAAGCGTGGGCGGGGAGCAATCCCAGGTGCGTGTTGCGCGTTTCCCAAATCCGGACTCTGTTTTATCTCTAACGCTGGTGACTGTTCGGACCGAAGATGGTGACTGTTGTCCATACATCGTCTAATACACGCCCAACACGCGACTGACACTTTTCGGTCACAACCGCAGGTGTGCGCGGCTGGCGAGCCAATAACAATCGACGTGACTTTTCGGAACCCGTTGAAGGTTCCGCTTGTGGTGCGGGATATTGTTTTGGTGTGCGAGTTCTTCGGAACCGGTCTGGACACGGGTTGGGATAGCACCACTAATCACGAGTCCACACATTTAGTGGACGTGGTGACCGCGGCTGTAACGAAAACCCTGGCCCCCCTGGAAACGGCAACGGTAAAACTGGCGTGCGTTCCGAAAAGACAAGGCACGTTGAAGGTGCTTGGCTTGCGTTGGTCGCTTGGAGTCGAAATCGCACCCAAGCGTGGCTATCGAGCTTTCGACGTACGCGCGCCGACGACTCGAAAAGGGTCTGAGACTAATTGCTCCTACGTCCGGGACGTGCCACCCGCGAAACGACTGCGGTTTGCCGTGACTCCCCCTATGCCCAGGCTGGTGGTGAGTCTTGAAAACGTCCCTAGCTCCTTGCCCGCGGGCGGTATGGCGCTGGTTACCTTAAGACTTCGGAACATTGGAGTACATTCGGAACATTGTGACCAATTGTCTACGCACCAAACCTCCGCGCTTCGCGCGCGCGTACGTCTCCCGAGGGGCTTGACCCCCGTGAACGCCAAAGACGTCGGAACTTCCCAAACCGAAAACGCGGAGTGCCAAATTTTCGCGCCCCCGAGCTGGGCAGAAATAAAACCCGGCACGGAAGTGAGTTGTGACTTCGTGTTAACCGCGTCGCGTGTCGGGCACCTGAACCTTCCCGTACTGGTGGCGTACGAGCCCCCCGCACCGGCGCCGGCGTCGATGCGGTTCCGAGTGGCGCGCCTCGCCACCGGCGTTTCGGTGACGAAATCCCTGGACGTGGCAGTGTACGTCACGAACGCCCCGCTTCTCCCGGCGGCGAAGTTGGTTCGGCTTGTCGTGCGTAACGAGCGCCTTGATCAAGGTGCGGGCGTTTTCAAAATTAAATCCGTTCGAGTAGTGAGCAGCGCGGAAACTGTCGAAACTCGCGAAGCGGAAGAAACCGCGACGCGAAAAGTCCGACTGCGACCGTTGGTGCGCTTTGAAAAGAACGCGCCGGCGCCGGCGGTTTCGGGTGGTGCACGGTGGGACTGCGTCATGCTTGCGGAATTTTGCAGCACTGAGGATTGGGACGTCGGGAAAAATAACGTCGACACCGACGCTACCGACACTGTTGCGTTTGGACCTGAGTGCGACACGAACTCGAGTCTTGGAGTCGCGCGGCGGTTGGGGGGTACGAAAAGCGTTACAAAGTTTCACGACGACGGCGGCGGCGCGAGGGACGTTTTGTTTGGCAAAAACTTGGTGATCGAGTGGGAGCGGGTTTCCGACGACGGCTCGAAAGTGACCGGCGCGCATGTATTCATGGACGTGGGTGCGGCGTCGGCCTTCAAAAACTTGGTACGGCGAACGCAACCCGGCACCGTGGCACGGGTGGTGGAACAAGCGTTCGCGGCGTCTGAATCGCGACGCAAACGCGACACGATCCGGTGGACCCTGAGTGGGGCGTCAAACGTTTCCCTGCCCGACGGGGAACACTCAACCGTTGTCGTTCCAATAAACATAACCGTGTTCAATCCGTCGTCCGTGGTGACCAAGGTTTCCTTCGAAGCGACGACGAGTTCAGGGTGTTACGACGACGGGTCCAACCACGAAAACGCCAACGGGTGGAGCGGCTCGGTTGGTGACGGCACACCCAACACCCTCACGGGTGTTACCCACGCCACGGAAAGCCACCCTTCAAACCAAGCGAACCCTGTGT
>Ga0115003_10004724_pt1 | contig 10413 bp, 12 predicted proteins | sample ArcticOcean_MG_C_7_FD_88736 | JGI IMG/M metagenome (GOLD analysis project Ga0115003, IMG submission 88736) | Marine microbial communities from western Arctic Ocean - ArcticOcean_MG_CB11_88 | ecosystem: Environmental > Aquatic > Marine > Oceanic | place: Arctic Ocean: Canada Basin | collected... | reverse complement strand
TGAGCCGCCGTCAAAGTCTCTGTTTTTGCCGTCGCTGCATTGAAGTCTGTGTTAACAGAGCGTAGGCCAGTAATTGAACCCGTTACACTAACAGCACCCGTGAAAGTCGAGGCCCCCGTGACAGCAAGAGTACCTCCAACTGAGGCGTTCTCTCCATAAGTACTATTTGTAGTTTCAATGCCAGTACTGGCGGCAACTGTAATATCTTCAAAACCGTTTTTAGAACGGACGGGACCGTTGAAAGTAGTATTAGCCATGATTAGCTCCTGTCTAGGCTAGTGTCAGTCGTATTATACAACTGTCAGGAATAAGTTAAATATAAAATAAAAAAGGGGAGATAGCAAGTACCTCCCCCTTAATATATCACGCCGAATACTTACGCGCCGGGCGAACCAAAAATCCCAAGAGGATCAGATACACCGAACGAATAACGTTCGCGAGCTTTATAACGACTATTACCCGTGTCAAAGTCAGCATCCATAGATGTCTGCATCGCTGTACGAGTAAAGTGCTTCAATCCATTCGGGATATCAGTCGTGAGGAACCACGCATCCGTATCAATCAGATAGTGATTAATCGCGTAACCTTCAGGAATTGAACCCTTGTTTTTAAGGGCGTTAAGATCGTTGTCTGCCGTACCCACACGACCCTCAGTCTCCAGAACCCGGCAAGCAACAAACTGCAGGGCGGGCGGAATAATGAGCTTCGCAGGGCGGGCAGCAATCAACAAGCCACGTTCATCCGTCCAACCAGAGATGGAAATAACGGCGGCTTCCAGAGAAGTCTCGTTAAGATCCGCCGCCGTGGAGGGCGTATTCGCGTTAGTCCCACCAGAAACAAGTGGGTGAGCAGTGGAGCAAAGTGCCACACCATCACCGTAGGTGGTGTCGAAGGCATCGTTAAGGATAGCCGCCGCTTTGACCTGTTTCGTGTACGCCATAGCACGAGCCAACGCTTTCGTATAACGAGCAGAAAGCGAATCATAGAGATTATCCTCAATAGCTTCCTCGGTAACTGAGAAACCCATCGCGACAGTCTCGTGCGTATAACGAGCCGTCCACGCTTCTTGAGCATTGTCATATTCGACGGCAGAGCCTTCGTCCTTGACAGGTGCCGCAGAGAACCCGGATAGCTTCGTTTCTTCCTCAAAAGAACGGTCAGAAGATTCTGTTTCAAAAATCTCTTTATGTTCTTCACCGTACTTCGCATACTCCATACCAAACAGAGCATTAAGGCCGGGGAGGAGTTCTTTAAGTAATTGTGCTCTTGAAATAGCCATTTTACATTACTCCCCTATACGCCGGTTGTGTTGTCAAACTGATGACCAGCACACCACTTAACGAGCACTTCAGGGAAGGCCGTTGCGGAAGTTTTGGTATCAGTTACAACATCTACTACACGAAGTGGGAAAGTAGCAGTAGTGGCAGAAGTATCGTCAACAGCAATTTTTGAATTGCCCGTAACAGTACTACCAGTATTGTCTACCATCTGCACATTCGCCCCGATGTCCGTAATAGCAAGATCGGCTATTACAATCGGCGTAGTGGTAGCTGCAGACGAAATGACTGCAACTTTGAATAGTACGTTCGTATCATCACAAACATACGCAACAGCGTCACTAGCAACCGTGCTAGCAGGCCAATACTGTTTGAATGTGGGTTGGGACGTACCGGGGTCAGTAAAACTGCACCCCAAAAAGACACCAATTGGCGTCATAGCAGCGTCAGCGGCATCCCGCTCAACAGTGCCACCAGTTACGAGTTTAACGACATCACCATAAAAAATGTTAGTAGCATACCCGCTAGCAATTCGATACAGCCGAGTAGCACCAGCATAGGCAGAGCCGTTAAGCATCTTAACTGGTCGAAGTCCGTAAGGACCGTCGATTGTAGGATAAGCCATAGCTTATGCCTCCTATTTACTAGTTAAGTTCCATTGCCAAATGTGACCTTCGTCTTCCGATCATTAAAGAGCGGCATACGAGGATCGTTTTCGCGCATAAGGTTATTGTCTACAGAAGAAATTTGCGCCTTACTTTGCTCTGTAAAGTACTCATTACGTTCCTCAACCAATTCTTTAGGAGCCTTACATAGCATTAACCCCCCGATCACAACATTATCCTTAAAACGTTCTTGTTCTACGGTAACCATTGTAATCTCAGGATGGTCCTCTGCTTTGACCGGTTCCCAACCTTCACGCAGTTTTGATGAAACGTTCGTAGCGTCAACCGTTCCTTGCGTAGATACACGTACCCAATGAAATGCATAACCCGGCTGGTCAATAGGCGAAGGTAGTACTTCGGGCCTTTGCCAAGCTCTCTTACGGGCCGTTTTTTCTCTAGACACTTGTTCACGATCAATACGATTTTCAGCCATTTGTTTTCACCATTTCTATTGCAACCTGTTTGGCGTAATCTTTAAGATCCACTCCTAAACGTTTCGCTAGGTCTACCTGTGTTCTCGTTAGTGTCACTTTTTTAGGTGACGTGCTCCGCGTAGCGGGTGCGACCACATTAGCCTGACGTTTTGAAGTCTTCCTATCTGGTTTATCTACTTCCCCAAATTGTTCAGGGAATAACTGCTGCATACGAGCATCAATAGCATCGTAGTAGTCATCACTTTGAGGGTTCATACCCTCTTTAACAAGTTTATTATGCAACCCCAGCGCCAAACTTGTCATCTCATCATCAGAACCGAACCACGTATTAGTCTTTGCCCATTCGTTAGCTCGTTCATCAACAGGTACTGGGGCGGATTGTTCTGTTGTATTCTGTTCTAAAGCTGTTTCTTCTTCCTGTAAAGATGGAAGTTGAATATTACCTAAACGATCTGCTTTTATTTTAGCAGTTGTCATACTCTCTTGTGCGTCTACTACTGCGTCAGTATCTCCAGACTCATAAGCTTCTTTATACGCACGTTTTGCCTCATCTAGTTCACTACCAGCAGTACGCTTAGCTTGGTCTAAAAGAACAGACTGATTCTTACTAACAGAAGTTTTTAGACCTTTATTTTCATCTACTAATTTCTGGGCATACCGCTCAAGCTCTTCACGTTCACGAAGGGCTGTTTCTTTTGCGCGCCGTTCGTCGTGGTATCCCTTACTGAAGTGTTTAATCCTGTTACGAACTTTATCAGAATAATCCTCAAGCTCTTCCTCAGTAACTTCTTCTGGCGCTTCAGACACCTTACGGTCTCTATCGGCTTTCGGTGTATCGTCTACTACCTCAATCTCTATTTCGTTATTTGAGGTATCAGGTTTAGCTTTAGATACGGGAGCATCACCAGATATATCTACAGTAATAGCACTAGAGGGTTCTACTTCTATAGTACCATCTTCCCTGTCAGGATCTGGAAACTCAAACTCTACTTTTTCAAAAGGCATTAAATAACTCCTATGCTCGTGATACACCACGGGGATCTTTAACAGTAGCTTCAACAGAATCATCGTTCATTAGACGATATTCCTTGCCACCAACCATAAACCTAGTACCTGTATTAGCGCGAAACATGATATAATCACCTACTTCACACCAAGGCCCAGTAGAAAACCTATCTTTATCGCTATAGGCTTGAGCACCCATATCTAGTACAAGTCCAACCATAGACATGATTGTTTCATGGTGCATGGTCGTTACAGATTTTAGGATTTTCGTATCGCTGTAGGTATCTTCTACTTCTGGCATAGCTACAAGTAAGTGATAACCAACAGGAATAGGTAACTGCGCTTCCAACTCTTGATCATTAATTTTGACAAGTTTGGGTTTAGTTGCTGCTTTAGTCATCTTCATCTTCCATATAATTACGCGAAAGGTCTTCTACTAGAGAGCGTGCGGTTTCAAGACCCCGGACCAAACCACACACATTTCTATATTCAGCGAAGTCTTTTGAACCACCACCGATAAGAAATTCTACTGCAGAGGATTTTTGTTCCTCGATACGTTCTATAAGCACGCCAAAGACGGTATTAGCCATAACCTACTGCTATCTCCTGTTATTCGTTGAAGGAGCTGTTACTGCCTTGAATATCTCAAGATCGAGTTTATCCGCTTCTTTTTGAGTATTAGTGTCAATTTTTAGCTTATCTTTTTGAGCACTTAACATTAATTCAGCTTTATCCAGTTCAGATTGTTGCGCTGATACAGCTATATCGGCCTTATCTTTCTCGGCCTTCCGCAATAGATCTGCTTGTTGTAACTGGGAATCGGCTTGATCTTTCTGGGCTTTACGATCCACTTCAGCCTTTTTAATTGCCACTTCTTCACGGCGAAGCTGTAAGATTGGGTCTTGTGCCTGTTCTTGTGCTTCCTTCTGTGCCTGTTGCTGCTGATGTGCTTGGGTAAGTTGTTTACCAGCATCTGCGACAAGTTGTGCAAGATTGACTTCAATCTCTTCGGGTAATTCTTTATCGGGATGTGGTAATGGTACTCCAAGACGCTCCTCAATCTGTTTACGGTAACTAAACCCTAGATGTTCAGCTATATGTGCCTGTAGAGACGCCATAATCTGCTGTGCTTGTGGGTTCTGCCCAATTGTCTGCGCAATCATAGGGTCCTGCATGAACGAAGTGTGCGTGGTAATATGGGCGTCGTGGTCTTGGTATAGGAACGCCCGTAAAGGTTTCCCAACTAATGCTGCCATATTCTCGCTAACAGGATCAGTGGGTGTGATATCATCTTTCACAGGAACTAACTTATCAGCGTTCTTTACCCCCAACACTTCTATCATCTGTCTATGCAGTTGGGGTAAGTCGTATATCTGTGGGGCAGACTGGGACATCTGTAATACAGCCTGATACTGCACTACGCGCTGGGCCATAGTAGAGCTATTAGGGTCACTTACAGGGATAACATCAACGCTGTCATAGTCGGATTTACGTGCCCCAACTTCCCCACGGAGAGGTACATACGCATAGTCCTCAGATGCGTACTCTGCCATGATGGTCTTGAGGAGCTTAAACTCCTGTTTCATGGCGTAATGGACGCGTGCCTGCACTGCTGCCATAGGTTTAAGCGTACGCTCTAACAGGGCCAGTGTGGTGCCCACAGGGGCATTTGCGGACATATCAGAGATATTCATGTCACTAATAGCGCCAAGCCTACGACCTTCAGTCGTAATCTGGTTAAGAAGTGCTAATAATGTCTGGCTAGGCTCCTTATAAGGAAGGAAAGTGATATTATCCCGTATAGAGCCACTAGGTACATCTACATCGCGGAACTCACCCGGCTCGATGGGAGTATCATCCCCTTTTATCCTAAGACCCCGTGACTTCAGGCCCCCCGGAAGGTTTGATAGCGTACCAGCATCTACAAGCTGACGGACAATAGAAGTACCTGCTCTAGCATACCCACCAATAATATGTATCAGCCCAAGACCATAGAACCCAAACCCCGGTACGTAGACGTAATGTACGAAATGCTGGCGTTTGAGCTTGAGGTCGTCTTCAGGGTCCCAATTCCGGCGTATAGCTAGAATATTAGAGGTACCCCGCTCAATAGTAACAACATAGGGCTTTGCAATCTCATCTTCACAATCATCGAAGCCTTCGATGACAAGATCAGCGTGTACCTCATATATAGTGTACCGGTCATCATCGGTTATAGAATAACCACCCTCCTCGGCCTTACGTTCTTCAATATCCGTACGAAAGGGTTGAGGATCACCTAAATCGGTGTCCAGATAGAACCCATTTACCTGTAACTTCTTTAGGTCATTTTTAGTCTTACGCATGATATGCGTAACACGTTCCGCACTTTCTATATGAGATGCTCCATAAGGAACTATGACATCTTCAGCGGGTATATAGATGGCGGTTTGTCGCCCTATATTAGGATCAAAGTAGACCTTCTTAAACGCGGACCCAGCAAGACCTAGACTATACAGCATACGCTCATGCTCAGGGCGGTACTCAACCATACGCTCCGTAAGCTCGTAGTTCATATCTGCTTTTACACGCGCAGCAGCCTCATCTTTCTCTTTGGTCTCTTCCCCCAGGATTTTAGTTCGTACTGGTCCCGCTGCGGGGAAAGTCTCACTCATTGTCTCTGCTTGGAAACGAATAGCTGCTTCCGAGAGTACGGTAGAATAGACACCACACGCCCCATCCCACGGGTCAGTACGCTCCTCATACTTAAAGCCCAGTACATCAAGGCCCTTTACAAAGGTATCAGCCCATTCTTTTCGGCTATCTACATCAGCGTCTACAAGACCAGTAATCTCATCGGCTAGCTTCTGGAGTTCATCCTCCTCCATATCCTCTGCTAGATTACTGTCAAACTCATCCTCCTCATCCTTACCCCCACCTGCGTCAGGGACGAGCATTATCTCTACGCTACCGTCATCGAGAGTAACCATCTCAGGATTGATAACCTCAATCTCAAGATCTACTTCAGCGCCTTCGGCTTGCATATTCTCAGGTAAAGGACTTAACGCTTTTTCAATAGCCATAATCTAGTTCCTTGGCTTCATTTTTACTGAATATTGTACAATAGCATCGCTAGTTGCTTTTATTCTTTCTGCAATATGACTTGTCTTCCCGTCTTTTTCTTTCGCTTTCTCGGAAACGTACTCATTATGCCTTAGAAACTCTTTAGACGCAGCTAAAAGACTACCCTCGTTAAATAGCTTAACTGTTAAAGGACTAAGCCCTAAATCTCCACGGTACGCCGACTGTACAAGTTCTTTTTGGAGATACAGTGGTAGTGAATCATACCCAGAAATTGTATCCCTTACTTGCTCTTCAAATATAGCAAAAACTTCCTTGAAGGGTTTACCCTTATGAAGTCCAGTTTGACCTACACCCCCAGTGGGTACCCCTTTCGTGTCATCATAATCACCATAGCCCTCTAAAGATACAACATGACGTTGTATAGGGGTAAGTTTACCTTCTACCTTCTCTACAGCGGCTATAGCCGCCTTTCCATATAGAATCTTATCTTCAGCCATCTTAATAGTATCCGCCTTGACGGTATTTAAAGAAGCGTTGTTCTTCAGGTTCATCTGTAGGTAGGCGTATGAATCCGCCTTGGCGGAACCGCATAAGAGCCATAATAGTAGAGTCAACCAGATCATCATGGCTCATAAACGGGAACCCCGCTACCTCCTCTACAAGCTCTTCAGCCCACCGTGTCGAGGGAACCCACACTAACTCAGAAGCTACAATATCAGACACAGAGTTTAACCGGGCTAACTTATCCCCTGAACCCCTGTGGGGTGTATACTCCTGTACAGGTAGTCCCATCCTGCGCATCTCCTGATACAACGCTGTACCAGAACTTTTCTTCTCTACAATAAAAGCGTCCGGGTCCCAACTGGAATACTCTTCCATCGCCATCTCTTTTAACTCAGGAAACTCCATACGTCGCTTTATGCTGTTTAACAGGATTATGTTGTGAGCGCCAGTAGGCTCATTTAAGAAGACACCCCACGTCGTAAGAGCGGTAAAATCGGCTCGGTTGTGTGATTCTGCCGCCGCATCTAGTGACATTATAATATATTCACAATTAGGCGCAGATTCATCTCCCCACTGCTGCCACCAATCCCTCTTTATAATAGAAGCTTCTTCTGCTGTAGGCTCCTGCTGATACTGAGCGTTCCACTGAAACGCGGGCATTGAAGCTTTGGTACGATGTAGTGCTTTAAGATCAAAAAACTCAGGCCATAGAGGTTTTTCGGTGTATCCAGACCCTTCTTTCTTAGCTATCTCCAATATTGCAGGAAATTCCACTATATCGTACTGATCTGCCCCTGTATTATGGGACATATCGTTCACAACACGCCCTGTCAGGTCATCCATATGCCATCTAGTCTGTACGATTGCAACGCTTCCACCCGGCATTAAGCGCGTTCGTGCACCGTAGGTAAACCACTCGTACGCTTTTGCAAAAACGTCGAAGTTTCCATTTATAACGTCTTGCTCGGAGTGAGGGTCGTCGATCAGTAAGAGATCCGCACCGCGCCCCGCTATAGAAGAACCAATACCACACGCGTAATACTCTCCACCTACACTTGTATTCCACCTGCCAGCGGATTTTGAGTCAATTGCCAACGAAACAGTAGGGAAAATGGCCCTATAGTCGTCTGTAGCTATCATATTACGTACTTTACGCCCAAAATCTACCGCCAGATCGGTAGTATGGGACACCATCATCACTTTTTTGTTTGGATTTCGACCTAAATACCACGCTGGGAACATAATTGAGACTAATTGGGACTTACCATGTCGGGGAGGTATGTTAACACATATACGATCCTTGTTCCCCTGCTCTATATCCATCAACATATCGGCCAACATGCGGTGATGTTTACCTACTGTGTAGTCAGACTGCATATGTTTGCAGAATGCGATCAAGTCTTTGTGCGCTTCTAGGTTGTATTTGCGTGTAGCAAGCTCATCTACAAGGGTATCTATCTCCTCCAGCTCTTTCGGAGTGTACTGATCGAGATTATCCAGCATTACCTGGACCTCATCCTCAGTAAATTCAGAGACACTACTCTCCAGCACTCTCTTTTACCTCACTACCCAAACCCAACTCGGCATCTACGTCAATAACCTCACCATCTAGTATAACTGCATCGTCATCATCTTCAGGATTTACTAGTTTTGCTAGTTTTGCGCGTAATTTATCCCTTAAATCATCTGTAGATTGATGCATTACAGTAATTTCGGTCTTTTCAGAGAACAACCCTACATCTGAAATCTTACCTAGTAGCTCTAACGCACGTATCCGCACGCGGGCATCAGGGTTATCAGTCTCCAGAACAAGCTTATTGGTAACTAGGTGCCTTATCTGTGCTGCATTTTCTGCAACAGACTGCCCAAACTCCTGCAATATACTATTAGTCATAAGCAAAGAAGCAGGGGTTAAGGTTGCTGCCTTCTTAGCTGTCACTTTCTTGGAGGTTTTATTGGGGTTATCTGCGTAGGACAGAGCTAACTTGGCAGCTACGTCTTTATCTTCTACGGTAGGGTCTATGTCTAACCCGTGCTCAGATAATTTTAATGCGGTATTACAAGCATGTGCCGCACGATCCTTTAGATCTACATACGACGTATCAGACGGTAATGGTACCCCTAACTCGGGATTCACAACTAAAGTCACTATATTCTCTCGCAGGTTACTAACCGTTACGGGATACTACCAAATAAAAATTTTTGGCACAAGCGGTTTGGGACTCCTATAGGGGGGGTGTTCTATATATGTATGTAAAACATATTAAGGGTCAAATTTCAGAAACTATCCTGACAGAATATTTTTTACGGTACAGGTTCTACGTATTCAGACCATTAGCAGGATTTGGACCTGTAGATATAGTAGTTATATCTAGCCAAACCGGGAATACCTACCTGCTAGATGCAAAAGCTACATCGAAAAGAAAACTAAAAGGCCGAGTAGGTCTGCAGCCAATATACCGAAACTTATCCAAAGAACAAAAATTACTGGGTGTAAGGATAGCCTACGTGGATATAAAAACTCGCGAGGTAGAGATACGGCCTCGCATACAAGAAATAACCGATTTCAAAAAAATGAAGAATTTTCGTGTAGATTAGTATTTATAGGAGCAGGGCGGGACTCCTAATGCAGTAAGGGGTCATGGGGGTGGGGTAGGGTCAACATATATGTGTTTTCCGAGTAGTCCTAGGACTAACCAAAAATAAAAGGGGTCACAATTCACCACAATTAAATACATTTAGATGCGTTTTACTACGTTTTATTGTTGACATACTTCTTATGTCTGATATTCTGAGCATAGTTGAGGCGATCATCGCTTCAACGTTTTAAGGAGTTACTAGTTATGACGAAAGCAAACACACCAGTAATCGGACACAATGAAGCGCCAGAAGAAGTGACGCTTGAGCAGATTGCTTTGGGCGCATTCAGTAGTGAGAAGAAGTCTGACGCTGCAGTTAAATCTAAAGAGGTTGCCTACACTCTGTTACTTGACAGGTTAACAGCTGACGGGGCTGTACCCGGTTTTAATACAAAGCTGGAGGATGGCACGTATAACGAACACGCTACCGTATGCCGCATGGCATTGGTTACGTCCAAGGGTTCCCGCGCTGCACACGTCTGGACAACAGAGGTGGGGCTGAGTGAAGCAGATACGAAACTTAAATCAAGCCTGATCAAGACTGTGGGAAGTCGCATGTCCAAACTATCCAAGGCATTGGATAAGCACCAGAACAAAGGCGAAGCGGTATCACTCACCTTTACCGAACGTTTAATAAAGGGTGTTGAGCTGGCGCACTATCGGTTAGGCCAGTACGACATGGACAAGCACGGTGAGACGACGTTCAAACATAACGACGTAAAAGCGACACTGGAAAAACTTCTGGTTCAATTGAATAAATAACACTGCACTAACATCTTGGGGAGGCCTTCGGGTCTCCCCTTTTTTTCGCCTTTTTTCTGATACC
>Ga0115003_10004720_pt1 | contig 10419 bp, 9 predicted proteins | sample ArcticOcean_MG_C_7_FD_88736 | JGI IMG/M metagenome (GOLD analysis project Ga0115003, IMG submission 88736) | Marine microbial communities from western Arctic Ocean - ArcticOcean_MG_CB11_88 | ecosystem: Environmental > Aquatic > Marine > Oceanic | place: Arctic Ocean: Canada Basin | collected... | reverse complement strand
TGCTTAGTATCTGCTGCTGCACAGAGGCAGTGTTGTACCGGTCGGGACACTGGCGCATAATAGCCGTCAAGGCACACGTGGTTGATATATCTCTTAATCGACCTTGCAGTTAGTAAATTGTAAAGGGAAGAAGAATGAATTCTACTATGGTAGACGCTCTTGCTCTTGCCAAACGCGCTTTTCAATTCTACCTATCTAGTGACGTGTGCATCAAGGATTTGACGTATGACGAGATGTACTTACCGCTCAAACAATTGGTGTGCTTGCTCCAGCAAGCGTCCAACTCTACAGAATATGTGATTTGTTAGACCAGCTATTGACCAGCTATTGACGTCTTCAAACGTGAGTCCGTGGTAGTGGTGAGGAGCGGTTAGTTGTGCTGCGCTAGCTATTACTGAGTAGAAGCCGCGCCTGCGCGGCTTCGCCACTTAACACATAACAGCAAAGAAACACTCTCGCACTCTCACACTCCACGCTCTCCCCCGCGCCTGCGCCTGCGGGTCCTACTCGGGCTCTTTGACGGCGTTGCGGATGCACTGCATCTTGGCGCGACGCGAGATGAGCTCCTCATGCTTGCGCTTCAGCGTATCCTCCTCCTTCATCAGCTTGTCCATGCGGAAGTCCGACTCCTTGAGGACCTTGAGCCGCAGCAGCCTACTGTCCGATACCGCACTGGTCTCACGGGCGCGGCTCATCTTGTCAAACTCCGCCGTCAGGCGGTCGATGCACGCCTGTCCGGGCGTCTCGCGCGCGGAGTAAGCCTTCGCCGTGGTGTGGAGGGCGGTAAGCGCCTCCGGGTCGCGGATCACCCGCAGGTTAGGCATAGGAAGTGCCTTCTTCTTGCAGAGCTGCGACTCGCCCGCCTCCTTGTCGACGACGGCGTTGCGCATCTTGAGGTACTGCTGCAGCGTGGGCGGGCGCAGCGCATGGGGCTCATCCGGATCGTTGTCCTCGATCTCCCAGTCGTCCATGGTGGCGTTGATGTAAGCGCTCACCCACAGCGTGTACCCGAGCGTGATGCCAGCAACAATGTTCAGGTCCTGCAGGTTGCGGGTGTAGCGGGCAATACACTGGAGGCGATAGGGCTCAAGCGCGTGGTACAGCTCAGTGCAGGTGGCCATCATGAGCATGAGCGCCGGCTTGCGCACGCCCATGTACCAGCCAACGCCAAGCTTGTTCACGAGCGGGTCGCTCTCGCGGAAGAAGGAGCGGCTGGGCTTGTGCCAGGCAAAGCCGCATATCTTGGAGATGACGCCCGGCTCCATGCTGACGGGGAACCACGCCTCCGTCTGCGCGGAGTCGGAGCTCGACTTCACCTTCTTGTGGACACGGCCTTTCATTTTTTGGTCGCGGAAGAACGCGTTTCCGAAGACGGGCGTTTCCGAAGACGGGCGCTTTTGGAGGCGGGCACCCGTTTCCAAAATTGGCCCGGGGGTGTAACCACCGGGCCGTTAGGGGTAGCAAATACGGATCAGGAGTCTCCCCCTCCCAGCCCAAGTCCCAATGTACTAAAATAGTAGTTGCTCACTCACTACCCGCTACCAATCGGTACCCTCGGAGGCGCCGGCATACCCGGTGGATACGCGGGCGAGGGAGGTGGCAACCCACTTGCGCAGTCCGACGCGCAGTCCGCCAGGCCGTCCTGTTGTAACCCCGTCTCTCTCAAGCACCACACGTTTGCGCTGCGCGCCGCGCAGCTCACCTCAAAGCGCGTCGGCCCACACACATTCTCGGTGCACACGCTGTTCCATGTCGCCATGCAGCTATTCGGGTGGATTGCGCAGCCGCTTGCGCCCGGGCAGATTGCAGAGCCTCCCAGCGCGGCGCCCGCCAGCGCGCAGTTGCAGTAGTCAGTGCCGCAGGTGCCGGGCGGCGGGGGCGGGGGCGGCGTGCCGTGGCAGAAGCACTCGTACTCGGTGAAGCGGCACAGGTGCGCCTGGCTGAGCGGCGCAAAGACCACGTTGTGTGTATCGTGCTCGTAGTAGCAGATGCCTTTTGCTGTATCGGCGCCTGACGCCTCGGAAAAGGTGCCGCGTCCATTCAAGCTGTAGGCAAGAAAGTACTCCTGGCATCGAGCGGACGTCACTGGGTTGTGATAGGCATCGTTCTGCGCACAGCCGCTGATGGGCGCGATGGGCGGTGCGGAGGGTGGCGAGCCGGCCACGTTGAGCGTGAATGTGGGCACGTATCCAAAGTAGTACTCGGAGTTGGAGGTCACGGTGACGGTTGCCGTATCGGTCCCGCTTGTAGTCAGCGGGTTGGCGGCGGTGAGTATGAAGACACGACCGGTGTTCCAATTGGCGGCGGTCCACGAAACGATGGCCGGACTCACGCTGACCTGCGCGTTGCCGCTTGCAAGACCGACGGAAAGCGCAGCCGGTGGACTGGGCGAGAGCAACGGCTCGTCAATATACACCGTGACCGGCACGTGCTCACCTGGTCGCAGAGTGATGGTATCAGGGTCGAAGCGGATTCGCCGCGGCGTATCCAGCGAGACAATAGCGCTGGCCGCCACCGCATTCTGCCCGCAGCGTATGCCACAGTCGGCACAGTCGGTCCCGAGTGCGCACGGCAGCCACCACTGGTTGAGGCCGTGGTTGACCACCCCACCGTTGTCGCGCGTGTTGGTGCAATAGGGCGTGTCAAGGTCGCCCCCGTGAAATTGGCACATGTAGTATCTTTCGTTGGAAACGGAACCAGAGCCGCCATCCTCGCAGATCCCATTGTTGGAATATGAGACTGGTGCGCTGCCGCCGCTGCTTGGCATGAGACACGCGCCGTCAACGGTGGTGTCGCACCACCCACCCTGTGCGGTCTGCAAAATACGAGACGAGCCGTCGCTGTCCTCGGTTACGCCGTTGCGTGTCCAAGCACCGCCGTCGTCGCTTAGTCCCGCGCAGGTGTTGGAGCACGCACACGGCGGGGAAGGTGCGGGCGACTCGGGTGGATGTGGCGGCGAGGGTGGCGGCGGTGCGCAGATGGAGGTCTGTCCGTAGCCGTGCGCCATGACGATTGGCGTTGCGAGCGAGACGCCAAGATACGGGGTGGTCGACGTGTCCTGTGTGTACTTGTACACGGCGCAGTTGTTGACGCGCAGGTAGGTGTTACCGTCGCTGTGCAAGAACGACGTTACCGCGGCAGTGATACCCGTAGCGATGGTGATACTCTGTTGGATATTGGCTCCCTGCACAAGCGGGAAGGCGCCGGTGATGGCCATGTTTGGCGTCGCTGAGCACGGAGTGCCGTCGACGTATATCGAGTAGCCGTCAATCTGAAGCACCTCACCACCGCACCCGCCATCGCGCTTGGTCACCTGCATCGGAGGGTGGTATGGCAGCGATGGCGGCTGTGGCGGCGGGTGCGGCGGTGGCAAGGGAGGCGGCGGGGGTGGTGGTGGCGGCGAGGGAGGCGGTGGACTTGGCGGCGGCGAGGGTGGCGGGCGTGGTGGTGGTGGTGTCGGAGGAGGACTTGGCGGCGGGCTTGGTGGAGTCGGAGGGTGAGGAGGCGGAGGCGGCACGCCTGGCGGCGTGGGAGGGTCCGGGGGTTGCGACGGTGGCGGTGGGCTTGGCGGAGGAGACGGAGGGGGTGGACTTGGAGGCGGCGATGGAGGCGGCGGGCTAGGCGGTGGGGAGGGCGGTGGCGTTGGTGGCGGTGATGGCGGTCTTGGTGGGGGCGATGGTGCGTCCCACACCATCTGCACCCGCTCCGTGGTCACGGACGCCACGTAAAGGCTTGTGTCAGAGTTGATGCCGCGCGCAAATCCAGCCTGCTCAAACGCGGCGTCTACCGCCTCGATTGTCACGGGTGGCACTACGCGCACGGTACCGCTCACTAGCGGGTCGGCATAGGTCAATGTGATGTGGCTCAAGGAAACGCCAGCGGGCATCTGTTGCCAGACGGCGTCCTTAATGGAGGTGGTATCCACCGCCAGTAGCTGCCGCCGCGCTGCGGTAGCGGACATGGCCATCGAGAAGCTCAGCGCATTACTCAGCTGCTGCCCTGTCGCCAGCGGTGGAAGGGGTGAGGGCGGCGCCGGTGGAGTTGGTGGAGGCTTGATGTTCTCCAAATACGGTAGGTAAAATACTGTGATGAAGAGGGCAGTGGCGCTTCCGAATAGCAGGAGCGCAACCGCCGCAAGGCCATACGCTTTTTGTCGGGACGTACCGCCCCTACCAACTGGCTGCACACCAACAGTTTCTCCAATGTATGCGGCTTTTGCAGCCTGGCGATCAAATGGCACAAGCGGCTCCGACTGGAACCGAAAGCCGTCAGTGCGAGACATCCCTTACACGCCCTGATCTGCCTACCACATACCCCAGCCCCCCGGCTTATCTCTCTCTCACATGGGGTGATAGCCATTTGGCGAGTGGTGCATCGGCTGCTGCCACTGCTGCTGCTGCGGCGCAGGCATGTAGCCGGTGTAGCTCTGCAACGCGCGCGCCTGCGCCCACCCTTCGCAGGCGGCCTGCTTGTGGCGCGCCGAGTCGCGCGCCATGTCGGCGAGGACGCGCAGCCCCGTGGCCGCCTGCGCAATCAGTTGCTCCACGTTGGAGTCGATGTCAGGGGCGTGGCCAAGGTCGGTATTGGCGGCACCTCCCGGGCCCACGTGCACGTTGGTCACGATATTGTACCCGCCGCCGTTTGTCGACGGCACTCCAAGCACCGCCGGAGCCGAGGCAGGTGGCGCGTCGTCTACAGTGAGCCCGGGCGGTGGCTGCTTCTTCTTGGCCCGAGCCAGCACGCGCGTCATCTCCACCTTGGTGGTTGCGCACTCGCTACGGCTTGCATCAAGCTCGTCCCGCAGCTTGACGCACTTGGTCTCAAGCTCGCCAATCTTGAGGTCGGCCGTGTTGGTGATGTGCACCGTCATCGTCTCGGCGTCGGCCATCCCTGCTTTGCCATCGTCTGGAGCTGGCGGCGCGGGCACTTGTTCCTCAAATTCATCTATGCGTTGCTGCAGCCGAGCGTTGGACTCGTTCAGCGCGTCGCGCTCGGACTCGCGATTGAGCAGCAGGTCCATCAGCTCTTTGATCTCAACGCTGTTGGCGCCCAACGCAAGCTTCAAGGTTTTGGTCGTGCCCTCGAGCTCGGCGGTCTCCTCGTACGCCGCCTTAAGCTGGTTGCGGAGCAGATCGTCGCTGGGCACTTCCTCTTGCGCCTGTATGAGGCGGTTGGCTGCCAGCGCAAGCATCCCCTTGATCACCTTGTTGGAGGTGCGCACCTGTCCCAGTTGATGGTCCAGCAACTCCTTCTCTTGGTCGCGCCCCTCCATGGCAGTAGACAGCGTGTTAAGCCGCACCAACAGCTCCTCAGCCTCCTGCTTAGCAGCGCGCTCCGCCATCTGCAGCTTGCCCTGCTTGCGCTCCATCTCGTCAAGCGAACGCTGCTGCGCCGCCTCCTGCTTCTTGAGCGCGGCCTCGCGTGCCTTGTTGCATCTCGAGAGCTCCGTCGTTGCCTGCTTGCCGCTAGTTTCGAGCAAAGCGATCTTTGTCTTGAGCTGCTTGATCTCCTCATTCTTGTTCATCAGCGCTGCGTTCACATCGGCCCTGTGCTGCTTGCGCAGGTGGTCGTTCTCAGCCTTGTACCCCGAGACCGCTTCAAGCGACGCCTCCACCTCCTTGGCAAGTCGCGTGATTTCGCGGTTGAGTGACTCCTCGCTGTCGCGCTCCGACGCGTGCTGCATACGTGCAGCCTCCTCCATGTACTCGTTCGACGCCTTAATCTTGCACTTGAGCTCCGTAACCTCCTCGGCGTGCTCCTTCATCATCTTCTTACGCTCCTGAGTCAGCGACGCAAGCACGCGCTCCAGCGCCTCCACCTTCTTACTAGTGGGTGCGTCGGAAGACCGCGGACCGTCGGCGCTCACAAGCTCCATGTCCAGATCAACGGCGCTAATGTGCGACTCAAACGACTTGACCTCCTTCTCAAGGGTGGCAGTACTGATCTCCGACTCAAGCACCGACGTGCAGCCAATCGCGCGGCACTTGGACTGTCCGATCTGATAGGCCATCTCTCCATCGATCACCTTGAACGTCTCCGGGTCGCGGCGCAGCGTACGGACGTCCCACCACAGGTGAGCAAGGTCAACCTGAAAAGGCGCCGAGTATGTAAGCAGCAGCGTACAATCGGTATGTTCCTCGCGATACTTGATCATCTGCATCATCGCAGAGATCGCATCCGTATTGGCGCGCGCGCCCGATGGTGCGTGTGCAAGCAGCTGGAAGAGCTGCGTACGCTCGGTCGTCATCAGCATGCGCTCGCCGCATAGCTGCACCATTGCAATGAATCGGGGAAGCTTCTTGGGAAGGCCAAACGGTGTATCCTTACGCTCCAGCGCGCGTATCAGCACGCGGCGGAAGGAGACGGCCTGGTCAATCGGACACTCAACGCTCAGGTTGCCGTCGTCAAGCACCGACGTCAGGTGACCCAGGTAGTCGCACAGCTTCTTCCCCGTGTGCGACTGCGTGAGCCCCGCCATCCACATGGAGTCGGCCTCGGCCTCCTCGGATTCTGTGTTCGTCATCACACAGAACCCAGGCATATCTGTACTGTACTCTGGCGTGGTCTCTTCCGCCGAGAGCTTACGCTCTCGCTTAGGCGTGCTGGCTCGAGAGGTGCAGTTGGAGACGACATTCTTAGCGACGCCTTGCGCGACGCGAGACGCCATAATATTGTCCGCGAACGCCTTAGCTTTCGCCTTCTCCGCCTTGCTTAGCGTTGTGAATTCGGGGGAAACGGGTCGCGGCGATGGCATGGGGGTGTAAGCAATTGTTACTCGTTCCTAAGAAAGAGTTACCCTGTTATGGATAATAGCGGCAAGAGCCGGGGTCTATTAGACAACATCAATGGCGTATAATACGCCATCCCCGTGGCGCTGCCAGTCGTGTACCGACTCGCCCGAGCGGCAGCGACCGCTGCTTGGTCTGCGACCGCTCAACCTGCGCCCGGTCGTTGTCGCTCCCATCAACGACGCACTCAAACCGTGCCAGCGGGATGAGTACTACACCGTCGACAAACCACGCGAGGCCTACCGACGCGTGCTCTGGGACAACAGCGGCGAGGGCGACCGCTCGCAGTCCATTGTGGGCAAAAGCGGCCACCTCGAGCGCTCCAGTGCGTGGACGCATCTGGTCGCAGGTGTGTGCTTTGCTTTCTACTCGCTCATACGACCCTGGGTGATAGACCAGCACTCCTTTACCGCTCAGCTCTCCGGCCTTGCAACCATGGCGCTGGCCGTGATGTTCACCGTCAGCATGGTGTACCACGTATATGGCACTGTGCCCGGATGTGCCGCCATTGTTCGCAACATAGACATCATCGCCATCTATATTTCCATGGCATTGGGCAGCGTCGCCGACGCGGCGCTACTTACCAACGACTTCTCAAACGTGCCCTTCCATACAATGGCCGATCCCGCGCTCACAGCGAGTTCCCTCGTCTTCTTCTTTGCCATCCGGCGATGGTTTGTGCCCAAGGAGGAGACACGCGACTACCAGTTTGAGGACTCGTGCGCGCTGGGCCTCTTTCGCTTTCAGCACTCGGATCTTGAGCACGCGGGGCTGCGCGTCGCGGGGGTGACCACGCTCACGTTTTCGTGGATCCTATCCGTCTCGGCTGCCTTCAAAAACATAGATGGCGACGTGGCGGCGATCTGGCTGACGGGCGTGCTATTTGCAACGCTGCTGCTGATTTCGGGCGTCGTCTTTGATAACTTGTTAATGCCCGACAATGCCTACGCCAAGGGCCACCGCAAGTGGTACGAGTGTGCAGGATGCAACTCCAAGACGCTCGGATGCGCAATGACCTCTCACGCCTGGTGGCATGTAATATCATTTGTTGCGGTGGTCATCATGACATCCGCCCGCGAGTACGGTGTGAGCAGGCTCAGCTGGACGCCACTACATTGACGCCAATGAATAGTGTATCGCCGCGCAGACCGAGTCTGCTTGCACGGTTGCGGATCGCCTGCTGAGTACGTAGTCCGCCAAAGCGTTTTGCGATCGTCTTCCATGGCACGCCCATGGGGCACCCTGAGCGCTTAGGCACGGTTTTAAATAAGTCAGTAAGCAGCGCGTCCTCCTCCTCGGTCCACTTTTCGATGGCAGTATCTGGCTTCTTGCAGTCGGAAGTGCGTTTTCGGCGCTTGTACGGCGCACCTCCCAGTGTCTCAAAGATGCGGATGTACCGGTTGCGCACCACGTCGTCCGACCAGCCCCCGGCGCGGCCGCCAAGCGAGCGCGCCAGCGCGCGCCAGGTGGGGCCGTGCACGTCGACCCACTTGACGATGATACCATCGCTCAGAAGGTCGTGATGTCGTCTCTTGTGCGGCGTTGGCGTAGTAAGCACAGGTGCAATATCCGTCGGCGTAACCGAGCGACAGGAGAGTATAGGCGACGGCGGAGGAACGCCGGGCTCGCAACGCCATATATTGATTGGTGACGGCGGTGGCGGTGGTATCAGTTGTGGGGTGTCGGTGCTCAGCGGCATCTGCAACAGCTCAAACTCCGCCTCAAGCAGCGTGTCCTGCTCTGGCAGCGTGACAATGCACTTTTCAAAGTCTATTGATACAACATGTTCGCTACCGAGTGTGCCCGTGTGGGCAATGAACCACATTTGTGTGGCCCCCTTGGGCGGTACATACGCGCCCGACATTCTCTCATACCAACCCCCCTAGCGGACCTAATGGTCCCAACCCGTGATCCTACACCGGAACCGGATCCATCTCACAACCATACTGCCAGTACTCCCGCGCGCCCTGTCCCATGGTCCCAGAGTACACCTTATTTATGCCCGCGGAATGGGAACGTGTGCGTTGTTCACGGGCCGGAAGGTGCGGTAGCGGTTCTCCTGGTAGAAAACGCGGCTACCCGTAAGCGCAAGCTGGAGCGCAATCACGAGGTCGTCGTTGCGACCGCCGACCTTGCCGCTGTAAGTTTTCTTGACTGCCGGACAGAGAGCGGTGTTAGTAAAGTACAGGTGTGGTGGGCAGCGGGCTGGTACGTACCTTTTCCGAAGGGTGTCTTGGCCGCCTCGACGAGCACGCAAAAGTTGCGGAGCTCGCCCTCGAGCTGCGCCTTCACCTCGCGGATGCCCTGCGTTGAGCAGAAGAACTCGTCGCTGAAGCAAAGCTTGCCGACGCTCAGCGACTCGCGGAGCAAGAGGCACATTTGTTCCTGTGAGCACAGACACAGCTATCAGTAATGCCACGGTGAACATGAAGGTAGCTATTCGTACCTTGCGCTCGTTAGTAGTCAACCATCCGAGCGTGTTGCCGGCGCCTTCCTGCAACGCTACCCACTTGCGCACGCCCGCGGCCTGTATGGCGTGGACAATGTGCTGGCACTCGAACCTGTGGTGAAAGCAACAACATGCGCTGACTGTCAGTATTGCGCACGCACTTCCAGCAACGGGGAGGGTACAAGGATGAAGGTATGTAACATGCATGCAGGGCAGGGACCCGGTGTTCTAAGATTGGCTTGGTACTTACGCGAGGTTGGACTCAAGGCAGAGCACGATGGTGGCGTTATCGAGGTTTCGGATGCGGCGGATTTTGAGAATGTGCTCGATGACTAGCTTGTGCGTCTCGCGAACATCTGCGGGACAGGGAAGTATGTGCGTCAGAGCGCGCTCAACGCTAGGGGAGGGGATTGGACGGCGGCATACCTCGAGTGCGGAGCGTGTCCATCCCAGTCATCTGCGAGGGGGCATGGGCATGGAAAACCGCGTGGGGCTCAGACCGCTGCTGATGGGCCCGCCGCTCTCCGAGAGAGATACGGACCACACGCTCAAGGGACTGGACAGTCACGTGGCAGGGCTGTGTCCGCTGATGGAGCAGGTGTATGGAAGCAGCCCGGCTGCCAAGCAGGCGGCAGCCGAGCTCATGAACATCGCGGCGCTGCCGGTGGGGAAGGACGAGGCGGCATGCAAGCGCGCCGCCGTGCTGTACGGATTGAGCAAGGAGCCCGAGCTACTGAGACACTTCTCGGGCCAGGAGCGCGTAATCCATTCGGATGATGAGGCATCATTCTCCGAGGACATGGTTGAGCGTGTGCTGCCGTTTGTGACGCCCCGGTTCCTCAGGCACTCGTGCCAGACGCCGGACGCGTACGTGCTCATGTGTGTAGTGATGGGGGAGATGTGGCGTGGCGAGAAGCTGGGCAACTGGCCTAGCAAGTGAGTGGAGAGAGCAAAGCGAGCGCGTACCACGATCGAGCCATTTGGCTGCTGCACAACACTCGAGATGGCAAAGGCCGAGGAGCCTCCACCACAGGGGTCCACTGCGACGATGACGTGATTCGTATTGTCCCGGTCGTTAAACTCCATTTCGTCACGGTAAATGGCCATCCCTTTGCGCTTGAGCAGAGCGTTGATGTCCGCCGCATGGAAGGCCTTGTTGGTCGAGTCGGCTCCCACGCCCAT
>Ga0115003_10004717_pt1 | contig 10421 bp, 20 predicted proteins | sample ArcticOcean_MG_C_7_FD_88736 | JGI IMG/M metagenome (GOLD analysis project Ga0115003, IMG submission 88736) | Marine microbial communities from western Arctic Ocean - ArcticOcean_MG_CB11_88 | ecosystem: Environmental > Aquatic > Marine > Oceanic | place: Arctic Ocean: Canada Basin | collected... | reverse complement strand
GTTCAGCCTGCCCCACAAGGTAGAGCACACCGAGTAAGAAAGAGGTCTAATCACGTAACGGTTATAGTAGACAATACTGCTAAAAACGATTAATCATGGGACAGAAAACAAATCCAATAGGAAATAGACTGGGGTTCATCAAAGGATGGGATTCGAACTGGTACGGAGGTAACGATTATTCTGATAAATTGGCAGAAGATGATCAAATTAGAAGATATTTGCACGCACGATTACAAAGAGCAAGTGTTTCTAAAATTATTATAGAGAGGACTTTAAAGGTGGTGACTGTAACTGTTATGACTGCAAGGCCAGGAGTGATTATTGGAAGAGGTGGATCTGAAGTGGACAAGCTGAAAGAGGAGTTAAAGAAGTTAACTAAGAAGGAAATTCAGATAAATATCCACGAGATAAAAAGACCTGAATTAGACGCTAAGTTAGTTGCAGATAGTATCGCAAGGCAGATTGAAGGACGAATATCGTTTAGGAGAGCAGCAAAGATGTCTGTTGCAGGAACGATGAGAGTTGGAGCAGAGGGCATTAAGGTACAGGTATCGGGTAGATTGAATGGTGCGGAAATGGCAAGAAGCGAGTCTTATAAGGATGGTCGAATACCATTACATACTTTTAGAGCTGACATAGATTACGCATTAAGTGAGGCACATACCACTTACGGGAGAATCGGAATTAAGGTTTGGATTTGTAAAGGAGAGGTATATGGGAAGAGGGATTTATCTGCTACTGCGGGATTAGAGAAGAAGCAGTCAAGAGGTGGAGCAAGAACTCCAAGAAGAAAAAAGTAAGAATTAAGGTTAAAAGCACATAGACATGTTACAGCCAAAAAGAACGAAATTTAGGAAGACCCAGAAAGGAAGAATTAAGGGTCTCGCGTATAGAGGTAGCGATATTACTGCTGGGTCTTTTGGACTCAAAACTCTAGATGAGGGATTCATTACTTCCAGGCAGATAGAGGCTGCGCGTATCGCTTTAACGAGATACATGAAGAGAGAAGGTAAAGTTTGGATAAGAATTTTCCCAGATAAACCAATGACTTCAAAACCAGCGGAAGTAAGAATGGGAAAAGGAAAAGGTGCTCCGAGTCATTGGGTTGCTGTCGTTAAGCCTGGAAGAATTATGTTTGAGGCAGAGGGTGTGCCTGTAGCTGTTGCTAAGGAGGCATTAAGACTTGCGGCTCAAAAGCTTCCAGTGAAAACAAAGTTTGTAGTTAGACCAGATTACGTAGAATAGAGAAACATGAAAGGATCAGAATTCAAAGACTTGTCTATAAAGGACTTGCAAGTAAGACTAATCGAGTTGAGAGAAGCTCTTAGTCAAATGAAATTTCAGCATTCAGTATCAGGCTTAGAGAGCCCGATACAGATCAAAGGCTCTAGGAAAGACGTAGCTAGACTCTTAACTGAACTTAATAGTAGAAAAGCCATTTAATTAAGGTTAGGAAACATGGAAAAAAGAAACCTTAGAAAGGAAAGAGTCGGTGTGGTTACTAGTAACAAAATGACGAAGTCAATCACAGTAGCTGTAGAAAGAAAAGTGAAACATCCGATGTACGGTAAGTTCTTGAATAAGACTACGAAGTTAGTAGCTCATGATGAGGATAATACTTGTAACATAGGTGATACAGTAAGAATTATGGAAACGAGGCCTCTTAGCAAAAGAAAGTGCTGGAGACTGGTTGAGGTAATTGAAAGAGCTAAGTAATAAATAGTTATAATTTGAAGCTATGATACAGACAGAGTCAAGATTAAAAGTTGCAGATAATAGTGGTGCCAAGGTGGTTTTATGTATAAAAGTTCTTGGTGGATCTAAAAGAAGATATGCATCTGTAGGAGACAAGATAGTTGTTTCGGTGAAGTCGGCAATGCCTTCAGGAGGTATAAAGAAGGGTGCAGTTTCTAAGGCGGTTGTTGTTAGAACAAAGAAAGAAATTAGAAGAAAAGATGGTAGTTACATCAGATTCGATGACAATGCTGCTGTACTTCTTAATGCTGGTGGGGAGCTAAGAGGGACGAGAATATTTGGACCTGTTGCCAGAGAGTTAAGAGAAAAAGAATACATGAAGATTGTTTCGTTAGCACCTGAAGTGCTTTAATATACAAGATTATGAATAAGAAATTTCACATACATAAAGGAGACTTGGTTAAAGTGACTGCTGGTGTCGATAAAGGCAAGGAAGGAAAAGTCATAAAAGTTCTTACTAAAAAAGATCGCGCTCTCGTAGAGGGGGTGAATATTGTAAGTAAGCATATTAAGCCTAGTCCTACAAATCCTCAAGGAGGAATAGTTAAGGCTGAAGCTGCAATTCATGTTTCAAATCTTATGGTTATAGATTCTAAAGGAAATGTAACAAGAGTTGGAAGAAGAAGAGATAAGGATGGAAAGCTTGAGAGATATTCAAAAAAATCAAACGAAGCAATTAAGTCATGAGTTATACACCTAGATTAACAGATACGTATAAAACTGAAATAGTGCCTGAACTAATGAAAAAGTTTGAGTACGCAAGTATTATGCAGGCGCCTAAGATTGAAAAGATTTGTTTAAACCAAAGATTGGGAAAGGCTACTTCTGATAAGAAAATAGTAGATATGGGTATCCAGGAAATGACATCTATTTCTGGTCAAAAAGCTATTGCATGTTTGTCAAAGAAGGATGTTTCCAATTTCAAGTTGAGAAAAGGCATGCCTATAGCTACTAAAGTTACGCTAAGAAGAGAAAGAATGTATGAGTTTCTTGATCGGTTGATAGCAGTTTCTTTGCCTAGAACGAGAGATTTTAGAGGAGTGAAAGGTTCTGGTTTTGATGGAAGAGGTAATTTTACTTTTGGAGTCAAAGAGCAGATCATATTTCCTGAAATAGATATAGATAAGATTAAAGATATAAACGGAATGGATATAACTATAGTGACTTCAGCTAAAACAGATGAAGAGGCTAAAGCGTTATTAACGGCCTTCGGGTTTCCATTCACTAAAAATTAATACCGATGGCTAAGGAATCAATGAAAGCGCGAGAAAGGAAGCGTGAAAGATTAGTTGAAGTTTATGCTGAGAAGAGAGCGGCATTGAAAGCAGCGGGAGACTGGGATGCTTTGCAAAAGTTACCTAGAAATTCCGCAAAAGTTAGACTACATAATAGATGTAATTTAACAGGAAGGCCTAGAGGATATATGAGGCAATTTGGAATATCTAGAGTTACATTCAGAGAGATGGCAAACAAAGGATTAATCCCAGGAGTTAAAAAAGCCAGTTGGTAATAACAAGATAAATAAATTAAGGATGAATACTGATCCAATAGCAGATTACTTAACAAGAATAAGAAACGCACAGAGTGCAGGTCATAGAATGGTGGAAATACCAGGCTCTAATATTAAAAGAGGTATGACTGAAATTTTATTCGATAAAGGGTACATTTTGAACTATAAGTTCGAAGAAGATGAGAAGCAGGGAGTGATTAAAATTGCTCTAAAATATCATCCGCAGTCTAAAAGACCAGCGATTACTAAGATTCAAAGAATTAGTAAACCAGGTTTAAGAAAGTATGCAGGGGCTAACGCATTACCTAGGGTTTTAAATGGTTTAGGTGTAGCTATAGTCTCTACTAGTAGGGGTGTAATTACGAACAAAGAAGCTCAAAAGGCAAATGTAGGTGGAGAGGTTCTCTGCTATGTTTACTAAAGTGTTTATCTAACAATAGCTGAATTATGTCAAGAATAGGAAAGGCTCCAGTGAGCATTACAAAAGGAGTAGAGGTATCTTTAGTAGATAACGTTATAACTGTTAAGGGTCCTAAGGGAGAGCTAAGTCAAGAGATGGATTCTTGTATTTCAATGAAACAGGAGGGTGAAGTGCTTGTTTTCGAGAGATCAAGTGATAGTACTGATGATAGAGCAAAGCACGGTCTGTATAGAGCGCTAGTATCGAATATGATAGTAGGTGTAACGGATGGTTACAAGAAAGAGTTGGAACTTGTGGGTGTAGGTTTTAGAGCTAAAACTTCGGGCCAACAGCTTGAGTTGTCTTTAGGCTTTTCTCATCCAATTATAATTGATTTACCTAAGGAAATTAAGGTAAATGCAGAAACTCAAAAAGGAAAGAATCCTATAGTTACTTTTGAGTCTCACGACAAGCAGCTTATTGGTCAAGTGGCTTCTAAAGTTAGGTCCTTGAGAAAACCTGAACCTTACAAAGGAAAAGGTGTTAAGTATGTAGGTGAATATATAAGAAGAAAAGCTGGTAAAGCAGCTGCTAAATAATTAGTAAGATGGCGACGAATAGCAAAGTTCTTAGAAGAACAAAAATTAAAAAGAGAGTTAGAGGAAAAATCTTCGGAACTCCTGAGACTCCTAGATTAACTGTTTTTAGAAGTAACAAACAGATTTACGCTCAGATTATTGATGATGTAAATGGCGTTACTTTGGCAGCAGCTGGTTCAGTTAAAGTGAAAGAAGCTCAGTCAGTAAGTAAAGTTGATCAAGCCACAATAGTTGGGAAAGCTATAGCGGAAGCTGCAAAAGGAAAAGATATTTCTAGTGTAGTTTTTGATAGAAGTGGATATTTGTATCACGGTAGGGTTAAAAGTTTAGCCGAAGCTGCTAGAGAGGCAGGATTAAAATTCTAAGGAAATGAGCACAAAGAAAATGTTAAGGTCTAGTGAAATAGAGCTAAAGGATAAGTTAGTGACTGTTAATCGAGTTACAAAAGTTACAAAAGGTGGTAGAACCTTTAGTTTTTCGGCAATAGTTGTTGTGGGCAATGAGAAAGGTATTGTTGGTCATGGTTTGGGAAAAGCTAAAGAAGTAGCAGAGGCTATAGCCAAAGCGATTGATGATGCTAAGAAGAATTTGGTTGAGGTTCCCGTGTATAACGGAACTATTCCACATGAGCAGCTTGGTAAGTATGGCGGAGCAAGAGTTTTTGTAAAACCAGCTTCAGGTGGTACAGGTGTTATCGCAGGGGGTGCTATGAGAGCTGTTCTAGAGTCTGTAGGTGTGAAAGATGTATTGGCCAAGTCAAAAGGTTCTTCAAATCCGCACAATGTGGTAAAGGCGACAATTGATGCACTTATGCAGCTAAGAGATCCTAAAGAAGTAGCTGAGTTAAGAGGTATCTCAGTGAATAAAGTATTCCACGGTTAAAATATAAGCCATGAGTAAAGTTGTAATAACACAAGTACGCAGTACTATTGGAAAACCTAAGAGACAGAAAGATACTGTAATAGCTTTAGGTATAAAAAAGTTAAATAGACCTATTGAGAAGGAAGCATCTCCTCAAGTATTAGGAATGATTAAGAAAGTAAAGCATCTCTTAAAGGTAGAAGAGAAGTAAGAAATTATAAAACTCATTAAGATGAATTTAAGTAATTTAACTCCAGCTGAAGGCTCGATAAAAAAGGGTAAAAGGATTGGACGTGGTCAAGGATCTGGTAAAGGTGGTACTTCTACAAGAGGTCACAAAGGAGCGAAGTCAAGGTCGGGATATAAATCTAAAATTGGATTTGAGGGTGGTCAAATGCCTCTCCAAAGAAGGGTTCCTAAATTTGGTTTCAAGAATAGAAATCGTGTAGAATACAAGGCTGTTAATTTAGATAACTTACAGAAATTGGTTGATGTCAGTAAAATTACTGAGATTACTCCTGAGGTGATTGTTGAGAATGGTCTGGCAAATAAAAAGGATTTAGTGAAAATTCTCGGTAGAGGAGAATTTTCTGCGAAAGTTAAAATAAGTGCACACAAATTTTCTGAATCAGCCACAAGTGCAATTGAGGCAGCAGGGGGAAGTATTGTTACATTATAAAAAATTATCATTTTATGAAGGGTTTCTTTCAAAAGATAAAGGACATCTGGTCCATTGAAGAGTTAAAAAAGAAGATTTTATTTACGTTAGGATTAGTTCTGATATATAGAATAGGTTCTTTTATAATTATACCGGGAGTGGATAGTAGTGCTTTGGATAGTGCTTCAGTTAACGGTGGTGGTGGTTTAGGAGACCTTCTAAATCTTTTCTCTGGTGGTGCTTTTTCTAGAGCTTCAATCTTTGCATTGGGTATAATGCCGTACATATCGGCATCGATTATTATGCAATTGATGGGTATTGCGGTACCTGCTGTGCAGAAAATGCAGAAAGAAGGTGAAAGCGGTAGAAAAAAATTGAATCAGTACACGAGATTTTTGACTATAGCAATAACTTTAGTGCAGGCACCAGGTTATTTGGCTTCTTCAGTAACTTCAGTTCAAGGTGCTGTACCTAATGAAGGTCCATTCTGGTGGTTTTCGTCTGTGACTATCTTGACATGTTGTACGTTATTTATTATGTGGTTGGGAGAAAAAATTACTGATAAAGGTATTGGTAATGGGATTTCTATAATCATTATGATAGGGATAATCGCAGGTTTTCCAAGGGCAATATTAGAGGAATGGGGAGCAGGAAATCCGTTCTTTTTTCTCGTAGAAATTGCGGCATTCTTTTTAATAATCGTTGCAAGTGTGGCTTTGGTTCAAGCTGTAAGACGAGTGCCAGTTCATTTTGCGAAGAGTAATTTTGCTTCAGGAGAATTACCGAAAGGAGAGCAGGCAAGGAGTTTTATTCCTTTAAAAGTTAATTCGTCGGGTGTGATGCCAATAATTTTTGCACAAGCTATTATGTTCGTTCCACTTTATATGTCTCAAAGTGAGTTTTTTCAGGGATCTGAATGGATAGCATCGTTAAGTAATTTTAATGGTATCTGGTACAATGTGATTTTTGCTTTGATGATTATTATCTTCACCTATTTCTATACTGCTATAACAGTGAATGTTAATCAGATTAGTGACGACATGAAGAGGAATGGGAGTTTTGTTCCTGGTATCAAGCCAGGAAGGCCTACATCGGAATATTTGGATGAAATATTAAGTAGGATTACATTACCCGGTTCGGTGTTTTTGGCTTTAATTGCTGTAATGCCAGCGATTGTAGCTAAGGAGAATTTGGGACTTACAAATTCGCAAAATTTCGCCATATTTTTTGGAGGAACATCACTGCTGATTATGGTAGGTGTAATACTAGATACGCTACAACAAATCGAAAGCCACCTACTGTCAAGACATTATGATGGTTTAATGCAAAGTGGAACATTAAAAGGAAGAACAGGTATGCCTGTCAGTGGTATTACTGGATAGTGTATTTTTGCACTCCTTTTGGAAATGAGAAAAATAAATTATAGAACGGAAGAGGAGATTGAACTAATAAGAGAAAGTTCTTTACTTGTTGGAAAAACTTTAGCAGAAGTAGCTAAGAATATTAAGCCTGGGGTAACAACCTTGGAGCTAGATTCTATAGCTGAAGAGTTTATAAGAAGTCATAATGCAGTTCCTGGGTTTAAGGGGTATAATGATTTCCCTGGCTCGTTGTGTACTTCGGTAAACGAAGCTGTAGTGCATGGAGTGCCTACTAATGAGCCATTACAAAATGGAGATATTGTGTCTGTGGATTGTGGGGTTTATAAAAATGGTTACTGGGGTGATAGCGCTTATACTTTTGCGGTTGGAGAGATTGAGGATGAAGTGGCTAGTTTGTTAAAGCGTACTAAAGAATCTCTCAATCGGGCAATAGAAGTTGCAATAGCAGGAAATAGGATAGGAGACATCGGTTTTGCTGTCCAGTCATATTCAGAGTCTTTTGGTTATGGAGTTGTACGGGAGCTGGTAGGACACGGATTAGGAACAGATTTACATGAAGCTCCAGAAGTGCCTAATTATGGTAGAAAAGGAAATGGGCCTCTTTTGAAAGAAGGAATGGTTTTAGCAATAGAGCCAATGATTAATTTAGGAGGGAAGTCGGTTAGACAAAAGAATGATGGGTGGACAATTGTAACTTCAGACGGAAAAGTATCAGCTCATTTTGAGCATGATATTGTTGTTAGAAAAGGCAGGGCTGAAGTTTTATCCACGTTTGAATATATAGAAGAGGTTTTAAAAACAAACTAAAAGTACATGGCAAAACAGGCCTCGATAGAACAGGATGGTACAATAATAGAAGCCCTATCCAATGCTCGTTTTAGAGTTGAATTGGAAAATGGTCACGTAATATTGGCACATATTTCTGGGAAGATGAGAATGTACTATATTAAAATATTACCAGGAGATAAAGTTAAATTGGCAATGTCGCCTTATGACTTAACAAAAGGTCGTATCACGTTTAGATATAAATAGGAAAGATGAAGGTAAGAGCATCCGTAAAGAAGAGATCTGTAGATTGTAAAATTGTAAAAAGAAAAGGCAGATTGTACGTAATTAATAAAAAGAATCCTAGGTTCAAGCAACGTCAGGGATAATAATTCTTAAAAGAAAAGAACTATGGCTAGAATAGCAGGGATAGATATCCCTAAGAATAAGAGAGGGGTAATTAGTCTGACATACATCTACGGAATTGGTAGTACTAGAGCGGTTCAAATACTTGAAAAAGCCGAAGTAAGTGCCGATAAGAAAGTTGATGAATGGGATGATGAGGAACTAGGTAAAATTAGATCAATAGTTACTGAGGAATTTAAAGTGGAAGGTGCTTTAAGATCAGAGGTTCAAATGAACATCAAACGTTTGATGGATATTGGATGTAATCGTGGTATTAGACATCGTTCGGGTTTACCGTTGAGAGGTCAACGTACTAAGAATAACTCAAGAACTAGAAAAGGTAAAAGAAAAACTGTAGCTAATAAGAAAAAGGCTACCAAATAATAGATAACGATTAAATCGTTGGATCATGGCTAAATCAAACGCGAAAAAGAAAAAGAAAGTTAAAGTTGAGGCGGTAGGACAAGCTCATATTAGAGCAAGTTTTAACAACATCATAATATCTTTAACTAATGCTCAAGGACAAGTTATAGCTTGGTCTTCTGCAGGGAAAATGGGTTTCAGAGGTTCTAAAAAGAACACTCCGTACGCTGCTCAATTGGCAGCTGAGAATTGTGCAAAAGAAGCTCATGAATTAGGACTAAGGAAAGTGAAAGCTTATATCAAAGGTCCAGGTCAGGGTAGAGAATCTGCCATAAGAACTATGCATAATAATGGCATTGAAGTAACAGAAATAATCGATGTTACACCGATGCCTCACAATGGATGTAGACCACCTAAAAGAAGAAGAGTTTAACAGAAGAAATTATTTGAAATGGCAAGATATACAGGACCAACGTCAAAAATTGCGAGAAGGTTTAAGGAACCTATTTTTGGGCCAGATAAGGCTTTAGAGAGGAGAAATTATCCTCCCGGTGTTCACGGACCAAATAAAAGAAGAAACAAGCAGTCAGAGTATGCTGTGCAATTGTTAGAAAAGCAAAAGGCAAAGTACACTTATGGAATTTTAGAAAAGCAGTTTTCTAATTTATTTAAAAAGGCATCTTCAAAGACTGGTATAACAGGAGAAATTCTTCTTCAGTTGTGTGAGTCTAGATTAGATAATACGGTTTACAGATTAGGTCTGTCAAACACTAGGAGAGGGGCCAGACAATTAGTAGGTCACAGACATATTACAGTTAATGGTGAGTTGGTAAATATTCCTTCTTTCCAGTTAAAGCCTGGAGATGTTGTGGGGGTTAGAGAGAAGTCTAAATCACTTCAAGCTATAACGGCTTCTTTGGCAGCTAATTCTAGTGCACAACATGAATGGATTGATTGGAATGGAAATGATATGAGAGGAACTTTCATTACAATTCCGCACATGGAACAAATTCCAGAAAACATTAATGTGCAGCTTATAGTAGAGCTTTACTCTAAATAATAAATAACTCGATAATAACTAAGTATGGCAGTTTTAGATTTCCAAAAGCCTGATAAAGTAATAATGATTGATTCAGATGACTTTCATGGTCAGTTTGAGTTCAGACCATTAGAACCTGGGTTTGGTATAACAGTTGGTAATGCATTGAGAAGGATTTTGCTTTCTTCATTAGAGGGGTTTGCTATTACTTCTATTAAGATAGAAGGAGCAGATCATGAGTTTTCCACAGTTAAAGGTATTGTGGAGGATGTTACTGAAATCGTATTGAACTTAAAACAAGTTAGATTTAAGCAACAGATAGAGGGAAGTAACGAGGAAACGGTTAATATCTCCATCAGTGGTCAAGATAAATTTAGTGCTGGAGACATTGGTAATTTCACTTCTGCTTTTCAAGTATTGAATCCTGATTTGGTGGTGTGTTCTTTAGAAAAGAATGTGAAACTGAACATAGAAATGACTATCGGAAAGGGTCGAGGTTATAGACCAGCCGATGAGAATAAATATGGGAATGCTCCATTAGGAACAATTTTTATTGATTCAATTTTCACGCCTATAAGGAATGTTCAGTATAAGACTGAAAATTATAGAGTAGAGCAGAAAACTGATTACGAAAAATTAGTAATTACAATCGATGGTGATGGGTCTATTTCACCAAAAGATGCT
>Ga0115003_10004716_pt1 | contig 10421 bp, 8 predicted proteins | sample ArcticOcean_MG_C_7_FD_88736 | JGI IMG/M metagenome (GOLD analysis project Ga0115003, IMG submission 88736) | Marine microbial communities from western Arctic Ocean - ArcticOcean_MG_CB11_88 | ecosystem: Environmental > Aquatic > Marine > Oceanic | place: Arctic Ocean: Canada Basin | collected... | reverse complement strand
TCTTCAATCTTATTTTAAGCAAGATGTTTTATTAGTTAATTTATCGAAAGGATTATTTGCTAATGGAGTGACAATTGTAGAAAGCATTCAGGAAAAATTACAAATTACAAATATTGTAACCTTAAAAGGACCATCTTTTGCAGTTGAAGTGATGGAACATGCGGATACATTGCTTACCTTAGGGTATACTACAAGTATACAATATCAAACTATTCGATCTATGATTAAAGGAACCTCTTTGCATATTGATTGTACTACTGATATTAGAGGAGTTGAAGTGCTAAGTGTATTAAAAAATATCTATGCTTTAGTGCTAGGTGTGGTGGATGCAAAATACAACTCACCAAATACCCGGTTTATGATTTTAACCAAGGCTTTTTCAGAGGCTAGAGTTTTATTAAGATCACTTGGTGGTGCGGATGATACTTTATTTTTAGCTTGTGGCTTTGGTGATTTATGCATGACTTCACTTAATGATTTGAGTAGAAACAGAACATTAGGTTTATTGATTGGGAAAGGTTTTTTTAGTGCTGATTATAAATCAAATTCTGTGATATTGGAAGGCTTGAATGCAATAGAGATGTTTCATAATTTAGTAGGTGAAAAATTAAATAAAGACTTGCCAATATTTAATAAATTATATAGTTTCTTTGCAAATAAAGAAAGTAGCTTGGAGTTTAAGTTTGATGAGTTAGATTAATAATGAGATGATTAAGGTTATTCAAAAAATATCAAATAATTACCTTTATAAACAATCATTTACTGCTTTGTTTATCAAGGTTCTAGGAGGAGGATTCGCTTTTCTATTTAATATCTTACTTGCACGTAAATTAGGAGCCGATAATAGCGGAATATTTTTTTTATGTTTTTCTGTTGTTATGATTGCTGTTGTTATTGGACGACTAGGATTAGATAATGTAGTTTTAAGAGATATTGCTAAATATGCTATAAATAATAAATGGGGAAAATTAAAAGGAATTTTTTCATATTCTGTCACGATATCCTTGATATCATCAGTGCTAATGAGTTTGTTAGTTTTCTTTTCTGCAGACTTAATTTCTGATCAATTATTTAATATGCCAGAAATGTCTAAATCATTAAGAATAATGTCCTTAATTATAATTCCTTTATCAATTATTTCGATAATTGCTTCGTCATTGAAAGGGTTAAAGAAAATTGCTCAAGCAACTGTTACGGAAAGTTTATTGGTTCCCTTTTTTTCGGTTCTTAGCTTGTATTTCTTAGTAAAAGACAATAATCTAAATCAGTTTTTGAATTACTATGTTATAATTTTTATAATTACATTAATACTGGCTTTTTATTTTTGGAAGAAGAATACTAAATTTATAATAGAAAAAGCAAGCAGTTTTTCTATTAGAGAAATCTTTGATAGCAGTATACCATTGCTTTGGGTGACATCAATGTTATTTGTAAATAGCTGGGCAGATAGGATATTTTTAGGAATATATTCCAATGCGGAGAGTGTCGGAGTTTACAGTATCGCAATGAAAGTAGCAATGTTAGTTAGTTTTATATTAGTTGCAGTTAATAGTGCAAGCTCTGCTAAGTTTTCAGAGTTTTATCAAAGTAATAATATTAAAGCATTATCGAATTATTGCGCTAAATCTACAAATCTTATGGCTACAATTAGTCTTCCAGTATTGATCTTAGTTATATTCTTTTCTGATCTGATTCTTGATTTTTTTGGTTCAGAATTTACTATAGGTTCTACAGCATTAATAATATTATGTTTTGGTCAATTTATTAATGTAGCTACTGGTTCTGTTGGGCAAATATTAGCAATGACTAATAGAGAAAAATTATTAAAAAAATCGATATTAATTGGAATGGGTGCAAATATCATTCTTAACTTAATCCTTGTTCCTCTATATGATATGAATGGAGCTGCTATTGCGACTAGTATTAGCTGGATAATTTCAACTCTATTTGCACTTTATTATGTGAAAAAAGAATTTCATTTTAATGCGTGCTTAATGGGGAAATATTTTAATTAAATCAGTATAGACGTATGATATATAAATTTTTTCATAAGATAGCTTTGAAGATATCTTTAATTTATAATATATTAGTGTTAAAAATAAAATATCCGTTTATTTTTCATATTAATACGGTGAGTTATATTGGACATAATATAAAAGTCAAATTATTTTTCTTTAATAATGCAAGATTAAAGATTATATTAGGAGGAAATAATTCATTGCATAGTAACACTTTATTTCAAGGGTCGGGAACGATAATATTTGGTAAAAATTCGTTTTGTGGAGAATTCTCTGTTTTTGGATGTAATGATAAGATTCAGATTGGCAGTAATGTAATGATAGCTCAGGCGGTAACTATTAGGGATACAGACCATAATTTTCAAAGAACAGATATTCCAATGATTGAACAAGGAATAACAACATCACCAGTTGTAATTGAGGATGATGTCTGGATAGGACATGGAGCTATTATAACAAAAGGTGTTACAGTGGGTAAGGGATCAATAATAGCTGCAGGTGCGGTAGTTACACAAGATATTCCTAGTTATTCTATTGCTGGTGGAGTGCCTGCTAAGGTCATTAAATCAAGAAATAATGGATAACTCACCTAATTTTATTTGTGTTGGAGCTCAAAAATCAGGAACATCAACTTTACATGATATTTTAAAAGAACATCCTTTATTATTTTTGCCAAAAGAAAAAGAAACAAAATTCTTTTTTGATGATAATGAGTATAAAAAAGGTAAAGATTATTATATAAATAACTATTATAAAGGATGTAATAATAATCAAATATCAGGGGAGGTTGATCCTGAGTATTTGTACTTTCAAAAAGTTCCAAAGAGAATTTTTGAGACTTTAGGAAATGAAGTTAAAATTATCTTTTTACTCAGAAATCCAGCTTATAGGGCATACTCTCATTATAATATGAGTTTTGTTAGAGGGCATGAAGCTATTCCATTTAAAGAAGCAATTATATTAGAAAAAGAAAGAATAGGTAAAAACGAATTTCTTAGAAATCATTTAAGTTATATTGACAGAGGCTATTATTCTTTACAAATTAAAGAATATTTAAAATATTTTAAAAAAGAAAATATGTTTTTTATGATTTTTGAAGATGATATTATACAAAATCAGCACTTATCGATAAATAAATTATTTAACTTTTTAGGAGTGCATGAGATTAATTTAAATAAAAGTAAGAAAAGTAATGTAAGCTTCAGTTATAAGTTTAAATTTTTGCGTGATTTAAGATATAGACCTAATAAAGTTTTTAAATTAATTGCAAAAATTTTATTTCCAGATGTAAAAGATAGAAGTAGGCTAATGAATTACATTGAACGATTTAATCAATTTCCAGAAAAAACAGATAAATTATCCTCTAAAAATGCACGATATATTAATAATAAATATTTTTTGAATGATATTAGAGAATTAGAAATTCTTATTCAAAGAGATTTGGATGTTTGGTTAACTGAAAAGTAATTAAGTAATGAAAGTATTTGCAGTAATAGTTACCTACGGTAATCGCTTTCACTTTCTTAAGAAAGTGATAGAAAGTGTTTTTAATGAAGGCGTACAAAAGGTTATTGTGATAGATAATGATTCGACTGCTGAAAGTAAAGCGCAATTAAAGTTGTATAAGAAAGAGTTAGGTCTCGATAAGCTAAAAGTTTCTTACCTTGATAAAAATTATGGTTCAGCAGGTGGATTTAAAAAAGGACTTGAAGAAGCTTATAATGATACAAATTGTGAATTTATTTGGCTCTTAGATGATGATAATCAACCACAAAAAGAATCATTAAATGTATTGAGGGACTATTGGAGTATTTTGCAAAGGAAAGATAAAAATGAGAAGGTTTCATTATTATCTTATAGAAACGACAGGATGGCTTATAAAGAGGCAGTTATGACTAATAATCCTGAGCTTGTTTTGGGTAGGAAGAATAGCTTTCTAGGATTTCATATAGCTGATTTTCCTAGTAAATTTCTGAAAGGAATCAAAAGAAAATTGGGTCTTAAAACATTTATTGAAGATAAAAGTATAAAAAGTGGTAGAGTATCTGTAGCGCCTTATGGTGGAATGTTTTTTCATAAAAAAATTATAGAATCAATCGGGTATCCAAATGAAGATTTTTATTTATACTCTGATGATCATGATTGGAGTTATAGAATTACTCTAGATAGTGGTGCTATATATATAGTTTTAGATAGTATTGTAGATGATATTGATACTTCTTGGGCTCTTAAAAAAAAATCAACATCACCATTTTTTAAATTTTTAAATGAGGGTGATGAATTTAGAGTTTATTACAATGTTAGGAATAGAGTATTTTTTGAGCAGAATATAATTACAAATAATATGATTTATAATATACATTTGAAATTATTTCTTTTTATAATATTTTTTTATAAAAGAAAGAATAATAAAAGTCAATATAATATATTTAAAAAAGCGATCAAAGATGGGATAAATAATAAATTAGGAAAAACAATATGATTAAGAAAATTATTCTTTTTAATACACTTTATTATCCATATATATTAGGTGGTGCAGAGAAATCTACACAGATTATGGCAGAGGGCTTAGTCGAAAAAGGATTTGATGTTGTTGTGATATCTACTGGTGATAAAGATAGAGAGGGTATAGTAAATGGTGTAAAAGTATATTATGTGTATATTCCAAATATTTTTTGGAGATATGAAGCTAATAGTCAGAACACTTTAAATCGATCCTTATGGAGAGCTGTTGATTATTATAATTTTTCAACTGAAGCTAAAATAGGAAAGATATTATTAAAAGAGAATCCTGATATTTGTCATACTAATAATATAGGTGGATTCTCTGTAAGTCTATGGAATAGTATAAAAAAATTAGATATACCATTGATTCATACAATAAGAGATTATTATTCTATATGCGCAACTTCAAAGATGTTGAAAAATGATAAATCTTGTGAAGAACAATGCTTAGAGTGCAAGGTGTATACTTATAATAAAAGAATAATTTCTCAAAAAGTAGATGCTGTTGTAGGGGTAAGTAAGTTTATTTTAGATGCTCACTTAAGAGAGGGTTATTTTAAGAATGCTAAAATAAAAAGTTATATTTATAACCCAATAGAAAAAGTAGATAACAGTTTCGTTAAAAAAGATAATAATGATCTTATATTTGGCTATTTTGGGACAATATCATCAATAAAGGGTGTTGAATTACTATTAAGATCTTTCCAGAAAATTCAAAACAGGAAGATTAAGTTGCTTTTGGCAGGTAACGAAAATGAGTTTAATTATATAGATGGATTAAAAAGTATATATTTTGATGATAGAGTTGAATTTATAGGTTTCGTAAAACCTAAAGAATTTTTTAAAAGGGTAGATGTTCTTATTCATCCTGCATTGTGGAATGAGCCTTTTGGTAGAGTGGTTGTTGAAGCGTATTCTTATGGTATCCCTGTAATCACTTCTGAAAAAGGTGGTTTAATTGAAATAGTTGATGAAAATAAAACGGGATTTCTGTTTAAAACCGCTACAGACTTAATAAATCGAATAAATTATTTTATTGATAATAGAAATGTAATTGAAGATATGAAAGAAAATTGCATTAAAAAAGCAAAAATCCTACTCGTCAACAACATTGTAGATCAATATATAACAGTGTATAATAAGATAATATGAAGTTATCCCCCAAGATAATTAATCCTTTACATACATTGCTTTTATGTGGGATATTATTAATTCCATTTATGAGCCTTCCTGTTATGCCGTCTGATTATAGGCCTATAAGTATATTTTTTATTGTTCCTGTTTCAATTTTTATATATATAAAGTATTTAATTAGTCTTAAAGTAAAAAAGGACATATTAATATTATCTTTTTTTGTCTTTTTTGCTGTAGTGCATTCGCTGATTCTCCAACCTCTTACAACTTCACTTAGAGCTATTGTCCCATTGTTGTGTGGCTTTTTTTCATATATAGGTATAAATTATTATTTTCAAAGAACTAGAGTTATAACTATATTCAATAAGTTAACAATATTATTTGCCTTTATAGCTATTGTTGGAATAATTGAGGTTTTAGCTATGAAAAATTTAATTCCATATTCTATCAAGTCATTCATTGGCGAGATATTCTCTGGAAAAGTTAGTGGCAGAATACAACTTATTACAATGGAAGGTTCATGGGCAGCAAAAATCATAATTTTTGCAATTCCTATTTATGTTTATCACTATTGTAATAAAGGGTATTTCTATGTGTCATTTTATATTTTACTTCTTTTATTTCTATTAATCTTTTCATTAGAAGGGTTTGCTATAATAGGTGCTGCGTTAATGTTTAGGTTTTTCCCAATCTTATTTAACACAATTACTTTTAAATATAAATTAAAGTATTATTTATATCTCTTACTATTTATAATAGTAACTTTCTTAATAATACAGTCCGTGCTCTCAAATCAGTCAGGGTATGCAATAGAAAGAATATATAAATTTTTAGATGCTAATTCTTTTTCAAAAATTTTATCATTAGATGACTCAACATTTATTCGAGTTATCTATCCATATATTGGTTTTTTGATTTTTTGGGATAATCCTTTTGGTGTAGGATTGGGTGGTTATGCAGAATCATTTAATTCTTATATAAAAACTATTCCTGTAGAATATTCTCACTTTCCAGAAGTTATGGGAGATATTAGGTCGTTAAGTGCTGATCCAAAAAACTTATATTCAAAAATATTTTCAGAAATAGGAATCATAGGTGTTATATTCGTTATATGTTTTTTATTTTTACAATTAAGATACTTAAAGTATAACATTAATTATTTGCCAAAATATAAATTATTTTTTTTCACAAATTTCCTGCTTGGATTAACTTGCGTAATACAATTTGGATCTTTTGCATATTTACCATTTTGGTTTGCGTTTGCTGTAAATAGTGGCATATACTTTAGATTCAGAAAAGGTTTGAATATATGAAAAAAATATTATTGCTTTTAACAAGATGTCCTTACCCTATTACTGGAGGAAGAGAGTCTATACTGGCACAAACAATTGATTTTTTAGATGGGCATTACGATTTATATATCTTGTATTTTTCAAAAAACGAATCAGATAAAAGAGAGTTTAAAAAAAGAAATCTTAATAGTTATGAACTTAAATTTCCCTCAAAGATAGAATTGATTTATAATATCTTTTTTAGAAGACATCTCTCTTTGCAAGAGAATTTATTTTATAGCAAATCTAATTTAGAATTAATAGATAAAACTATTGAAGAAATTCAGCCAAACTTAGTTTATGTAGATATGATCAGAATGTCCCAATATATTGAGAACTATGATGTTTATAAAGTTATTGATATAGATGATCTTCTTTCAATAAGATACCAACGATTTATAAAGCAAAAAGAAAACTCAATATTTGGAACATTTTCAAGTGTAATTCCGTCTTTTATAAAGAAGTTAGTAGAAAAAATATTAAAAAATACTATTCTAGAATATGAGTCAAAGAAGATAGAGAATAGAGAAGTAGAAGTTGTGAAGAAGTATGATAGGTGTTTTTTGGTATCAGAAAAAGAAAAAAATCATTTAATTAAAAAAACAAATAGCCATAATATTTATACAAATACACAAGCCATCAAACCAAGAGAGAATCTATATAAAAAAAATCTAAAATGTAATAATTTACTCTTTATTGGAAACATGCTTACGGCTCAAAATAAATCATCACTCAAGATGATAGTTGATGAAATACTACCTAAATTTAGATTTAACTATAAGCTCTTTATTGTAGGTAGCTATGATAGCGCAATAGAAGAGTTGACTTATGCAAATAGTAATATTGAATTATTAGGATTTGTTGATAATTTGGAGGAAACGTTAGGAAATATTAAATTAGCATTAATGCCAATTTCATTTGGAACAGGAATAAAAACAAAAGTGTTAGATTGTATGTCGTATGGAATTCCTGTTGTCACTAATGCAGTTGGGAGTGAAGGTCTTAATACAAAAGATTATAGAGATATATATATATTAAAAAATAATGAGATAACAAATGAATCAATGTTAAGAATTTTAAATGACAACAAATTGCTGCAATCTATTGGGGAAAATGGTTACCAGTATATTAAAGACTATCATAATTTTGTTACATTAAGAGAATCTTTTTTAAATCATATTGATGTTAAAGTTGATTAAATTATTCAATGATATTATTTATGATCAGTTATTCTATTTGGAAGATAATTGTTGTTAAGGATTATTGATATTTATTTTCCTATAAAATTATCAGTAGATAATATTCCCTACATTTACATCAAATTTTAAAGAATGAAAAATAAAGTAGCATTAATAACAGGTATTACAGGCCAAGATGGCTCTTATCTTGCAGAGTTTCTTTTAAAGAAAGGGTATAAAGTTCATGGGGTAAAAAGAAGAGCATCCTCATTTAATACATATAGGATTGAGCATTTATATCAAGACCCTCATATTGAAAATAGAAATTTGATTTTACATTATGGTGATATGACAGATTCAATGAATTTGACTAAAATAATCAAGGAGGTACAGCCAGATGAGATTTATAATTTAGCAGCAATGAGCCATGTACATGTTTCATTCGAAATCCCTGAATATGTGGCCAATACAGATGGAATTGGGGCTTTAAGAATTCTTGAAGCTATTCGTTTGCTAGGATTAACTAAAAAAACTAAAGTTTATCAAGCTTCTACTTCAGAATTATTTGGAAAAGTACAAGAAGTACCTCAATCAGAAACTACCCCTTTCTATCCAAGGAGCCCATATGGAATTGCAAAAATGTATGCTTATTGGATTACAGTAAATTATCGTGAGGCTTATGATATGTTTGCGTGTAATGGGATTTTATTTAACCATGAATCTCCTGTAAGAGGGGAGACATTTGTAACCCGTAAAATTACCAGTGCAGCATCAAAAATTGCACTTAATTTACAAGATAAATTGTATTTAGGTAATCTTGATGCTAAGCGGGATTGGGGGCATGCTAAGGATTATGTGCGTATGATGTGGATGATATTACAAACAGATGTTGCAGAGGATTGGGTAATTGCAACTGGAAAAACAACCACAGTTCGTGATTTTGTAAAAATGGCCTTTGCCTATGCAGGAATTGAATTAGCATTTAATGGAGAAGGAGCTAATGAAAAAGCAGTGGTAGTTTCTTGCTCTAATGAAAAATACCAAGTTGAGATAGGAAAAGAAGTAGTTGCTGTTGATCCTAAATATTTTAGACCCACTGAGGTTGATTTATTGATCGGAGATCCTACAAAAGCAAATACCAAATTAGGATGGATTCCAGAATATAATCTGGAACAATTAATCAATGAAATGATGCAGTCAGATTTAAAATTGATGACAAAAGACCAGTACTTAAAAGATGGTGGTTACACCATCATGAACTATTTTGAGTAAGATGGAAAAACAAAGTAAAATTTATATTGCAGGACATAGAGGATTGGTTGGTTCAGCAATTGTAAATAATTTAATTTTCAAAGGATATACTAATTTAATTTTTAGAACTCATGCTGAATTAGATTTAACTAATCAGTTATCTGTTGAAACTTTCTTTAGTAATGAAAAACCAGAATATGTAATTTTAGCAGCTGCAAAAGTGGGGGGTATTGTTGCAAATAATAAGTATCGTGCAGATTTCATTTATGAGAATATAATGATTCAGAACAATGTGATTCATAATGCATATAAGTGTGGAGTTAAGAAATTATTGTTCTTAGGAAGCACTTGTATTTATCCTAAAGACTCTGTTCAACCTATGAAAGAAGACAGTTTGCTTACTTCAACTTTAGAATATACGAATGAGCCTTATGCAATTGCAAAAATTGCAGGCATAAAAATGTGTGAGAGTTATAATTTGCAATATGGAACTAATTTCATTTCTGTTATGCCAACCAATTTGTATGGGCCAAATGATAATTTTAATTTGGATAAATCGCATGTTCTTCCTGCTTTATTGCGTAAAATTCATTTAGGAAAATGCCTTGAAAATAAGGATTGGGAAGCTATAAAGATAGATTTAGATAAAAACCCAATTGAAGGGGTAGATGGTAAATTTTCAAAGGATATTATTTTGTCAGTTTTAGCAAAGTATGGTGTGAAAAAAGGTGAGATTGAGATTTGGGGAAGTGGTAATCCAAAGCGTGAATTTTTATGGTCAGAGGATATGGCTGATGCTTGCGTTTTTTTATTAGAAAATAGAGATTTTGAGCATACTTTTTCAGCTTTAGATAATGAGGTTAGAAATACTCATATTAATGTTGGGACTGGAATTGATATTTCAATTAAGGAATTAGCTGAACAGATAAAAATAACTGTTGGTTATAAGGGTGCTTTTAATTTTGATATTTCAAAACCTGATGGGACTATGCAAAAATTAACTA
>Ga0115003_10004711_pt1 | contig 10425 bp, 10 predicted proteins | sample ArcticOcean_MG_C_7_FD_88736 | JGI IMG/M metagenome (GOLD analysis project Ga0115003, IMG submission 88736) | Marine microbial communities from western Arctic Ocean - ArcticOcean_MG_CB11_88 | ecosystem: Environmental > Aquatic > Marine > Oceanic | place: Arctic Ocean: Canada Basin | collected... | reverse complement strand
GTTTTGGCCGACGGCGCAGATCCAAGAGACGCTGAAGAAGTTGCACAAGCGCTCCTCTCGGCTTCTGAGGAACTTGGTGCTGTTAGGGCATCTCACGCCTCTGTTCACTACGACTTTGCTGTTGGGGGTGGAGAGCTGACATGGGATCTTTTCCTTGAGTCTGAGGCAACTGCCGGAGCGTCGGCGAGTAGCCTAGGAGCGGCGCTAGTCGGCGTGATGAATGGCGACAGGCTTGGTGAACTTTTGCCCAGCTCTTTGGGGTCTTTAGCGAGCCGCGTCGAGCGAGTTGAGTTTGCACAGCCCGAGCTGATCGCATCGGGAACCAACGCGCCAGGGCTCGTGGGTGTGAAGCGAACTCTTTGGATGAGGGTGAATCCCGCTGCACCGCCAGATCTTGTCGAGCGCTTCGAAGCTGAAACCCCGATTCTTGCAGATGCGATTCCGGCGATTCGGAATTGGCGATGGAGTCGAATTCCGAAACGCGGCTCTGGTGACTTTGGCGAAGAAGACGAAGAAGGCGAAGGACGTGCGACCGGGAGCAAGGCCGAGGGCGGGGAAGCGCTTCGTTGGACCCATCTATGGGAGCAGGAATTCGAAACCGTCGACGGATTGCAGATCGACTACATGTCGAGCCCCGTTCATTGGGGATTCATCGACCGCTACTTCGACCCCGAAATGCCCGACTGCATAATCGATCCCTGGCTCGCGCATTTAGCCTGCCCGGAAACCGCCCCTGTGCTCAGCTGGGACCTCGATCGCTAGCTCTGAGCTAGCGCGGTATCGTTCGTGATTCGTCGTTCACGCGGAGGCGCGGGCTTCGCACGCGCGTCCCTCACGCTTTTCTCGCGTTCCCCTCGCTCTAAGGAGTTCCCCAGCATGTCTCATGATCTCGTCATTAGGAACGGCCAACTGATCGATGGAACCGGGGCCGCGCCTGTCCGGGGCGATGTCGCAATCGACGGCGACACGATTACTGCCGTGGGGAAGGTCGACGCGGCCGGCGCCAAAGAAATTGATGCTGCGGGACATGCCATCACCCCCGGCTTCGTCGATATCCATACGCATCTCGACGCGCAAATTGGCTGGGATCCCTTCCTGACGCCGCTCAGTTGGCACGGCGTGACGACGGCCATGATGGGCAATTGCGGCGTTACCTTCGCGCCGGTGCGGCCTAACGATGCAAGCACGCTGGCGAACATGATGGAGACGGTCGAAGACATTCCCGCCGATGCGATCCTGAACGGCTTGCCCTGGGATTGGGAGGGCTATGGCGGATACCTTGATGCGCTTGAGAGCATGGCTCCCGCCATCAATGTGGGCGGCCTCGTGGGACATTGTGCGGTCCGGTACTACGTCATGGGCGAGCGCGCCGTCGATGAACAGCCGACGGAAAAAGAACTTGCGCGGATGGCCGAAGTCGTCGGTGAGTCGATCGAACAGGGCGCCATCGGATTCTCGACTTCACGAATCATCGGACACGTCCTGCCCGACGGCCGCGACGTTCCCGGGACCCACGCCGCGCATAGTGAACTCGTTCAGATCGCAGAGGCGGTCAAGGGAGCCGGCGGTGGTCTAATGCAGAACGTCCTGAATTTGTCTGGGGACTTCGAAGGCGAACTCGAACTCATTCGTAAGCAAGCCCAGACGACGGGCGATCGTGTGCTCTTCAGTATTACGGCCGGTCGTTCAGACGGTTCGGGACAGCTCTTTAATGACCGCATCGCTGCTATGCGTGCGGAGGGGCTCGACGTGAATGGTGTTGCGATCCCGAGAGGTTCTGGCTTTGTCGCTGGCCTCGTGAATACCTTGCCCTGGAGCTACGGGGCTTGGAAGGAACTTGCGGCGCTCGACTTTGAGGGGCGACTCGCGGCGATCGATGATGTGGCATTCTGTGAGCGGCTGGTCGCGGATGCGAAGGAGGATAAGAGCCTCTTCGCGAAGATCCCCCTCTACTGGCTGGGCGATGGCGAGACGCCGAATTACATCTTCGATGAAGAGAGCGACGTTGCGACGTTTGCAAAGCGCGCTGGCGAGCATGCGTCTGCGACGTTCCTGCGGATGACCCGAGACAGTCGAGGCAAAGCGCTATTCACGCTGCGCATGTTTAACCCGAACATGAATGCGGTCTCAGACCTCATTTCCAAGGGCGACGTCCTTCCCGGACTTGGAGACGCAGGCGCCCATGTCGGCCAGGTGATGGATTCGGGCTGGTGCTCCTTCGTGCTTTCCCATTGGGTGCGCGAGGAGGGGATCTTCCCGATCGAAGAAGCCGTTCGACGTATGACTTCTGCCCCGGCTCGGATTATGGGGTGCAAGGATCGCGGGGTGCTATGCGTGGGCAAGAAGGCCGATGTGAACGTGATCGACCTTGAGCGCGTGAGCGAACGCATGCCCGAGTACGTGCACGACTTCCCGGGCGGGGCAGGGCGCTTCGTGCAAAAGGCGCGCGGCTACCGTGCCACGATCTGCAACGGCGAGATGATTCTCGAGAACGACGAACTGGTCGGACAGCGCAGCGGTCGCGTCCTGAGGCGTTCCAATTAGTTCAGTCGTCGAGGTCCGGCGCCCAGCCGGCACCATTGATATGTGAGCCGCCGTCCACGAAGAGCGTGTTACCTGTGAGGTAGCGCGAGTCTTCGCTCGCCAGAAAGAGTGCGACCGGGGCGATATCCTCGTAGCAGTCTCCTATGCGACCCATGGGATTCATGGCGTCCGTCGTCGGAATGAGTTCCGGATGTGCGGACATCGTTTGGTTGAAGGAGTTCGACTTCGCGGCCGGGCAGATCACGTTGCAAGTGATGCCGTCCCCAGCCCACTCGCGAGCGGCTGTACGCGTCGCGGCGCGAAGGGCTTCTTTACTCGTGTTGTACTCGGCCGTGCCTATGTGCGCGTTCACGCCGTTCAGCGAGCAAATGTTGACAATGCGACCCCAACCCTTCGCCTTCATGATTGGGTGCGCGGCAAGCATGGCCCAGAAGGGACCCAGAAAACCAATGCCAAGACCGTGATTCATGAGATCTTCGGTCTTGTTCTCGATACGGCCGATTCGGCCGCCGCCCCAGGCATTATTCACCAATATGTCGAGGGTACCGAAGCGGTCGACCGCAGCTTGAACCATGTTTTCGACGCTTGCCTTGTTAGAAGCATCCGTCTCAACGAAGAACGCATTCTCTCCGAGTTCATCAGCTGCCTGCTGCCCCGCTTCCGGCTTGAGCTCCGCCACAATGACCTTGGCGCCTTCTTCGATATAGCGCTGGGCTATGCCGCGTCCGATTCCGAGGCCGGCCCCCGTGATGATGGCGACCTTTCCTTCTATTCGACTCATGAGAAACTCCTGTGGCGGGTTGATGTTGGGAAGAGGCAGCGAGCGCGACCTTTGTGGCGGGGCGCGATACCTAACCGCACTGGGCCTAACCGCATTGGGCCTAACTGCGCTTGGCCTAACGAAGGTGGACCGGCATGCTCGTGATTTCTCGCAGGAACAGATTCCCCGGGTCCCAGCCAATCTGACTTGCGTCGAAGCTGGCGTTCTCGGGAAGGTGGTCGAGGAAATATTCGAGCAACGTGCCTACTTGAAGCCGGGCGAGATGAACGCCGAGGCAATAGCCGGCGCCGAAGCCAAAGGAGAGGCTTCCGCGCAGTTCGCGATCGATGTCGAAGACTTCGGGTTTCTCGAAGACTCGCGGATCCCAGCCGGCGCCCATGATCGAAAGGAGTACGAGGGTCTGCTTAGGAATCGTCTGTCCTTCGAACTCGACGTCTTCGGTCGAAGCGCGTACCAGGTATTTCGTGGGTCCTTCGTAACGGAGGCATTCCATGACGGCGTTCTTCACCTTAGAGCGATCGTCGCGAAGGACGTTCGTCGCTTCCGGATGGGAGAGAAGCGTCTTTACTGCGAGCGTTGTGGAGAGTCGCGTCGTGTCGGTGCCCGCCGCCACGAGGATCACGAGGGCTCGGACGAGATCTTGCGGATCGACATCGCCTCGCTTTTTCGCGAATTCGATGACTTGGGTGACGAGGTCTTCCTCCGGTTTGGATCGTCGCGTCTCGACGGTGCGGCCGAGAATGTCGAGCATCGTTACGGCAGCCGCTTCGGCTTTGTCACGGTCCCCATCGCCTGAGATCGGATTGAGACCGCGGAAATAGTCGGGTGCGCAAGTGAGGAACATCTGCGCATCGCGAGTCGTCTCGTCGATTCCGAGCAGCCGCGAGATTACTCGCAGCGGAACCTCTTGAACTAACTTTACGACGTCGACATCGCTTTCGCTTTTCAGCGGAGAGCAGACGGTCTCGACGACATCGTTCACGGTGTCCGACATTTTCCGAATCATGCCGGGGCGGAAATCGGGGGCGAGGAGTTCGCGGATGAGATTGCCACCATCCTCGCGCGCCAGACTCGCACTCGTCATGGAATGCTCAAGCGTCGGCCATCGCTCTGCTCGCGCCTTCGCAGCGGCATCATCGCCGAAACCGGCGTCAATAGGATTGCGAGACATCGCAGGGTGATCGCAGAATGCACGCACGGCGTCGTAGCCGTGTACGAGCACTGCGTTCATGTCTTCGACCGGCACGAAGCGATTGTCTTCGTGGATGCTCGCGAAGGTCGGCCGTGGGTCGGCGGTGTACTCAAGGGAAAAGGGATGGTGGGACGGCAGGCTCATCGGTCTTGGTCTCTCAATTGGGCGAAGGGGAAGCGTCGCTGCGACGTATCATGTTCCTCGTCGGCGAAGCCAGAAGGCTAGCAAGAATCGGCGGGCAGGTGGCGGCCCCGTGAAGTCGAGCAATGTGGCTTTGTGCCGCGCGGTGGCAAGATGAATTGCCGCCGCTAGCTCTTCGGGCGACTAGCGACCGGGTGCGACAGCCTTGATCAGTGAACGTACCCATACGGATTGCGCGAGCGGATCGATCCATCGGTAGAGCCTGCCCGAAACCTTGATCGGTTGATTCTTTTCGAGCGCTTCGATGCCTTCGCGAACCACCACCTCAGCTTCGTACCACATGAAGCTCGGCAGTGAATTTTTCATCTCCATCATGCCGGCGGCTTCGTGAAAGTCGGTATGTGTGAAGCCCGGGCAAAGCACCGAAGCCTGTACGCCGCTGCCTTTCAGCATGAGGTCGAGTTCCTCTGTCAGCGCGATCACATAGGCCTTCGAAGGCCCATAGTGCCCACCGGCTGCGCGGGCCAATCGCCCTGCGAAAGACGCGACGTTGAGCACTCGTCCGAAGCCGCGTGCCTGCATGGGCGGGATGAAGTGGTGACACATATGTGTAACGGACGTCATCATGAGCTCGAGGAACTTTGCCTGACGCGCCCAGTCCTCGCCATCGAGCAGCGAGGGGCCGGCGCTGCCGGCGTTATTTACGAGGTAGTCGATATGAAGCCCAGCGGCAGAGACTTCGGAAAAGAGTGTCTTTGGCGCGGAAGGTTCGGAAAGGTCTGCGGAGAAAGTCTGAACGGAAACGCGATGACGGTTCGCAAGCTCTTCGGCCACTTCCTCGAGCTTCTCTTTGCGACGCGCGACGAGGACGAGATTGTAGTTCCGGGCTGCGAGCTGGTTCGCGAATTCGACCCCGAGCCCAGCGGAGGCACCGGTGATGAGTGCAGTGCGGGGGGATGGGTGTGATGAGCCATTTTGAGCAGTCATTCGGGTCTCCTCGGCGGGCGTTCGGTGAGCGTAGCGCGCAGCCTTGGCGGTTGAATTCAAAGCCCTGACGTCTAGGCTCTTGGATCTTCGAAAATACAAAGGAGTCGATTGAATGTCTGATTCGTCCATAGCCTCGGGCAAGCCGCGCGCCCAGATCGTGATGGAGCAGTATTGGGAAGAGGTCAACAACCAAGGGAAGCTCGAGTTGATTCGAGAGTTGTGCGCGAATCCGATCACGCGCCACGATCCCGGCGAGAAAACCACTGAACTCACTCACGACGAGCAGATTGCGCGAGTCCAGTTCGGAATCGAAAAGATGGGCGTCAAGATTACAAACGTGATCGTGCATGCGGATGACACGACGGTGACAGGCGTTTGGAATATGACCATGAAAGTCGACGGGAAAGACGTTGCTATGTGTGGCATTGAAGTGTTTCAGCTCGATGCCGACGGACGTCTCGCCAATTGTTGGAACGCGCCTTACGGCGAAGGACATTGGGGGTAATTGGAAAGATGGAAACGCTATTTGAATGGCTCCCGCGCATCGGCGCGGCAATCACATGTCTGATCGGACTCACGGGCCTGATTAAGCCGAACGCAATTCTTGACCCGCTCGATATTAAGCTCGAGTCGGCGAAGGCTTTCTCGGAAGTTCGGGGCGTCTTCGGCGGAATCATGCTCGGGGTGGGCGGCAGTGCGCTCGCGCTAGGCGATGCGAATGTCTATCTCGCGCTCGGAATGGCCTGGACCGGCGCGACCGCAGCTCGTTTCTTGTCGATGGCGATGGACGGATCGACGATTCAGGAATCGATTCCGCCGATCGCCGTTGATGGGACGATTGCTTTGCTCGTTCTCAGCAGCCAGCTCTAGCGATCGGTTCGAAAAGCATTAGCCGATCGGTGTGTAGCGGATGACGATCCGTGAGCCGTCGGCGTTGCCCGTTCGCATGGGTTCTCGCCACTGTGCGATCTCCGCCGGGTATTTCTTCTCGTAGATAGCGAGGAGCCGATCGAGTAGGTCGGCGTCGCGAACGCGTTCGCCCCGTGCTTCGAAAGAGGGCGCGGCACGAAAGGCTTCGTTGTGTCCGCCGTACCAGGTGTTCCAGACGCCGTGATCGCCCACCCAGATGCGCGTGCGATCGAGTCCCTTGCGAAGCGCCGTGGCTTTCCATCTCTCGGTGGCCACGGTGACAACCACTGTGTCATCGATCCACGCGTACCAGAGTTCGGCGTGACATTGGCTTTCCTTACCATCGGACTTGAGCGGCGAGATATAGGCGAAGGGGCTCCTGGGCAGGAGCCCTAGGAGCTTTTGGGGGAGGGCTTTCGGATTTGTTTTTGCCACTGCAGCGGCGGCTGTCATGTCATCCGCTGTGTCGGCCCCCGCCAGCAGCGGGAATCCGGCGGCCAGAGCAGCGACGCCCGCGCTGGTTCGCAGCGCGCGCTGCGCGAAGCTTCGGCGGGTCATACGCGACCGGATGTCGAGGGGCAGATTGCTCATAGCTCGCGTTCCTACTTATGCATGAGTGGGGACTGAACCCGAGGCTACCACGGTCGCGCTAGCCGTGGTCTGTTCCCGGTTTTTTAGGACCGTGAGCCAGAGGGCGGTTCCGTGGCCTCTTCGAACGGAAATCTGCCTCGTTGTCGTTGCGGCTCTATCCGTTACGATCAAAGGCTCGCCTGGAGCCAGTCCGGGCGATCAAAGCCAACCCACCCCCGGAGCTGACCCCTATGAGTTACGACAATGATGCCCCCGCCGCCGCCGCCGATCTCTCCTCTAGCTGGCCGCGATCCGCTGCGGACTACACGGTCATCCTGATCGATGAACCCGCGCCGCATGTTAGGCGAATTACTTTGAACCGACCCGATAAGCGCAACGCGCTCAATCACGCGTTGAGAGCAGAGGTGCTGCATGCCTTGCGCGCAGGCGATCAGGACGAGGCTGTTCACGTCCAAATTGTACGTGGGGCAGGGAAGTGTTTCTCTGCGGGCTACGACATTGGTGGCGGCAATGAAGGTCTTGAATATCCCTTCTTTACGCCGGGCGGCGAAGGGCAGTATCCGCGCCACGTGACCGAAGGATGGATGAGCATTTGGGAACTCTCGAAGCCCGTGATTGCTCAAGTGCATGGGTATTGCCTAGCAGGGGGAAGCGAACTCGCGACGGGATGCGACGTCATCTACATGGCTGAAGACGCACAGATGGGATATCCGGCGGTTCGCTTCGGCGTGCCGGATATGCAGTTCCATGCGTGGCTCGTCGGGATGCGGCGCGGCATGGAAATGATGTTGACCGGCGATTCGATCAATGGCATCGAAGCCGAGCAGCGCGGCTGGGCAACACGAGCCTATCCGGCGGATGAACTTGATGCGAAGACGCTCGAAATGGCTGTGCGCATGTCAGAGCTGCCCACGGATATCGTTCAGTTGAACAAGCGTGCAGTCCATCGACAGATGGAAGTGATGGGCATGCGACAGGGTATTCGCCAGGGCACGGAGCTGTGCTCCTTAGCGATACACCAGAAGAGCTTCGACGAATTCATTAGTCAGACGGGTGCTGGAGCGGGCAAGCTCACGAGCGCGCTGCAGAAGCGCGACGAAAAGTTTGGTGACTACCGCACGGGCGACGAATAACATTGCTCCGATACAGGCGCGAGACCGACTGCGGTCTCGCGCCTCATTTCGTCGGGCTCGCTCCCCGGGTCTACTGCGGGCGAGTCTTCTCGTTCAGGCCGTAGAGCTTGCTCATGAGTTGCGAAACGAGGCCGCCAACCGGCAGCGAGACCTCGCCTTCGCGGCCGAGCTGAAGTGCCCAGGCAAGATCTTTTTCGGCGATGCGCGTATTCGAGAGCATGTAGCTCTGGAAGGCTTCGCTGTTGCGTGCTTCGTCGGGCATAGACTGACTTCCCATATACGCGATCATCATGGGCGTGATCTGGCCGTTGGATTGTCCTGCCTGCTGAAGGACGTCGAGGGAAAGCCCCGCGCTCTTTGCCAGGGTGGCGGCCTCAAAAGCCGCAGCCCATTGGATGTACGTGATGAGGTTGATACACAGCTTGAGCTTCGCGCCGCATCCGAGCGGACCGGCGTGAATCAGGTCGACGTCGGTGATCGCCTTGAAGTAGGGCTGGCATTTTTCCAGGGCCGATTCGGGTCCCCCGATCAGGAGCGTGAGCTCTTTGGTTTCGGCTCTGGCGGCGCCGCCCGTGACGCAGGCATCCATCACTTCGATGTTCTTCGCCGCGGCGGCTTCGGAAACTTCCTCGGCGGTTGAAGGCAAGATCGTGCTGTGAATCAGGATCACGCTGCCTTCTCCTAATCCCGCGAGCAAGCCGTCGTCGCCGAATACGACGGCACGAACATGCTTGTCTTCTGGAACGCAAATGCCGACAACGTCCGCGTTCCGTCCTACCTCGCGTGGCGATGCGGCCGCCTTGGCTCCACCTGCCACGAGTTCTGCGACGGGCTCTTCGGCGATGTCGTAGACGGTCATTTCAAAACCCGCTGGGGCGAGGTGAGCAGCGATTGGTTTGCCTTGGTTGCCGAGGCCGATGAATCCTGTGCGAATCGTCATGTATTGCTCCTGAGCCGCCGCATTAAGTCGATGGGCGAAGTGATCTAGATGCGGAGATCGATTGTGATCCCCCGCGCGACTAAAAAGCTAGCATCATGAGGCGCCGCGTCGGCTCCCTCGTCGCGGCCTTTGGGAGCACTCCGAATGGACTGGATTGAGGGCGTGTCCCTCGCGGATCAGCGCGAGATTGCGGCATGCCGAGCCACGCTTGATTCCGACGCACCGGCGGACTACCGATCCCTTTCGGCTCGGTTGGCTCTCTATTGGTCGCGGAACCGGTCCCGACGTCGACCGGCTCGTATCGGGATCGCGGGAGGGCAGGGGGCTGGAAAGTCGACGCTGTCGCAACTGATTTCGGACGCCTGCAAGTTTTTTGGGCTGCGCGTTTGCGTGCTTGGGCTCGACGATTTCTATCTGACGAAAGCGGAGCGACGCGCGCGCGCGAGAGAGATTCATCCCTTGCTCGAGACGAGAGGCGCGCCGGGGACCCACGACCTCGAATGGTGTCGCCGGGCCGTCGAAGGCGTTTGCGCCCCCGGTCGGATGGAGCTCCCGCGCTTCGATAAAGCGCAGGACGACCGAGCGGAAACGGTTTGGGTCGAAGGGCCTTTCGATTTGGTTCTTCTCGAAGGCTGGTGCATAGGTGCGGCCCCGGTCTCAGACGGCGCGTTAGTCGACCCGGTGAACGAACTCGAGCGGATTCAAGATGCGGACGGTCGCTGGCGTAAGCTCGTGAATGAGCGACTAGGGGATGAATACGCTGCTCTTTGGGGCCTTCTCGACGAGATCATTTTCCTTGAGGTACCGGGGCTCGACGCGGTACGCCGTTGGCGCTTGAAACAAGAAGAAAATAGACCGCAGGCCCGCCGTCTCGATGCGGAAGCTGTGGCGGCATTCGTTGAGTTCTATGAACGAATCACCTACGAGATGCTCGAGCGTATGCCGGCGCGCGCGAACTGGGTCGTCTCCCTGGGCCAAGACCATAGTGTTGTAAAGCTTATGGGGCCTAATCATGACGCTTGAAGATGAACGTTACGTGGAGCGGCGTGGTGCGAGAGGGGCTCGATTCCTTCGTACGTGTCTTCTACACGGCCGAGATCGCAGAACGCTAGGGACCTCGCACGCAATTGAAGCAAGTAAAGAGCACCCTTGCCTCGACTCCCGTGAGACACGAACATTGCTTCGATTGTGTTTGAGAGGCGGAGGC
>Ga0115003_10004698_pt1 | contig 10436 bp, 8 predicted proteins | sample ArcticOcean_MG_C_7_FD_88736 | JGI IMG/M metagenome (GOLD analysis project Ga0115003, IMG submission 88736) | Marine microbial communities from western Arctic Ocean - ArcticOcean_MG_CB11_88 | ecosystem: Environmental > Aquatic > Marine > Oceanic | place: Arctic Ocean: Canada Basin | collected... | reverse complement strand
ATGAAAAAGGTAAGAGCTAAAAAACATTTAGGACAACATTTCCTCAAAGATCTTTCTATTGCTAGAGGAATCGTAGATGGATTGAGTGGCGAAGGTTACGAGGACGTAGTAGAAGTAGGTCCTGGGATGGGCGTGCTTACTCAGTATTTATTAAAGAAAGACTTTACCACCCATGTCATAGAACTCGATAGAGAATCTGTTGCCTATTTACAGGGGAAATACCCAGAATTGAGCCCACGCATACACTCTACAGACTTTTTACAACTCGATTTAACAAATCTTACAAGAGGGCAATTTGCTCTTATTGGAAACTTTCCCTATAATATATCCTCTCAAATTTTATTCAAAGCACTCGAATACAAAGAGCAGGTTCCCGAAGTTGTGGGCATGTTTCAGAAAGAAGTTGCCGAACGTGTTGCCAGTGGTCCTGGGAGTAAAAAGTATGGGATTATCTCTGTGTTACTTCAAGCTTATTACGACATAGAATACTTATTTACCGTAGAACCCGAAGTATTCGATCCACCACCAAAAGTGAAATCTGGCGTAATACGCTTGCGCAGAAACAATAAAGATAAATTAGACTGCAACGAGAAATTTTTTAAACGTGTGGTAAAACAATCTTTTAGTCAGCGTAGAAAAACACTGCGAAATTCCCTTAAACCACTTATAGGTAAAAGTGATTTCAACGACCCTCTTTTAACCGAAAGAGCCGAACAATTATCGGTGGAAGATTTTGTGTACCTTACCAATCAGCTCGAAAAAATTCAGCCATGAAATTTGAATTATCTAAATATTATATACAAGATATAAGCGAAAAGCTGGAACGCAAAGACTTTAAAATCTTAAAATCAGAGCTTTCCGAATTACATCACGCTGATATTGCTGAGCTTATTGAAGAGCTCGACGACGAGGAAGGTAAATTACTTTTTGAACTTTTTGAAGATGAAGAATCTGCGGAAATCCTTATCGAATTAGACGACGAAAACAGAGAGGTTGTACTCGAAGATTTAACCTCGCAAGAAATTGCTGAAATGCTCATTGAGAATTTAGATTCTGATGATGCGGCAGATATTATTGCGGATTTACCTAGCTACAAAAAAGAAGAGGTATTAGCGCATATAGAAGATATAGATCACGCGAGTGATATTGTAGATCTACTATCCTATCCAGAGAACACTGCCGGAGGTTTAATGGCAAAAGAGCTTATTCACGTAAACGACAAATGGTCTATTTTACGATGTGTAAGCGAAATGCGTAAACAAGCCGAAGATGTTGATAAGGTGTACACGATATATGTAGTAGATGACAATCGAATTTTACTGGGAACGCTGTCTTTAAAAAAGTTGCTACTTTCGCCCGAAAAAAACTTAATTAAAAACATCTACAACGAAAAGGTAATCTCTGTAAAAGCCAATTTCGATGATGAAGAAGTTGCTAATATTATGGACAAATACGATTTGATCGTATTGCCTGTGGTAGATGACTTAAATCGTTTAATTGGTAGAATTACTATAGACGATGTAGTAGATGTGATGAAAGAGGAAGCCATGGAGGATTACAATAAAGCCTCCGGTATTTCCGAACAAGTAGATTCCTCAGATAATATTGTAACCCTTACCAGAGCAAGACTTCCTTGGCTACTTATTGGCTTAATGGGAGGAATAATGGGTGCCCAAGTTATGGGGATTTTCGATATTGCAAACAATATAGAATTAGCCTTCTTTACCCCTTTAATTGCTGCTATGGGCGGGAATGTTGGGGTGCAATCTGCCGCTATTATTGTACAAGGTCTCGCAAGTAATAGTTTAGGAATGGACACGTTGGGCGAACGCTTGTTTAAAGAACTTGGTGTTGCCATGCTCAATGGAGTTATTTGTTCAGCAATCATAATGCTAATTACATTCTTATTAGGTTACCCTAGTGCTATTTACTTTACGGTGAGTATTTCAATAATGGCAGTAATTATTTTTGCTGCACTCTTTGGAACCTTTGTTCCCCTTGCGCTTAACAAATACAAAATTGACCCTGCACTAGCTACGGGGCCTTTTATTACCACCGTAAACGACGTACTCGGTTTGTTTATATATTTCATGATTGGTAAACTCTTTTTAGACCTCTAATGAAAGTCCTTTTTGTAGATAGTGTACATTCTATTTTAGAAGAAAGGCTCTTAAATATGGGCTTTACTTGTGAACACGATTATAGCTCAAACAGAACAGATTTACTTGCTAAAATAGCCGAGTATCAAGGCTTAGTAGTTCGTTCTCGAACTCCCATTGATGCTGAATTTCTAGCAGCTGCAACAAGCTTAAAATTTATTGCTCGCTCTGGGGCTGGATTAGAAAATATAGACTGTGAAAAAGCAGAGAGCTTAGGAGTCCATTTATTTTCTGCTCCCGAAGGAAACCGACAAGCTGTTGGTGAGCATGCATTAGCAATGCTATTAAACTTGTTTAATAATATTTCTACTGCAGATGCAGAAGTACGTTCTGGAAAGTGGAATAGAGAAGCCAATAGAGGGATTGAACTCTCTGGTAAAACGGTCGGGATTATTGGCTACGGAAACATGGGCAAAGCCTTTGCTAAATGCATCTCAGGTTTTAATTGTACCGTATTGGCTTACGACACTACTAAAACGGGCTATTCTGATGACTACGTTTGTGAATCTTCTATGGAAGACATTCAAGCTAATGCAGATATTATTAGTTTTCACACACCTTATAACGATAGCACACACCATTGTTTAGACTGCGATTTCATTGCAAAAATGAATAAGCCTTTTTATATAATTAATACCGCTAGAGGAAAAGTTGTTCGGACTGAAAGCCTGGTAAAAGGATTGCAAGAAGGTGCTATTTTAGGAGCTTGTTTAGATGTTTTAGAATTTGAAAAAGCAAGTTTTGAAAATATGTTCGACACAGTAATACCTACGAGTTTTCAATATTTACTAGATTCAAAAAAAGTATTATTAAGCCCGCATATAGCTGGTTGGACCGTAGAATCATATTATAAACTATCTTCTGTATTAGGTGATAAGATTGGTGAATGGGAAATGGTGAAACGTAAGTGGTAAAAAGGAAAAGAATGGTTGATCTTCCTTTTTCACTCAAAACTTACAACTCATAACTTAAAACTTCTTTACCCTCCTGACTCCTGAATTCTGTCTACTGAATCCTACCTTCTACCCTCTAACATTCAGATGTTCCCTAAGCATGTTCCCAACATACATCAATGCTAATACAAGTAACATTATTGCCATTCCGGGAGCCATTGCCAAATAAGCTTTGTCTAATATTATATACGAATAGTGATTCTTAATCATAGCACCCCAGGAAGGCATTGGAGCTTGTGCACCAATTCCTAAGAAACTTAATCCAGCCTCAATTAAAATTGCAGAGGCAAAATTGGCAGCAGAAATAACAATAATAGGACTCATAATATTTGGAAGAATATGTTTAAACATAATTCTAAAATCCCCAAAACCTAAAACTCTTGCAGCCTGAATATATTCCATTTGTTTAAGGCCTAAAACCTGTCCTCTTACCACTCTTGCTACTTCTACCCACATAGTTAGTCCAACTGCTACAAAAACCTGCCAAAAGCCCTTGCCTAAAGCCAAGCTTATTGCAATTACCATCAATAGGGTAGGAATTGACCAAACGACATTTATAAGCCATAAAATACACTTGTCTATCCACGAGCCATAATAACCAGAAATGAGTCCAAGTGTAATTCCAATAATAAGGGAAATAAAGACCGATATAAACCCAACTGCCAATGATATTCTGGTCGCTACAATTAATCGACTTAGTAGATCACGCCCATATTTATCGGTTCCTAAAAAGTAGGTTTTGGTGAAAATTGGCGACTTATCTTCGGAGAAAACAAGCTCTTGACTTGGGATCGTTTTTAAGTACTCTGTACCATAATGGGTATAAGCAACGATAGAATCTGAAACAGTAAACGAACGAATTGGAATAGACTTATAATTTGAAACCTTACCTCCTATTAATTGTTGAATGAAGGAGGTACTACTTGAATCTTCTTTTGGAAGATGTAAGAAAGAAACTTCTGTCCCTGGTATAAGCGTACTTAGCTCTAAGTGCATTTCGTTTGCAAAAGGACTTTTATCAGGCGCAATAAAATAGGCAAAAACCGCACACACAATACTACAGAGTATAATGAATATGCCGAAGAGTCCTGGGATGTTCTTTTTTACTTTTATCACTTTTATAAATCTGCCTTAAAACTACAAATATTGCTTTAATATGAATAGATATCTTCTAAAAAAACAACAAGATATCTGTTTGATAAATGAGTATATTTATCCAATACAAATAGTAAAGTGCAAGAAGGAAAAATTATTAATATGCAACAACATCTTTATATACATGGTGACTACATCAAAGCTGACTCTAATGAGTCCTTTGAAACGATTAATCCAGCCACAAACCAAGTTATTTCCAAGGTAGATCAAGCCAGTGAGGACGATGTTGAAAAAGCAGTAATTTCTGCAGAAAAAGGTTTTGCTGTTTGGTCTGCAATGTCAGCAGTCGAGCGAAGTCGCATCTTACTTAAAGCTGTCGCAATTTTACGCAAGCGCAACGACGACTTAGCTGCTTTAGAAGTAATGGATACCGGAAAGCCACTGCAAGAGGCAAATTGTGTCGATATAATGAGTGGTGCAGACGTGATTGAATATTACGCCGGGCTTATACCAGCATTACAGGGCACACAACAAGATTTAGATAGCAACACTTTTTTCATATCAAAGAGAGAGCCTCTGGGTGTTTGCGCAGGTATTGGCGCCTGGAATTATCCAATTCAAATTGCTTGTTGGAAGTCAGCTCCATGTTTGGCGGCTGGAAATGCAATGATTTTTAAACCTTCCGAGGAGACTCCTTTGAGCGTACTTAAACTTGCTGAAATATACACTGAAGCCGGTATGCCTCCGGGTGTTTTTAATGTAGTACAAGGAGATTATCGAGTTGGTCAGTATTTGTCTCGACACCCTCGTATTGCAAAAATTTCGTTTACAGGTAGCTGTGATACTGGGAAAAAAGTGATGACTGATGCAGCGGAAACACTCAAAGAGCTTACTTTGGAACTGGGTGGTAAATCACCATTAATTATTTTTAATGATGCCAATTTAAACAACGCTGTTTCTGGGGCGCTATTGGCTAACTTTTACACGCAAGGCGAGGTTTGTACCAACGGTACCAGAGTATTTGTCCAGAGCGGTGTTTACGATACATTTATAGAGAAAGCAAAACAGCGTAGTGAAGCCATCAAATTGGGTAACCCGATGAACTTAGATACACAGATGGGTTCACTTATCAGTGCAAAACATCTTGATAAAGTAATGGGCTATATCAATCAGGCAAAGGATTCGAATGCACGTCTTATATGTGGTGGTAATCGACATAATTCTGATGACACTCGTGATGGCTTTTTTGTTGAACCAACGATTTTTGCAGATTGTGAAGATGATATGGTACATGTTACCGATGAGATTTTTGGTCCAGTGATGTCGGTACTACGATTTACTGATGAAACAGAGGTCATTGAACGTGCAAATGACACTAGCTTTGGCTTAGCCGCAGGTGTATTTACTCAAGACATAAATCGTGCACACCGTGTTATTAATCAATTACAAGCAGGAATATGCTGGATTAATAGTTGGGGAGATTCGCCGGCCGAAATGCCTGTGGGTGGATATAAACAATCTGGAATAGGACGCGAAAATGGCCCTGAAACTTTAAAACACTACACCCAAGTAAAAAGTTTGTTTATCCGTATGAACAATGTAGATAGCCCATTCTAAATTCAAATAAAAATACGACTGAAGGTGCAAGAAGAAAAAATTATTTTAGGAATAGATCCAGGGACTAGTATTATGGGCTTTGGTTTGATTAAAAAAAAGGGCTCCAACTTCGAAATGATTATGATGGATGTTTTAATCATGACTAAAATAAACGACCCTTATTTAAAGCTTCAAAAAATATTTCAGAAAACTTTGGCAATTATAGACCAATACCACCCGGATGAAGTGGCTTTAGAAGCTCCGTTTTTTGGTAAAAATGTACAATCAATGTTGAAATTGGGGAGAGCCCAAGGCGTTGCTATGGCGGCAGCTTTGCAAAGAGATATCCCTGTGACAGAATACGCCCCACTAAAAATAAAAAAAGCTATTACAGGTAGAGGGGCAGCATCCAAAGAACAAGTAGCTGCCATGTTAATGCAAATGCTAAATATTAAAGAAATGCCTAAATACTTAGATGCCACCGATGGATTGGCTGCAGCAATGTGTCACGGCTTACAAAACGGGGCAATTAACACTGGAAAAGGAAAATCTACTTGGGCTAGTTTTGTGAAAAACAACCAAGATAGAATTGGGTAATCTAGCTAGAACTTCTCCTTGATGTTCTCAGCAATTCCCTTCATTTCAGCATCCTCAACTTTTAACTTAGGCTTAGAGAAATTAATATCCTCCACGTTTTGAAGTGGTATTAAATGGATGTGTGCATGTGGCACTTCTAATCCTATTACCGCAATACCTACTCGCTTACATGGCATAACCCTTTTTAGAGCCTTAGCAGTCTTTTTAGCAAACAACCATAGATTAGTGTACGATTCGTCAGAGAGGTCAAAAATAGAGTCTATTTCTTGCTTTGGAATAACAAGTACATGTCCTTTAGCTAATGGGAAAACATCCAAAAAGGCTAAAAAGTTTTCATCTTCAGCAATTTTATAAGCAGGAATCTCACCCTTTACAATTTTTGTAAATATACTAGCCATTAACGGGTGATATTGATAATCTCAAATTTCATCAATCCAGCAGGAACAGTAATTTCGGCAATTTCGCCCACTTTCTTTCCTAATAAGCCTGTACCTATAGGAGAGTTTATAGAAATTTTACCTGATTTTACATCTGCCTCAGACTCTGCAACTAATGTAAAAGTCATTTCAGTGTTATTTGCTAGGTTTTTAATCTTCACAATAGACAAAGCCAGAACCTTATCGGTGTCTAATAGTGACTCATCTATTACACGGGCTCCAGCATACATACCTTCGAGTTTTGAAATTTTCATTTCTAACATCCCTTGGGCCTCTTTTGCCGCGTCGTATTCTGCATTTTCAGATAAATCACCTTTATCTCTTGCTTCTGCAATTTGATTAGTGATACTTGGACGCTCCACAAACTTTAGTTGTTCAAGCTCATCCTTTAATTTTTGTAATCCTTCTTCTGTATAATAAGATATAGTAGACATGATAGTACTTTTTAAAAGTAATTTAACGAAAAAAGAAGACCCATTTGGATCCTCTTTTTTATTTAGCATCCTCCCTCAGGAGGGAAATATTATAGTGTTATTCTAGCACCTATTGTGTGAGGCGACGCGAGTGGACTAGCCTGACGGAAAGAATAATCTAATCCGAAGTTAGTTCCTGAGCTCAATGGTATTTCGAAAGTGAAACCTGCATTTAGTCCAGTAAACACAGTAGTTCGTGTAGCTTGATCTAAAATCCCAGCTTCGTATACATAACCTGTTCTTAACATGAAGTAGGATTTGTAACCATACTCTAGCCCTAACCCGTATTGATCTTTAGTAAAGGAATTAGATGTGAAATTACCTGCCATAGTTAAACGACTGTCCTGATCGATCGTGAAATCGTAAGAACCACCAATGTGTAATAAAGAAGGTAATTCGAAAGCATCAGATCTTAATTCATATGTTTGATCGTAATCTTGACCGAAAGCATCATCATTCGTTAATTTAACTCCGTTACCATCACCTTCAAATTTCATTTTAGGACCTACGTTTTTTAACGAAACCCCAAATTTAATTTGACGATTTGCTCCAGCTACATATTGAATACCTGCATCTAAAGAGACAGCAGAAGCTTTCATATCTGGAGTAGATTCAGAGATCATTCGTACTGTAGCACCCCCAGAAATGTTATCGGTAAATTTCTTAGCATAAGAAAGTCCAATATTCATTACCACAGGAGAATAAGTAGCACCAGTACCTTCTGGAGCGCTAGGATCGGTAATACTAATTTCACCAAAACTTACAGTAGATATGGCTAAACCAAGTACTGCATCGTCTGCTAAAGCTTTAGAAAAACCAAAAGCACTTACTTGCATATCGAAAAGCCAAGTAGTAGAAGCGAAAATAAACTCTGTATTTTCAGTCCCTGCTAAACCAGCAACATTTAAGAATGTAGCTTCTAAACCTTGAACAGAAGCAGTATTAATACCTCCCCATCCTGAAGAACGAGCCCAAGGGTTGATTAACAATTCTGTAGCACCAGCTTGTCCCGAACGTTGTTCGTTACCTGCAAATGCACTACTAGAACAAAGTACTAATAAACCTGTTAAAAGAACAGGAAACACTTGTTTTGTATATTTTTTCATAACCATAGTCGTATGAATTTTAGTCTTTAACAATTTTAGTCTACTAGAATGAATCTAAATCAATTGGACGAAGTGCACCGAACCATTTTAAAGTTTTCTCACCATACTTCTTACCATCAATATGTATAATGTATACACCTGAAGCAATTGCAATATTGTGATTATTCTTTAAATCCCAGTCCCAACCTGTTACGTTAATTTCACTATCTAAATCTACACGTCTTACGAGTGTACCCGAAACATTGTAAATAGATATAGTACAAATTTTTGGAAGGTTTGTAATTCTTACACGTGTATCAAGTTGACCACCCTCGTAGTTCGTATTTCCGTAATAAGGATTCGGTACTACTTGAATTAGATCCATTGCATCTGTAGCTGCATCTAAATCATTCGTAACGGTCATTATAGATTTCGTTTCGAAAGCGTAAAGTGGGTTCCCATCATTTATGTCTGAAGCAGCATCGCAGCCATCAACATCTTCGAGGTTGTACTTTTCGTAACTTTTTGAAACTCTAATTTGAACTTCTATAGTCCCATCTAAAAGAGTTGAATTTTGAGAAGCTAATGGAATAGATACCCAAGCTAAATCTTCGTATACTTTCTTTTGATTTACAAAAGACTCCATCGCTATTAGTCTGCTGTAGAAAGGATGGTCTAGCTCTTCATCGCCAGCATATTCGCTCATCGCTACATATACATAATGACGACCACCAAAAACGATATTAGATTCATCAAAAGTATTACTAAAGAAAGCAGAGAAGAAGTTCTCCCCAGCTATATTAGTAGAAGTAGGATTCCAAATCATGTCACTACCATTATGATCAGGTAAAGTGGAAGCTTCACCGAACATCATGTTCAAACGAGTTCCTCTTTCTAAATCTAAGGCATATCCAGGAAACCAAGAGAATCCTGTAGTTCCATCTTCATCCATACCATCTTTATCAACAGAAGGCAAATCTTTCAATAACATTCTAGTTATAGTATCTCCAGTTTCAATTACTGGAACACGAGTCCAAAGAGATTTATCATCGGTATACACAATATCAACTGAAGTTAATTTGTTCAACTTTTGACCTCTACCAATAGATGGAGAATGTTTAAATGCAATATCATCTTTATCGAAACCAACTAACCTGTACGGAGCCCACATTCCATTTAGAATACCTTCGTAAGTTGAGTTTTCATCCTCCCAAGCATCAGTAGTACCCATGTCTATATCTATTGCATCGCCACCTGCAGGATCGGGATTAGAAGCAGTTCCAGAACGGATCCAGTTAGCTGGGTGTACAAATACAGCGCCTTGAGATTCGCCAAAGAAATCGTTATCAGGAACAAAGTCTAACCAAGAAGTAGAATTCTCTTTAATTAACGTAGCACTTAACAATCCGTTAGAACCATTCGTATCATCACCTGCATTAATTGCATTCACAATGGTAACAGACAATCCAACTTCAGCAATTATCTGTTCGTTCTTAACACTCATAATAGTATCAGAATTCCAAGACTCACCAGAAGTAAGGTTGGTTAAAATCCATCTAGCAGTATCGTTAACAGAATTAAGTACAAAAGTAAATTCAGCGTTTTCTGGTACGTTTAATGGATCAATTACTTTAATGTCTACAGGACCTCCATCTAGAGCATAGTCTGTACTACTAGTACAGTCACCATTTAATAGTGCAGTTTTCATCTCGGTAGTAAACTGTAGTTCTAATCCACCGTTACCCATTCCTTCTAAACGAGTCATCGCTGGAATAGTACCATAATTTGAATTTTGGATAGTCCCATTAGATTCTGCACTCGTAATATGAGGTATTGCAGTGTACTGCTTAATATTTTTACGACCCGCTAAGAATGGTTTTTTCTGACCTTCGAAACTCGCTGCGTAAATATTTTCTGGATCTGGGACTTGATCTTGCTTATACTCAAGGTATTCGTTGTATCCGTATGCAATAGCAGTAAAATAATAAGTTCTGTTATTGATTAAAGTACGGTCACCCTCAGCAAATAAATCTTGCGTGAT
>Ga0115003_10004680_pt1 | contig 10461 bp, 8 predicted proteins | sample ArcticOcean_MG_C_7_FD_88736 | JGI IMG/M metagenome (GOLD analysis project Ga0115003, IMG submission 88736) | Marine microbial communities from western Arctic Ocean - ArcticOcean_MG_CB11_88 | ecosystem: Environmental > Aquatic > Marine > Oceanic | place: Arctic Ocean: Canada Basin | collected... | reverse complement strand
TGTATTCTAAAATTTTTTGCATGACTTAATGCATCTCGACATGCATCAATATCTTTAGTCGTTGCTCTTGCTAATCCACAAGGAATTGATTTTTTTAAAGTTTTACTTATTTCTGTTACAGCTTCAAAATCTCCTGGAGAAGCAATTGGAAAACCCGCTTCTATTACATCGACACCTAGCTCATCAAAGCAACGAGATATTTGTAATTTTTCCTCTAAACTCATCGAAGCGCCAGGAGACTGTTCTCCATCACGCATGGTTGTATCAAATATAATTATTCTATTTTTATCGCTCATATAAATTAATATTCATTTTTAATAAAAGTGACTTCAAAGATTCAAAAATATTAAATTTGTAATTTCTATACTACAATCAAAACGAGAATTTGCAAAATATATATGCAGCTTCATGTAAATTAACGGATCAGTTTGGGTTAATTTTTATCTTTATCTACTAATTTATTCTTACCAATCCAAGGCATCATAGCTCTAAGTTCTTTTCCAACTTTTTCAATAGGGTGGTCAGCTAAATCTTTTCTCATTTTTAAGAAATTTTTTTGACCAGCTTTATGTTCATCCATCCATTGTTTTGTGAATTTACCTGATTGAATGTCTTTTAAAACTTCTTTCATTTTTTCTTTTGTATTACTACCTACAATTCTTTTTCCAGAAACATACTCTCCATATTCAGCAGTATTTGAAATTGAATAATTCATGTTTGCAATCCCACCTTCGTATATTAAATCTACAATAAGTTTTACCTCGTGTAAGGTTTCAAAATATGCCATCTCTGCTGGATACCCAGCTTCAGTTAAAGTTTCAAAACCGTTTTTAATTAACTCAACTAAACCACCGCATAAAACTGTTTGCTCACCAAATAAATCTGTTTCACATTCATCTTTAAAAGTAGTTTCAATAATACCAGATTTTCCACCGCCTATAGCTGAAGCATAAGACAGAGCTAAGTCTCTCGCCTTGCCTGAACTATCTTTATGTACAGCCATTAAACAAGGTACACCTCCACCTTTTTGATATTCACTACGAACTGTATGACCGGGTCCTTTAGGAGCAACCATAAATACATCCAAATCTTTTCTTGCATTAATTAAATCAAAATGAATATTAAGACCATGAGCAAAGGCTAAACTAGTTCCTTCTTTCATTCTTTGCTCTATATGATTTTTATAAATTTCTGATTGTAATTCATCTGGTGTTAGCATCATTACTACATCAGCCCATGCTGCTGCATCTGATAATGACATAACTTTTAATCCCTCACTCTCAGCTTTTTTCACACTTGAAGATCCTTCCCTAAGTGCAACTACAACCTCTTTAACTCCGCTGTCTTTTAAATTTAATGCGTGTGCATGGCCTTGGCTACCATAACCAAAAATTGCAACTTTTTTTTCTTTAATTAAATTTACATCAGTGTCTTTTTCATAAAATGTTTTCATTTTTTCTCCTAAGTTTATTTAAAAATTTCTGGACCTCGTGTCATCGCTACCGCTCCAGTTCGTGAGGTACTAACTAACCCAAGTGGTTTTAAATTATTAATTAATTTATCAATTTCTACTCTTAAAGCAGTTACCTGGATAACAAAAGACTTTTTTGACTTATCTAACACTACTGAATTGAATTTTTTACAAATCTTCTTTACTTTTTCTTGATTTTTAAGACTAGCAACTATTTTAAATAAGGCTAATTCTTTAAATAATATATTGGGATCATGTCTGGAAAAGTCTGCTACTTTATGAACTGGTATTAACTTTTTAAGTTGTAATTTTATTTGTTTAATTACTTCGAGCGTTCCAATTGTAACAATAGTTATTCTAGATAAATGTTTTTTCTTGTCTATTTCTGCTACAGCCAAAGAATCAATATTGTATCCTCTTCCAGAAAACAGTCCTACCACTCTAGCTAAAACACCTGTTTCATTATCAACCCAAATGACAATTATATGATGTTCCTTTTTTCCAATTTTACTTGGTTCACTATAAGCTGATTTAGATTTCTTCATTAAACTAAAGTTTTTCCTTCATCTGAAACCTCTTCTTTTTCATCTTGTGGCCCTAATAACATTTGATTATGAGGTTTGCCAGATGGAATCATTGGATAGCAATTTTCTTCTTTATCCACTACACAATCAAAAATTACAGGTTTATCAATATCTATCATTTCTTTAATCTTTTCATCCAGTTCACTGGGCTTAGAGGCTCTAATTCCAACACATCCATAGGCTTCTGCTAATTTTACAAAATCCGGTAATGCTTCTGAATAACTTTCAGAATAATTTTTATCATGCAATAGTTCCTGCCACTGGCGGACCATTCCCATATATTCATTATTTAATATAAATATTTTAATTGGTAAACGATACTGTACTGCGGTGGACATCTCTTGAATAGTCATTAACACAGATGCTTCACCTGCAATATCAATTACTAGCTTTCCAGGGTGGGCTACTTGAACTCCTACTGCAGCTGGTAAGCCGTAGCCCATTGTGCCCAACCCTCCAGAAGTCATCCATCTATTTGGTTTATTAAACTTATAGTGTTGCGCTGCCCACATTTGATGTTGCCCAACTTCAGTCGTTATAAAGGTATCTTTATTCTTTGTTAGCTCATAAAGTCTTTGAACAGCATGTTGTGGCTTAATAGTTTTTTCGCTGTTAATAAAGTTTAAAGATTTTTTCTCTCTCCATTTATCTATTTGAATCCACCAATTAGAAGTCTTTTGCTTATTGGAGTTTAAAAAATTTTTGTTTTTATCTTTGAATCTTTTAATTAAATTTTTTAATAAATTACTAACATCACTTATTATTGCTAAATCAACTTTCACATTTTTACCGACAGATGAAGGATCTATATCAATGTGTATTTTTTTTGATTCGGGAGAAAATTCATCTAGTTTACCTGTAATTCTATCGTCAAACCTAGCACCAATATTGATTAATAAATCACAATCGTGCATTGCGTTATTAGCTTCATATGTTCCATGCATTCCTAGCATTCCTAAAAATAAAGGGTCATCACCAGGGTAAGCGCCCAGACCTTGAAGGGTAGATGTGATTGGAAAACCAGTAAGAGCTACTAGCTCTCTTAGAAGTGTACTTGCTTCGGGACCAGAATTAATAACACCACCGCCCGTATAAAATACTGGCTTAGAAGATTTTTTCATCATATCAATAAATTTATCTAAATCTTTTGGATTAATTTTATTTGATACTCTACTATTAAGTTTTTTTGTTAATTTATTTTTTATAAATTTATATTTACCTTTATTAAATTGAATATCTTTTGGTATATCAACTAATACCGGCCCCGGTCTTCCTGTGGTAGCAACTTCAAAAGCTTGATGTAAAATTTCAGATAAATCATTTGCATCTTTAACTAGCCAATTATGTTTAGTGCACGGTCTAGTGATGCCAGTTGTATCACATTCTTGGAATGCGTCTGTTCCTATTAGATGAGTAGGAACTTGCCCTGAAATACAAACTAAAGGAACTGAATCCATGTAAGCATCAGCTAATGCTGTAACTGCATTTGTTGCTCCTGGTCCGGATGTTACAAGAAGTATCCCCGGTTTACCTGAAGACCTTGCGTACCCTTCGGCTGCATGACCTGCGCCTTGTTCATGTCGCGCCAAAATATGTTTTATTGATTTGTGATTTTTAAGTTCATCATAAATTGGTAATACTGCACCTCCAGGATATCCAAAGATATAATCTACATTTTGATCCTCAAGACATTTGAATACTATTTCTGCTCCTGTAAATAATTTTGGCATTCATACAATCTAACGTAGAATTAACTTCCGTCAAGTTTTAGCTGATTGCTTTTAAAATTTTTTTTGTTAGATGTGTTGAATCATTCGAATAAACCTTCATCCATAACTTCATGTGCCCTCTGGACCAGGTATTTTGCCTTTTTGCGTATTGTCTTGTTCTTATATTAATTAATTCTTTTGTTTTCTTTAAATCACTAAATCCAGATAAATAATCACTTATTTCTTTAACACCAATTAATTTATTAGAAGATAACGATTTATCTAATTTTAGACGTAAAAAATTTTTAACTTCACTGATACAATTTTTTTTAAACATCAGATTTGTTCTTTTTTCGATATTCTTTAATAAAATATCTCTAGGAATATCTATGTAAAATTTACTTAAATTATAATTTAAAAAATCTGAGCGTGTGCTAGAAAACCAATCATAAAGAGATTTTTTTGTGAATAATTTAACTTCATAAGCTCTAATAGATCTTTGTGAATCTTCAGGTGAAATATGTTTTTTAGATTTAGGATCTATTGAAATTAATTTTTTGTAAAAATTTTTCTGACCAACTTTTGTGTGAAAAACTCTTACTTTTTTTCTAAATTTGATGTCTATTTCAGGAACCTTGCCAATACCTTTGGTAATGGCATTAAAATATAATCCTGTTCCCCCGACTATAATAGGTACTTTTTTCTTTTTTATAATTTCATTTACTTTTTTTTTAACTACAGTTAGCCAATTTCCTACAGAAAAATAATTTTTTACAGATAAGATTCCATATAAGTGATGCTTAATTTTTTTTCTATCCACGAATGAAGGACTCGAAGATAACACTAAAAATTCCTTATAAATTTGCATGCTATCTGCATTTATAATTTCTCCATTAATCTTTTTCGCAATACGGATAGCTAAACTAGATTTTCTAGAGGCAGTAGGTCCGGCAATTAATATTATTTTTTTTAAGGAAGTTAATTTACTAGTCAAAGTTAATTAACTTTAACACCAAGATATCTTCTTTGATTTTTTTCATTAATAATAGTGAGTAAAATATTTTTTTCTCCCTGTTTAATTAATTTTGATACGAAGCTATCTAATGAATTTGAGCTTACTGTAGTCTTTTGAATTTCAAGTATTATATCTCCCACACTTACTTTGCTATATAAAATGCTTTTTGCTAATATTTCAGTAATTACAACACCTGTAGTATTTTTAGGAAGTTTTCTTTTTTCTCTATCTTCAGAGTTAACATCACGTACTTTTATTTTCAATGTTTCTACCTCAACTTCAAAATTTTTAATAGGTGTTTTCTTTTTATTTCCTTCTTTAAACTCTTTAGAAGATTCTAATCTTCCTAATTTTAATTTTTTTGTAATTAGTTTTTTATTTCTCCAAATTTCTAATTCTACATTTTTGCCAACATCTGTTCCTGCTACAGCTTTTGGAAGTTGTCTCATTGTTTTAATTAATTTTTTATCAAATTTTAAAATTATATCTCCCGCTTTTAATCCAGCTTTAGATGCGGGACTATTTTCTGATACGCTTGCAACCAAAGCTCCTTTTGGTTTATTCAATTTTTCTACTTCAGCTATTTCTTTTGTTACTTCTTGTATTCTAACTCCTAGCCAGCCTCTTTTTGTTTCTCCGAATTGAATGAGTTGGTCAATCACAGTTGAAGCTGCATTAGAAGGTATTGCAAAACCAATTCCAATTGATCCAGTTTGACCTGGAGCTATGATTGCTGTGTTAATCCCAACGACTTCACCATCTAAATTAAATAATGGCCCGCCAGAATTACCTTGGTTAATAGATGCATCTGTTTGAATAAAATCATCATATCTTGTTAAATTAATATCTCTGTTTCTAGCTGAAATTATTCCTGATGTTACTGTTCCACCTAATCCAAAAGGATTTCCTATCGCAATAACCCAATCTCCTACTCTTGCTTTATCTGAGTTACCGAAACTTATTGGTGTAAAAGTATCTGAAGTTTGCATTTTTAATACTGCTAAGTCTGCATATGGATCTGCCCCAATAACTTTAGCCTTATATTCTTTTGAACCTACTTTAACTAATATATCTTCTGCATTAGCTATAACATGATTATTTGTAACTACAGTTCCGTTTTTATTAATTATAAATCCCGAACCTAAAGACGAAGCTTTTCTCTCTCTTGGTTGTTGAAAATCTTTAAACATTTCTTCAAAGGGAGATCCTGGAGGAAATTCAAATGGTAATTGGTTTTTGGTTGTTTTAATTGTTTGTGTTGTTGAAATATTAACAACTGAAGGCATTAATCTTTCTGCAAGATCAGCAAAAGAACCTGGAATAGGTTTTGAGTTTAAAGTAGTAAAAATTAAGCTAAAAAATAATATACCAAAAAATATTTTTCTAATGAAGCTCATTTAACTATTTTATTTTTTATTTTAGACAAAAGGGTGGCAACTTTCTTAGTTTGGCTTGAATGTTTTTCCGAAAAACTTAAAGAAAGCGCTATCTGGAGAAAGCACTAAGGAAGTTTCTCCTCCAATTAAAGCTGTTTCGTAAGCTTGCATTGCTCTATAAAAAGCAAAGAATTGAGGGTCTTTACCAAAAGCTTCAGCAAAAATTTTATTTCTTTGACCGTCTCCTTCTCCCTTCATAATTTCTGATTGTTTTTTAGCATTGGCTAAAAGAACAGTTACATCTTTATCTGCTGTTGAAGTTATTTTAGCTGCAATTTCTGCTCCTTGTGCTCTAAATTCTTTTGCTTCTCTTTGTCTTTCAGTTTGCATCCTTTTATAAATTGCATCACTATTAGCAGGTGGTAGATCTGCTCTCTTAATTCTCACGTCAACAATCTTGATTCCAAAACCTTTAGCTTCTACATTTACATCATTACGAATTATAGTCATTTGTTTTGTTCTTTCCGTAGAAAGTAAAGTAGCTAAATCTTGTGTTCCTAGAACACCTCTTATTCTAGAATTTATAATTGTAGACAACCTTGATCTAGCAACTCTTTCGTTTCCAACAGAAATATAAAATTTTAATGGATCAACTATTTGAAATCTAGTTATTGCATCTATAATTAAACGTTTTTGGTCAGATGCTATTACTTCTTCAGGCGGGTTATCTAAATTTAAAACTCTTTTATCTAAATAAACAACATTTTGAATAAAAGGTAATTTAAAATTTAAACCAGCTTCAGTAATTATTTTTTTTGGATCACCAAATTGAAGAACAATAGCTTGGTTTATTTCTTTAACTATAAATATGGATTGAAAAAGAAAAACTACTATAACTACAATTATAGGTACTATAAATTTAGGAACTTTCATTAACTAGGGTCCTTTTTTTTTAATTCAGGTAAGGCAAGATAAGGAACTACTCCTGATCCAGAATTTTTATCTATAATAACTTTGTCAATATCAGCTAAAACTTTTTCCATAGTTTCTAAGTACATTCTTTCTTGTGTTACTTGCTTTGCATTTTTATATTCATCATAAATAGCTAGGAACCTACTCGCTTCACCTTCCGCGGCTGCAACAACTTGTTTTTTATAAGCCTCAGCTTCTTGTAAAATTTTTTCTGCTTCACCTCGAGCTCTTGGAATTACATCATTAGCATACCCTTCAGCTTCATTTTTCGCTCTTTCTCTATCTGCTCTAGCTGCTTGTACATCTCTGAAGGCATCAATAACTTGACTTGGTGGGTCTGCTTGTTGCGTTTGAACCTGAGTTATTTGAATTCCTGATCCGTAATCATCTAAAATTTTTTGAGTTATTTCTTGAACTTCAACTTCTATTTGAGATCTTCCTTCTGTCAAGATTGACTGAATGGGACTTTTAGCTATCACTTCTCTCATTGCAGTTTCAGAAGTTGCTTTAACAGTTTCAACTGGACTTTGTATGTTAAATAGAAATTTTCCTGCATCTTTAATAACCCAGAAAACTGAATAATTAATATCAACTATATTTTCATCACCAGTTAACATTAAACTTTCTTCAGGAACATTTCCTACACCTGAAGATCTACCGCTGTCACTAACAGGTCTAAAGCCTACATCAATTCTATTAACTTTTGTAACTTTTGGAGTTAATGCTCGTTCAATTGGGAGAGGTAAATGATAATTTAAACCTGGTTGTGTTGTTTTGACAAATTTTCCAAATCTTAATACTACTCCTTGTTCATCTGGCAAAACTCGGTAAAGTCCACTTAATGTCCATAATATTACTAAAATAACTAAGCCTAAAAATAAAGGTTTGTTGCCTCCATTTTTATTTCCTCCAGTAAATTTATTAATTATTTTTTGAATATTTTTTATAATATCATCAATATTAGGTGGCTCTCTTGTGGTTCCTGAACCGTTTCCACCAGAACCTGGAGTAGAACCCCATGGAGATTGATTATTAAATATTTTATCTTTGAAACTCATGAACTTTATATAGTGACTTTTTGATTAAAAACAAGTTAAGTAAGAGCGATATTATGACCGAAAAAAAAGCAGAATTAAGCCAAGGAATGAAAGAAAAACTAGCTCCTAAAAAATTCATTAAAAGCCAAATTAAAGGCGTAAAATATACACTACTGGTCTCCAGTGCAAAAGGTGGTGTTGGTAAATCAACATTTTCAGTCAATATTGCATTTGCTTTACAAAATCTTGGCTTAAGAATTGGAATACTTGACGCAGATGTTTATGGACCATCCCTGCCAAAATTGATTGGATTAAATGAAAAACCACAAAGTAAAGATGGTAAATATTTGATTCCAATAGAAAAATACAATGCACAGTGCATGTCTATGGGGTTTTTAGTTGGCGAGACAACTCCAATGATATGGAGAGGTCCAATGGTGATTAGTGCAATTAAAACAATGACTGAAAATGTACTATGGAAAGATTTAGATTGTTTAATAGTTGATATGCCACCTGGAACGGGAGATACACAATTAACATTTGCTCAACAAATAAAAGTTGATGGTGCAGTTATTGTATCGACTCCTCAAGACTTGGCTCTTCTAGATGTAAAGAGGGGTATAGAAATGTTTAATAAAACTGGGGTAAAAATAATTGGTTTAGTTGATAATATGAGTTTCTTTAAAGGTGAAGATGGAAAAATTTATAATATTTTTGGAGAAGGTGGAGTAGAAAAAACTGCAAAAGAATATGAAAAAGAATTTCTTGGTAAAATTCCTATTCATCAAGATTTAAGAGATGCGAATGACAAAGGAGATCCATTAACTCACTCAAGTCCAAATCACGAAGTTTCTATTGCTTTTAATCAAATAGCGGAAAAAATTAAAGAGAATTTTGTTGTGTAGTTTGAGTATGAAAATATTGCATTAATTTTTCACAACTATTACACTCTGTGGACGATCTAACATTTTTTGAAGTAATATATTTATTAGTAAAATGATACCAAAACTTATAATTGTATTCATTAGGAATTCTATCTACCATGCATTGAAAACCTATTGATAAATCTTCCCATGGAGATTTGTTGTAGATAGTATTCAAAAAACTTTCTTTTCTACATTTTAGAAATAGTTGTTTAATATTTTTAAGGTTATTAAAAATACTTTTCGGCTTATCCACTTTTGAAAACTTGGGTTTAACACCGGTAAAGTCTACTTTAAAATTTAACTTTGAATTTTTAAAATTATCATCTACTAAACTTATCGTCAAAATAAGGTTATCTTTAAAGTTTGATTTTTCAAAATAAGTTTTAATATAATTTAAGTCAATTTTTTGATAATTTTCTTTATAGGCTTTTAAATATTTTGCAGGACTAATATCTCGATAAAGTTTGATATTTTTTTTATTTTCTATTTCTAATTTTTTACCGTCAAAGTAATACTCATCATTTTTTTCAACATTAAGAAGTTTGATTGAGTTTTTTTTACAATAATTATCATAATCATCAATTTTATTTTTTTTTTGTAGGTTGGCAATTTTTTTATCTCTACTTAGTTTTTCTTCAAAAAAACCAGCATATGGTAGATAGTAAGAAGCTTTTGTTTTTTTTAAGCGACGGTAATTGTTAGTTTTTATAAAATTTTTGTTCTTTATTAAAATTTTTCTTTTTTCTTCTTTTTTTAAGGTTTCGAACATTAAAGGAAATCCACTAGCTCCACCCGCAAATGAAGAAGCAAAAAGATCAACATTAGGTAAGCGATCGAAATTAATCGAGGAAGTGTCTACACTAAATAAACAATCAAAATCTCCATTAGAAAAATAAATTCCAGAATCCTCTCTAAAATCTCCTGATTTTAAAATACTTAACATTAATTTAGTATTTCTAAATCTATATTCGGTTGCAAATTCTAACCTGTGAATATTTTTAAAGCCAAGTTCCTCAAGATATAATCCTGTTGAGTCAGTTGTAAATTTTGGAACGATTATATCTATATTTTTTTTCAATTTTGAAAGAGTAAGTGGATGTAAATGATCTGGATGATTATGACTTATATAAATAAAAGAACATGAATTTAATTCATCAACCCAATCTCTTTTTGTCTTATGTTTTAACCACCAACCAGTATTAAACGCAGGTCCAAATGCCCATGGATCGGTGGCGAAACTAAAATTTTTACCTTCTACTTTTAAAAAGGCATGATTAAAAAACCTTATCTTAGTTTTTTCTTTTCCTTCTATTTTGGAAATTTTTGGAACTTCTTTTAAATTTTCAACTTCTAAAAAATTTTTATTTAATT
>Ga0115003_10004679_pt1 | contig 10462 bp, 9 predicted proteins | sample ArcticOcean_MG_C_7_FD_88736 | JGI IMG/M metagenome (GOLD analysis project Ga0115003, IMG submission 88736) | Marine microbial communities from western Arctic Ocean - ArcticOcean_MG_CB11_88 | ecosystem: Environmental > Aquatic > Marine > Oceanic | place: Arctic Ocean: Canada Basin | collected... | reverse complement strand
TAAAAAAAAAATAAAAATTATTACAGATTCTTTAGAAAATCAATCAAAGTTTAGCTCATTAGTATCTGATTTAATTTCAGATTTAGATATTGATGATGGTTTTGAACAGGAAGAGAGCAAAACGGATGATAAAGAAAATAATAATAATGATGGCAAATTTGATGACAACCAGCAAAATACTAAAAAAAAACGAGACGAAGAAAATCAAGAAATGTCTATCGATTCTGGTGCTCCAAATCTTGAAAATCTTTCTGCTGATGCCGACAATGACTCTGAAGAAATCGAAATTGAGGATAGCTCAAGTGAACCTTACAAAAGAAAGACGTCTCTTAAAAATTTTGGGGATGAAAAATATAAATCGTATACAGACGAATTTGATGAAATTATAAAAGCAGAAGATTTGGAAAGTGAAGTTGAGCTAAATAGATTAAGGGGAAATCTAGATCAACAACTTTTACAATTAAAAAATTTCATTTCTAAATTAGCTAATAAACTTCAAAGAAAACTTTTGGCTAAGCAAAATAGATCTTGGAACTTTGATTTAGAAGAAGGTTTATTGGATACTTCCAAGCTCACTAGAGTAATTGTGGATCCTCTAAACTCATTATCATTTAAAAAAGAAAAAGATATAGATTTTAAAGACACCTTAGTTACAATATTAATAGATAATTCTGGTTCTATGAGAGGAAAACCCATATCAGTTGCTGCAATATGTGCTGATATTTTATCTAGAACACTCGAGCGTTGCCTAGTCAAAGTGGAAGTATTGGGTTTTACAACTCGACATTGGAAAGGTGGTTCCTCCAGAGAAAAATGGATAAAAAATGAAAAACCTACATTGCCAGGAAGATTAAATGATCTAAGACATATTATTTATAAGTCCGCGGATACACCTTGGAGACAAGCGAAAAAAAATATGGGCTTAATGTTAAAAGAAGGTTTGTTAAAAGAAAATATTGATGGAGAAGCGCTAAAGTGGGCTTATAGTAAAATGACCAAAAGAAAAGAAGAGAGAAAAATCTTGATGGTAATATCAGATGGTGCGCCAGTAGATGACTCGACCTTATCTTCTAATTCAACTGACTTTTTAGAAAATAATTTAAAAAGAGTTGTCAAATGGATTGAAAATAAATCGGAAGTTGAACTTCTTGCCATTGGTATAGGACATGATGTTACAAGATACTATAGTAAAGCAGTAAAAATTGCCGACGTTCAGGATTTGGGTGATGTAATGATAAATCAATTAACTGATTTATTTGTTGAAAAAGGTAAGAATAAAAAAACTATGCACTAAATTTAATTGAAGTTTTGACGACTTTTTAGCGAATTCCTATCCTTTATCTTAAAAATTAAAATTCTAAAAGGTATTAACATTATTGAAGCTATAAGCAGCTTTACAAGTAAGTCACCTAACGCCAAAGAAATCCATGGTATTCCTGTACTGTAAAAAGCAATAGAAAAAAATAAAAAAGTATCAATTACAGACCCAAAAAGTGAAGAAGTGAATGGTGCAACGTACCATTTATGATTTCTAAGTCTGTCAAAAATCTGAACGTCTATATTTTGTGCAATCAAGAAAGCGGTGCCTGAACCAATAGCAATTCTTACTGATATTATATCTGAAAAATTTGTTGAGATTACTAATGTAATAAATATGCCACTAATAAAACCAACGTAAATAATTTTTCTTGCTAAAATTTTTCCATAAAACCTATTTGCTAAGTCTGTGATTAAAAAGGTAATTGGGTAACTAAATGCTCCATAAGTTAATATTTCTTCTAAACCATAATAATTTACAGGGAATTGTACTAGATAGTTTGATGTTATTACGATAGCGCCCATCGCAAAAGACATCGATAGGAATAGTTTATCAATTTTAATCATTTTAAATGATGTTATTTTTTGGAAATAATTGATATTTTGAGTTTTTTAACTCTAATAGAAATTTTGCTATTTTTTGCTTTAATAAGGAATTTATCTAAGCCGCCTTTAAAGTCTACTGTACGTACAGCTGCGCTGGTAACGTTCAGTTTTATATTTCTTTTTAACGCTTCACTTTTAAATATCACTTTTTTTAAATTAGGCACAAAACGTCTTTTAGTCCTATTGTTAGAGTGACTAACATTATGACCTTTAAGAGGAGATACACCTGTAAGTTCGCATTTTTTTGACATGATATTGTGAATTTTATAAGTCCTCAACGTTCTTGGGTCAAGCTAATATTAAAATTATTTATCAATATAAAAGAGATTGTTTGGGTTAAAGTACGTTTATAATAATCAAATTAAAGCTTAAGCGCTGATTCCGACAGCTTCGCTTATACTTTTAATCTTATCTTTTTTTAATATGCTAATAAGATCTTTTTTAATCTCCTTTATTATTCCTGGCCCTTTATAAACCATACCAGTATATAATTGCACTAAACTTGCGCCGGCTTGTATTTTTTCAAAAGCACTTTCACCAGAATCAATTCCTCCAACGCCAATAATTGGAATTTTTTTGTTAGTATCATTGTAAAATTTTTTTATCATTTCTGTGGAAATATTTTTTATTGGTTGACCTGATAAACCTCCTTTTTCTTCTTTTTTATTGTCTTTTAATATCTCTCTATTGCTATCAGAGGTATTTGAAATAATAACTCCATCTATTTTGTACTTGAATATCAACTCAATAATGTCGCTTGATTCTTTTTCATCAATATCAGGTGATAATTTTATTAAAATAGGTTTGCTTATATTTTTTGAAATTTTTAATTTACTTATTTTTTCTAATAGATTGATCAATTTATTTTTTTTATGAAAAGCTCTTAATCCCTCTGTATTAGGTGATGAAATATTTATAGTTATGTAGTCTGCATATTTGTATAGTTATGCTAGACAGTCAGTGTAGTCATTTTCCTTACTTATTGTATCTCTATTAGGCCCTATATTTATCCTTAATATTTCTTTTGGCTGATTTTTTGAAATGCGGTCAGAAACTATATCTGCACCGTCGTTGTTAAATCCAAGTCTATTAATCATAGCATTGTCCTTTTCTAGTCTAAAAATTCTAGGCTTAGGATTTCCTAATTGTTTTTTTGGAGTTATCGTTCCAACTTCTACAAATCCATAACCTAGTCTATATAATGAATTATATACCTCCGCGCTTTTATCAAAACCCGCTGCTAGACCGATGGGATTTTTAAATTCTTTATTAAATAACCTGGTTTTAAGAACTTCTTCTCCTTGTGCTGAAAAAAAACTTTCAGGTATAATATTAAATTTTAAAGATTTAATTGCTAAATCGTGCGCAACTTCAGGGTCTAAAGTAAAAATATAAGGTTTTATTATTGAAAACATATTATAATTATTTATCTATCTTGTTGCTTATTAATTTAATTGTTTCTTTTAAGCCAAAAAAACTAATAAAAAATCCCATTCTTGGCCCATCTTGTTCTCCAAATACAACTTCGTATATTAATTTAAACCAATCTCTAAGATTGTCTTTATAGCCGTTTTCTTTTCCGACAGAATAAACAATTGTTTGTATATCTTCAGGTTTGTCATTTTGGGAAGCTAATTTAAGTTTTTGGATCAATGCTTTTAATGCATTTTTTTCCTCTTTATTAGGATTTTTAAATTTTTTATTAGGTTCAACTTTATCTTTAAAATAATTAATTGCAAATTCTGTTAGACTGTTAAGCACTGGGTAATCTAAAGGTTTAATATCTTTATGAAATTTATTTATGAATTTCCAAAGAATTTCTTTGCTTGCTGCGTTACTTGATCCAACTAAGTTTAATAACATTGAGAATGACATAATATTTTTTTCCTTTGGAGGTATTCCATTATGAACATGCCATACTGGATTTAAAATTTTGTCATTTATTTTCTGTTCAGGAAACTTTTCAATTAGTACTAAGTATTCATCAACAGTTTTTGGCACTACTTCTGAATATAATTTTTTTGCTCTTTTGGGGTTGGGGTACATATATAGCGATAAGCTCTCTGGCGATGCATACCTAAGCCACTGCTCAATTGAAATTCCATTACCTTTTGATTTAGAAATTTTTTCTCCCTTTTCATCTAAAAATAATTCATAGGCAAATCCATTTGGCGGTTTTTTTCCTAAAGTGTTGCATACTTTGTTGGATAGGATAGCACTTTCAGTTAAATCCTTACCATACATCTCAAAGTCAACATTAAATGCAAACCATCTCATAGCCCAGTCTACTTTCCACTGTAATTTGCATTTTCCGTTTATTATTTCTGTTTCTAATTTTTTCCCATTATTATTAAATACCATTTTACCTTTTTTTGTATCCATTTCTAACATTGGGATTTCTAAAACTTTTCCAGTTTCAGGACATATGGGTAAAAAGGGGCAATATGTTTTTCTACGCTCTTCTCTAAGCGTAGGTAAAATAATATTCATTATATCGTCATATTTTTCTAACACTCTAAATAAAGAATTATTAAAAACTCCTTTTGTATAATTATCTGTTGAGCTTTGAAAATTAAAATTAAAATTAAATTTTTTTAAGAATTTTTTAAGCATTTCATTGTTATGCTCACCATAGCTATTAAATTTTTTAAAAGGATCTGGTATTTTTGTTAAAGGTTTTCCAATATTATCATGCAACAATTTGCTATTAGGTATGTTTTCTGGAACCTTACGTAAACCATCCATATCATCTGAAAATGTTATGAGCTCGCTATCAATTTCTTGAATGTGATTAAGGGCGTTAATCATCATACTTGTTCTTGCTACCTCGCCAAAGGTGCCTATATGAGGTAATCCACTTGGGCCGTAACCTGTTTGAAATATTATTTTATTTTTTGATTTTATTATGTCTTTTCGGTCTTTTAAAAGTTTTCTAATTTCAACAAATGGCCAAGAAGAAGTTGATTGAATTATGTCATTATCAAGCATAAGAATGGTTTATTAAATAATTTATATAAAATATAGAAATAAATACAAGATATTAAGTTGAATTTTACAGCTATTTAAATATTCTAATTTAAGATGGCAGCAAACAAAACAGTTTTTTTTATTATCGGTATTTTACTAGTGGTGCTAGGCGTCTCCATGCTGGCTCCGTATGTGATTCAAACGATTTATAAAGAAAATAGTCATAGTTTTTTATCTTCTTCTTTCATTACAATTTTTATTGGTATTTTATTCATACTTACCAACATAGAGAAAGAATATAAACTTAACTTACAGCAAACTTTCTTGTTTTCAACATTAGCTTGGCTTGTAGTGGCGATTTTTGGAAGCTTACCCTTTATTTTATCTTCTGAAACATTTTCAATAAGTGAAGCATTTTTTGAAAGTATGTCGGGAATTACAACTACGGGCGCAACAATTATTACTGATTTAGAAAAAAGTCCAAAGAGTATTTTGTTTTGGAGATCTATAATGCAATGGTTGGGAGGAATTGGAATTGTTGTAATGGCTATAACTATTTTACCACTTCTTAAAGTAGGTGGAATGCAACTTTTTAAAATGGAAGGCCCTGATACTACTGAAAAAATATTGCCAAGAACTACTGAAGTTGGTGCAATAATTACTTTGACCTACTTAGTTTTAACTTTGTTGTGTGCTTTTTTTTATTGGATTTTTGGAATGTCTACTTTTGATAGTATTGCACACTCAATGACAACAATTGCTACGGGTGGATTTTCTACCCATAATGAATCGATAGGTTTTTTTAAAAATCCTAATATCGAAATAGTAGCAAGTGTTTTTATAATACTAGGAAGTATTCCATTTATTTCTTATCTAAAATTTGCCAATGGAAATAAAAAAATATTTTTTCAAGATGAACAAATAAAAGGTCTTATATTTTTATTGATAATTTCAATCTTTATTATGTTTGTTTATTTGCTTTATATAAATTATGAGAGTTCAGTTTTAGATAAAATTAGAATTGCTTCTTTTAATGTTATCTCAATTTTGTCTGGTACCGGTTATGTAACTGATGATTTTGGTTTATGGGGACAATTTTCACTTATATTTTTTTTGTTCTTAATGTTTATTGGGGGATGCGCTGGATCAACTGCTTGTGGAATAAAAATATTTCGACTTCAAATGTTATTTTTATTTTTGAAAAATCAGATTAAAAAACTAATATACCCAAACAGTGTTACAATCATAAATTATAATAATCAAAAAATTACTGACAATTTTATGAATTCTGTAATTATTTTTATTTTTTCTTTTCTTTTTATTTTTTTAATAATTACACTATTGCTTTCTGTATCAGGACTGGATTTTTTAACTGCAATTTCTGGTGCGGCAAGCTCTATTTCAAATGTAGGTCCGGGGCTTGGCGGCATAATAGGTCCTGACGGAAATTATAAAGAAATACCAGATATATCTAAATGGATACTTTCATTTGGAATGCTCTTAGGAAGGCTGGAACTTTTTGCAGTATTAGTTTTATTTTTTCCTTCTTTTTGGAGGAATTAATTGCAAAAATTTAACTATATAAAAATATATTTTGACAAACGTATGAAGCGAATATTTCTATTCGGCTTTATGAGTGGATTTCCTTGGGTAATAATTGGAAGTGCATTAAGCTTATGGTTAAAAGAAAGTGATTTAAGTAGAAGCACAATTGGTTGGGCTGGATTGATATTTAGTGTTTACGCTATTAATTTTTTATGGTCTCCTTTAATAGATCGTATTCATATTCCATATTTAAGTAAAAGAATAGGTCATAGAAAATCATGGATTATATTAATGCAAGCTTTAATATTATTTTCATTGATTTTATGGAGTACCTTGAATCCTTCCGAAAATCTTTGGTTGATAGTCGCAATTGGGCTTGGCATAGCTATTTCATCAGCCACACAAGACATTACAATTGATGCTTTAAGAATAGAGCAAATAGGGGAAAACGAAGGAAGAGCTATGGCGGCAGGTGCGGCAATCTCTGTAGTGGGATGGTGGACTGGCTATAAAATTGGTGGCTTAATATCTCTAATATCAGCAGATTTCTTTCAAGACAAAGGATTTGAAAATTATTGGCAAATGTCATTTTTATTGCTGGGTGTAGTAATTATTTTTACAAGCGCTATCTTGGTTTCGATACCAGAGAAAAGCTCCCAACAAAGAAGGTTGTTACAAAAAAAAAATGATAATTTACTAATAAATAAAATTAAAATTAATAATAAGTTTTCTAAAGCTTCTGCTTGGTTTTTTGGAACAATTTTTAATCCACTTTTAAGTTTTTTTAAAAAAAATACAACAAGTGTTGCTATAGGTATTTTAAGTTTTATTTTTTTATTTAAAATTGGAGAAGCATTTTTAGGAAGAATGTCTATTATTTTTTATAATGAAATTGGGTTTTCTAAAACTGATATCGCTCTTTATTCTAAGGGCATAGGATGGATAACAACAGTAACTTTCACATTGTTAGGTGGTTTGTTTGCAATAAGAATGGGTCTCATAAAGGCAATGTTTGTCTCAGGAATTTTAATGGCTTTAACCAATTTAATGTTTTCAGTTTTAGCTTGGGTCGGGCAGTCAGAAATTTTATTTGCACTTACTGTGCTTATAGATGATCTAGCCGCTGCATTCGCAACTGTTGCTTTTGTTGCATTTATATCTGCTTTGGTCGACAGAACTTATACTGCAACTCAATATGCTTTATTGGCATCCATCGGAACGGCAGGGCGAACACTATTTGCTTCATCTTCGGGAACTTTAGTAGATTGGCTTAATGGTGATTGGGCAATTTTTTTTATCATAACGGCTCTTATGGTAATTCCTTCTCTTCTATGCCTGCTATCAATTAAGAATAAGCTTAAATTTAATGATTAAATTTTTTACAAACCTATATCCTGTTGTCTCTCTTTACAAAACGATGTCAATAAAATCAGAAATAATAACTCAGATGATTTGTGGAGATAGTTTTTCGATAATTACAAAATCTAAAAAATGGCTTAAAATCCAAATTAAAGAGGACGGTTATAAAGGATATATTAAAAATAAAAATTTTAAACCATATGTCAAACCAACACATAAAATTTGCACTCTCAGAGCAAGTGTTTATAAATTTCCTAATAATAAAAAAAAAATAAGTCAATTATCGTTTGCTTCTAAAATAAAAATTAAAGATAAAAAATTTCAATTTATTAAATTTGATAATGGATGGATTCGTCAAAAAGATACTAAACCTGTAAATTTTACAGAAAATAATGTTTTCAAAAAAATAAATATTTTTCAAAGTATAAAATATAAGTGGGGCGGAAAAACTTTTAAAGGCATTGATTGCTCTGCCTTAATACAGGTATGTTTTAACTTTAATAATAGATTTTGTCCGAGGGATGCAAAAGATCAGATAAAATATTTTAAAAAAAATATTACTTTGAAACAAATTAAGAAAAACGACATTATTTATTGGAAAGGACATGTGGCTTTAGTATTGTCAAAAAAAAATTTAATACATGCCTATGGACCAATGAAAAAAACAATAATAATGGGCGTTGATGAAACTATAAAAAAAATCCAAAGGACTGCTAATTTAAAAGTAGTTGCTATAAAGAGGGTTTTAAGTTGAGGTAGTTTTAGTCTCCCTCCACTACCTCAAAATAACTTTAATTGATTCGCTCTTTTATTTTTAACTCGTAATACTTGTATGTTGATAAAAGAAGACAAAGCAAATTGAGCTCTTAATGCTATAGCTTGTATAGACACATTCCAACTGTTCGCCTTTGCCTAGATGTATGTTTGCTTTGGTTTATTTTAATAATTTTCTGTATGCGAATATTACTGCTAAAACTATTATTAATGCAGCAATTCCTTGTTCACCAAGGGCATTTAGTAAATTTATTAAATTTGCAGTAACTTGAGATCCAAAAAAAGCTACGTTTGGACCAAATACTATTTCAGCTATGACTGATATTGCTAAGAGCAAAACTCCAACTTCTAAAAATTTATTTAGATATTTTGTTATTGTCGCGATCCAACTTATCATAATTTTTCCATTCTATTTTTGTCTCTCTAAATTAAGAGTATTTAGAGAGACAATTATTAATAGCTAATCCCCGAGGGAAATAGCATTAATCGATTACTTGTAAAGATTTAGAATGATGATAGCGGCTACTAAACCAACTATTCCTGCATCACCTAAAGATTGTACTAAACCTATAATGTTTGAAGCTATTCCACCAACAAATGGAACGTTTCCACCAAGTAGGCTTACCACGATACCTAGGGCAAGTAGAGATATTACTACTTTTGTTAGGCTGTCAAAAATTGACGTTAGTCCTGCTATTGCTTTCATGTTTTCTCCTATTTATTTTACTAATAATCAAAACGAATCATTTCGTATTGATATGTTTAAATTTAACATTTTAGAATCCTAGAGCACGCAAAAAAGAGATTAGTTTGATCAAAATCCTATAAATACGTCATTTTTTATAGTTTAAAGTGTGCGAAATGAGTCTTGTAGATCTAATAAATCATCAAATTTTGTAAATTCAAATCTAAGAAAATATTGATGATGGCGGAGAGAAAGGGATTCGAACCCTTGATACGGTTGCCCGTATACACGCTTTCCAAGCGTGCGCCTTCAACCACTCGGCCACCTCTCCCTTTTATGGTGAATTTGAAATTAACTTTCCAAACTCTTTTATAAAATCTTTATTAGTGGGTAATTTATTTTGATCCATTTGTTTGTTAATTTCATTATAATTTTTTTTTATGTGATTAATCGTTTCAATAAGACTGACTGAATTCCTTTTTGAAACAAAAATTCCTTTTTTATCGCCTACAACATGTTTGATTTCTTCAAAAATAATTACGGGTCTTCTTCTCGCTAAAGCTTCCAAGAGAACCATTGGATGGCCCTCTGTAAATGAAGGTAATATAAAAATATTATGATCGTCATAATACTTAATCAATTTTTGTTTATTTTTTTCTATTTCATAAACATTTACGTTACTTTGGTTGATTTTTGTTAATAAATTTTTCTCGGCTCCCACCACTGAAAGAGCTATTTCGCTATTACCTTTTATAATATCTAGCAATGAGTAAATTCCCTTTTCAATCTTAATTCTACCAATATAGAGAAGTTTTATTTTTTCAAACTTTGCATTAACTACATTATTTAACCAGCTTTCATCAAGTTGTGATGGCGAAACTAAATCACCCGCTTTATCTTTTAATATATATTTTCTGCAGCTGATTAAATAAGAAATCATTGAAGTAATAGTAAACATAAAATGATAAATTATTGAACCTAGAAAACCAAGAATTGCTTTGTACTCTCCATACCCGTCACTTCTTAAATAAACTATAGGTTTTTTTTTAAATAATTTCAAAAAAATACAAGCTAAAAAAGTATAAGGTGAAATTGAAATTATTAGATATTTTGAATTTTCAATTTTTGAAGTTTTGATTATTTCTTTTAAGAAAGAAAATATAGATCCAGCTGAATTTATATTTTTTACAACTATTTCGTGAGATCTAG
>Ga0115003_10004675_pt1 | contig 10470 bp, 15 predicted proteins | sample ArcticOcean_MG_C_7_FD_88736 | JGI IMG/M metagenome (GOLD analysis project Ga0115003, IMG submission 88736) | Marine microbial communities from western Arctic Ocean - ArcticOcean_MG_CB11_88 | ecosystem: Environmental > Aquatic > Marine > Oceanic | place: Arctic Ocean: Canada Basin | collected... | reverse complement strand
GTTCAGTTTGTTCAATAGAGAAGTCAACTTCAGAGAGTCGAGATCTTAATGGACCAATAATTCTATTCTTAAAATTACAAGTAAAGATAAATCCACAGTTAGAAGAGTATTCTTCAATAAAGTTACGTAGAGCTGGTTGAACAGAAGTTGCGTTCAAGTAATCAGCCTCGTCAAAGATTACATATTTACGACCACCAGTAAGAGATACTGAAGATGCGTATGTAGAGATTTCATATCGAAGAGTGTCGATATTCACATTGAGGGAACCATTTTTAACGATATAGTCACAGCCCATTTCATCGAGCATAGCTTTAGCGATAGTAGTTTTACCTACTCCTGGTCCACCGGTTAGTAATAAGTTTGGTACGTTTTTGTCATTTACAAATTTGCGAAACGTATTTTTCATTGTCTCGGGTAAGATAGTGTCTTCGATACTTTGAGGACGGTATTTTTCTACCCATAGAACTTCATTTGATTTGTGTTGCATAGATCACCTTGTACATAATATAAAAGTTGAGGGGCGGGGATCAGTCGAAACTGATCCCCTATTCTCGAGAAAGGTTGGTAATCTATTAATCGATTACCCTATCAGCTAATTCACCAGCTTCTACTCCAACAGGTGCTTCCCCATCAGGGCCCTGTTGTTGAGGATTTTGTTGTCTTAGATAAGTTTCTAGCTTATTCCTTAACATTCCTACACCAGCTAGTTCTTGACCTTGGAACCCGCCTCTTGTTGATACTACATCGATCAACTGAAGTACTGTTGACAGGTCATTCATATTAATAGATACCTGCTCTTCTTCTTGTTGGCCCATTTGGCCGTTTTGCATTGCATTGTTCATGTTCTTATCCTTTGTTATAAGTCGACTTTGAATCTATCGCCACAAAATATGTGACACCTTTACCTTTGAACTCAGAGATACCTTTTGAACAAATGGTAACTTTGTAATCCATTGGCATGAGTTTCAAGTTATCAGTTTTAATGATTACTCTAAACTCATCGTCAGTGTCCCCGATTTCAACGCCAAAGTCATCTGCGTTATCGTTTGCACTGTCGATTGCTTTCAGATAACACTTGCCGCTTTCGCCTACAAATGCAATTTCTGAAAATTGAAGAACACCTGCTGCTTTCAGTACTGCAGAAAGATCACTTTCTGTTACATCGACAACAACGTCTTCGGATGGTATATTTATATCTTTTTCAGGTGGAGTATGGATCATTGATATATCTGCATAGATATACTTGGTCCTTCTCTTACCCTCAGAGATAATAAAGTATTTATCACCAAACTCTACGTCTGGATCATTATAAAGGCTTATGATTGACAAGAATCTAGAAAGATCATAGATACAAGCTTCTGCTGGTATCGTATCTTGGATTTCTGCAATCGCAATAAGCGTCTTTTCGGGAGTAATCGTCTTGATAGTAGTACCGGGCTTTAACAAAACTGATTTGTTAATTGCGGTGAAACTTTTTAAGACACTCAAGGTTTCGTTAGAAAATTTCATTATATATATTTCTCCTAGTTAATGAATGTATATTATAACACACTTTCATCTATTTGTCAACTGTTTTGTACGACTTTTTATTAGAAGTCGAGTCGGCAGTTGCGGTTACACCAAGCTCTGCTATAGAGCCCATTCCGCCTTGAAAGATGTGAGTGCCAACATGGTTCAGCTGCATCCAAGGACACATCCAAACTTTTAGGCCAGCATCACGAGCTTTATGGCAGAAGAAGTAATCTTCTGAAAGATAGCGCCTGGATTCGGGGTCGATAACACAATCGAAAAATGCTGTAATTTCTCTTGTACCATCAAATTGTTCTGTTCGTGCATGGTCAGGTAGGTATGCTAACTCAGGGTAAGCTTCTTTGTACTTCATTAGTACATCCCTTGGTATTAACATAAATCCTGTACCAGCTTCTTGTACTTCAACTGGTTCTGATAATTTGAATTGCTTCATTCCTTTAACAGGATTAAATACAAAGTCAGATGTGAACCTAGCTAATTCAAACGGATTATCATCTGCTTTACCCATCTGAGCCGCCTTAGCAACCTTTTCCCAAGCAATTGTTTTCTTAGGATATGGGCCAGTTACGATCTGATATTTGTCTGGATCTTGTAGGTGTACGCCAAGTAAAGCAAGAGCATCTTTAGGATTAAATGCGATATCGGCGTCAATGAATAGTAAGTGAGTACAATCAGATCTTAAAAATTCATCTACAATATAGTTACGTGCTCTTTGCACTAAGCTCTCATTAAATAAGAAATAGTACTTTAATGGAATACCGTGTGTAGCACATAACATACTCAAGTCATTAGTTGCTTTGGTATACATACCAGTAGCTTGGCCACCATACATCGGTGTACCAACGAAGATGCTATGCTTTCTTAGCTCTTCGGTTTGTATTTCAATTTTCATTAGATTTGCTCCATGTCGTTTTCAGCTCTAGCGATTGCTTGTAGTCTAAGTACATCTGCTAACACGTCCCAAGAACTATCGTGTTGCTTAAATGCTCTTTCCCATAGTTTTTCATCAGCGATCGGGCAGAAACCGTTTTTCGTGTCAAAATTAAATTTGGCATCAATATAAGTCCGCATGTCACGAACCATATAGTATTTTAAATAAGTGTTGAGATGGTTGCCTCTCTTTTGACTATTAAAAAGTCTTGTCAAGATCACAGGATCAAAAGCATTACCTCTTGTCCACCAATGACCAATATTCTCATCAACAACTAGATTGTGAAAGTTGGATACAAACTCTTTAACAGTTAAGTCTTGTTGTGTTGGTTTGACACGACCACGAACTTCTTTAGACTGTTTAGACCAAAACTCTAAAACAGAATCTTCGATCTTATATCCATAATCTTTTACTTGCTCTTGAACATTCAGTTTAAATCTACGAGTCTTACTGATATCTTTCAGACCATAAGGGTTTTGTGTAAACTCATCCCAATCAAAAATCATAATCGAACAGTCAACGACTGCACAAGTGGATGGGTCAACACCCATTGTTTCAAAGTCAAGTACTAGGTTTTTCTTTTTCATTATGTCATAAACTCTGTAATATCTACTGATGATATTGTATCACGAATTCTCTGTGATAAATTATCTTGTAGCATGTAGGTTGCGTCTTCCATAGGAAGTTTACCTTCAATTGCTGCTTTAACTTGTGTAGCCATATCGTTAGCAGTTTTAAAGGGTACATTTTGGCATATGTGATTGATGCTCTTAGTAGGATCAAGTAATTCATAATCATCAGGGAGACCCATAATGGTCATAGCTTCTCTATAACTTATGTACCTATCTTCTACTGGGTGAGCCAGAACATGAGGCATATGTACAACAAATGCACCAATGTGTTTTACTGGAATAATAGTACCACGCCACATTACGCCTTTACCAGTCTTAAGCTTCTCGTATCGTCTCATACATTTTTCAGCTTCTTTCTCAAGGCCTTGACCTTTCATGTATTCTGCAATTTCTTTGTAATTAGCTTGTCCCTTATAATCACCAAGAATCATTTCACTTTCAACATTAAAGGAAGGCTTAGTAAAGTTTTCATCTTCTCTTAACTCTTTAGCAAATTCCGCATGAGTCATTCCGCCTTTGATTTCTTCTAAGAAGTACTTGTAGTAAGGATCATCTTGAGATGGGATCTTTTTACAAATTGCTTCAGTCTGGAAATTACTCTTTACGTCCATCAACAATTGAGCGATCGTTGGATGATCTCTTTTAAAGTATTCAAACTTTGGTATCTTATTATTAAATACATCTCTTTTCCAAAAGAAGTAAAATGAACGTCTTCGGATTTGTGGGTTACCGTGTAGTAACGACTTAGTCATATAGATCGACATATTATAACCAGCTGCGTTAGCAATTTTGAGCATTTTCTTTCTCATAAATGTGCCAACAGTCGTAGCTAATGCGGGTGCGTTCTCTCCCCATAATACTTTAGGACCAATTTCATTTAATACAAACTTAGTAGATTTTTCCAACCATTGGTTATTTGGATTATCTTCTCCATAAGATGAATGGTAGCTTGACAGACCAGCACAAGGACATACTGATGATACAACGTCAACTTTACCGTATGATGATGGTGCGTCTTCACCGTCAATAACATGATACGGGATATCATGGCCTTTTTCTTTATAGTAGTTTAACAAATGCGCTTCGTTAGCTTCAAAACCACCATAGGTCATAATATAATCTGGTACGTTTCCGTAAGCTTTATCTGATGCTAGTATCTCTCCACCAATCAGTGGTATAATTCCTGCGTGTTTCATAGTATGGCCTCTAATTCCTGCATCTGTACTTTCTTGTTAAGCGGGTGATTATCGTACAGACATTCTTTTTGAGCTTTACCCAACCGCGTTTTTTCTTCAATAGTCATAGCTTCAACACTCGCAAGAGTATTACCAACGTATGCTTCTCCGTATACTGCACCTTCTTTATCTGAACATACAAGTATAGACTCTACATCTGCTACTTGCTGAACACGTGATCTCCACCAACCTGAACCAGCATGATAATACTCTGGCATCATACAGCCCCAGTTTTCATTATAGATTCTGCACATATCAGGTTCTTTAACACGGAAGGTTTGGATACCGGCCGTGAGTTTGGTTTCTCGTCTTGGGCCAAAGTTTAGTACTGGCCAAGCAGGTTTTTGTTTGTTAAACCAAGGCATGGTTTTACTTTGAACAATAGATGAGAATACCCATTGTAATTTCTTTTCTTCGGGTGGAAGAATAATTGGCTCATCATCAAAGAAACTTAGAATACCTGGATCTTCTCCATAGTTATTCTCAGGCCTACGATTTAGGTTGTAAGGATTTGGATTGTAATTAACAATGTCACCTTTATAGTCAAGCTTAAAGGCGGTGTTGTCACCCCCGTCAAAAGAACATAGAAGTAATGTATTTGTTTTTCTGTTTACAATTTCGCAACCTTCAATGAATGTATCAATATGATCACCAAGCTTTTCGAGTTTAGTATCACCTTTATAGAGGTCAGCCAGGTATTTGTTTGTTCCATACTCTAGGAACGGTTTACCTGTTTCTTTCCATTCTTTAAGATTCTCTTGGTATAGTTTAAACGATACAAATACTTCTCGTACTTGCCAATCGTCGTTACCAAGAATAGCGTCAGGCCTTGCTTTGAGTACATATAGTGCGTCAAAAGCATGGTGACTAAAGGATTTTACAGATGATAGATACACGATTACTTTATCGTAGGCAGTTATATTCTCACCAATACTCACAGTTCTTTGGTCGACCTCGTGTCCCATATCTTCAAGACAGCGAATCAACGAATAGTGTGAGTTTAAGATTTTGAGTTCTTTACCGTAAAAGTAATCACGAGTACATTGCTCTTTGTTAAAGCCAGTGATTAAGATTTTCAATTCAATTTCTCCATAATTATCAAAAGAAGCTACTTAGAGAAGCTTCTGCATTATTATTATCTATTATAACACATTCTATAGTTTTGTCAACTACTTTTTCAATATTCTTTTTCCATGCCTTAAGAGAGTGTTTTTCTTTGGTCATTTCAGAGATTTCAAGTCTCTGTTCAAAAGTAGTTTTATTTAGCGATCGTACTATATCAGCAAGGTCGTTACCTTTTACTGACGTTCGTACTTTCGTCATATGTTTATTTATGACTGATATCTGCTCGGATGCATGGGTATCAGTTGAGTTAGTTACTAGTATGGTTGGCAAACCATGAGCTAATGCTTCAAGAGCAGTAATGCCCCAAGTCTCTACAGGACAAGTTGAAATGTAACATCCAGCTTCTGCCATATAAGCCATGGTGTCTTTATAAGCCAAACCACGAATAACTTCATTTGGCTTTTCCCAGTTTAAGTTATCTTCGTGATATTTTAGATGGTCACCATATAGTAATTCAGCTACATGAGAAGTTAATATAACATTATGTAATCCAGAGCCGTTTAGTTTCTTAGGCATCCAAAATGGATTTTTTGTTTTATCAGTACGGCCTACAGTGACTGCATCGTAAGTAGCTTCAAGCACCTTCTCATCACCCATACTAAAAGCAGAATCAATAAAATCTACAATTGGCAGTGGCTTACCTTCAACTCTTTGGCTAAGTTTGTCCATACCAATATGTTGATGTTTAGATACAAATGCAACTACTCCACCATTTGCTTGAAACTCATGCATCTGTTGCATGTGACCAATTTTAGAAATACCACCAGCAGCAGTATGACTAATCCATAATATAGGTGTATTAGTTTTTGCTTGTAATCTAGTAGTAAGTGGTGCGTTATCATAATTAACAATAACAACATCTGGTTGATAAGTTTCTATCGCAGCAGTGATTTTAGTAGTCACTCTACGCTTCTTACGGTCTTCATCTGTAAAATGTACAGGGATTACATCGTCAAAGTTTTGATAGATTAATTGAGCAAATCTCTCAATTCCACCAATAACAACACTATCAGTTATCTCTATATTATTACGTGTAAAGTAGGGTAGAAGTATTCTCATTGATCAGGTAGTTCTCACTGGTGCATTATAAAGGTGTGTTTATATATTATATTATTTATGAAGTTCCGGCACTGTAAGGTCTTGTAGGAACTCTGTAGCGACTCCAGCTTCAACAAATAGATTAAGAGATTTAGAAAATGAAGCAACCCATTTCTCTGGAATAGGTCCATCAGTTGCCATAACAACTCTCTTAACACCAACTTGAATAATACCTCTTGCACAATCGTTGCAGGTCGGTAGTCCCCAAACATAAATGGTAGAATCTTTTAAAGATGTACCACTGTATGTAGCGTTGTATATTGCATTCATTTCAGCGTGAATTACTGTTTCGTATTTCACTTCTTTATTATCATAACGTTCTGGGGTATCGGCTATTCCTTTAGGAAAACCATTATAGCCTGTAGCTAATACTCTACGTTCGTCGTTTACAATCACTGCGCCAATTTGTGTGCTTGGATCTTTTGACCAAGTAGCTACTTCACGAGCCAGTTTTGTAAATCTTACATCCCATTTCTTTGTCATATAAAGAGCTCTTCGATAAAGTTAAAGTGCCTTTCGTATACATGGAAGTTAGACGCTGTCCAGATTAGCTTACCAGACTCTACACCGAGATCAGAGGCAAGTTCATTTTGAACATGTTTAGCCCAAGCATAATCATTGTTATAGCCGAATACAGCATCGTTAGATCTCATCAAATAATGAGATTCAAGTTTACCATCACGAATATAAAATGTATTTGCATATGTACACATAAAGTCGTTCATACCATCACGTGACATGTCAACGTGCATCGATGGACGATTATAGATCATAGTAGCTCTACGGCTGTTTGGATTATTCTTTAACTCACGTAGAACATGCTGATATTGACTACCATTCTCTTTTGAGTAGATACACCAACCATAATTTGAATTAATCATACCTTCAGTAGAAGCAATTGATTTCCAAATCTGTGGTGTCTCACCAGGTATATCATTAACGTTTAACGATTGTGATTTGTACCACTCAAGTTCACGTTCAATATACTTATACGCTGGCTTACGAATAACATAATCTTCATCAGCAATAAATGTAGCGCCAATCATTTCAATAGTCTTGGCGCCAGTTCTGTCGATAACAAAATCTTTGGCTAGATATTTGAAAGATAACTCTTTTCTTATGTTAGCGACAGTCAACATTAAATGATCTCCAACAACGCTTCCATATCTTCAGCTTCGGTTACAACTGAACTTATGTTCTGCCTGTGAAATACTCTTGCAGCTTTACGTAGTGTTCCCTTTGGAATATCAATGTCTTCTGCAAGACTCTCGATTGCTTCTTTCTGAAAATCACGTTCTGCTTCCTGTCTTAGGAATGAATTACTGATCTCATCAAAACATCCGCGGATGCGTTTTTTGTCTTCGTCGCTTGAAGGTAATATAATATTGCTCATAATTTAGTAGTCCTGTTAAATACATCTTTAGTTGGTTCCTGACCTGTAATACCTTGACGACAGTAAGAGACAAAGAAACTTGAATAGTTAATTAAGTCTTTTGCTGAATCTTCAAGGGACTCAAAGTTAGGATCGTAATCGTCCGACTGCATTGCTTCCATCACTGACTTCATACGTAGCATTTTTGCATGCATGATATCGTGTATAGTTGTAATGCCATTCGGATAATAATCTGCTTGTTGAACGGTGGAGTTTGGATTCTGATAATCTCTTGACTTTTGTAACTGAAGGTCAACGCACTCTTGAAGTACATCAACAGAAACCGGAACAATACCACGGACTGTGCCTACTGGCTCTCTACTCATTGATTTCACCTTTTTCATAATTTAGGGTATTATTATAACACACTTTAATGTGTTTGTCAACAGTTATTTTAAACAACTTTAGGTGGTATAGGTGCAGAGAATGATCCAATAGAATTTCTTTTATCTTCTGCTTCTGCAAGTAATCCAACTTCACCGTCTATCGTTTCGATGATACCAGGGTGCTCAGCTACCCCAACTCCGTTTTGGAGCAATATAGCTATATTTGCTGTATGCTCTGCAATCTGCGCATCGTATTTCAACTTCAGCGCGTTAATTAATGATTCTCTTATTTCCATGATCTCTATCTCCTATAGATCTTTAAATTTACCGTGATTTCCTTCATGAGAAGGCGGATACCAGGATTCTGGTTTAATTAGGTCGGGTACGCCGAGTGGATTCGGTCTTGATGGTTTTTCTCCAACCTCTTTGTTCATATTTGCTTTTAGTACTTCGTCCCAAGCTTTATAGGGATCTACACCGAAAGCGTCTAGTGTACCGATAGCAACAACACACAGATCAATTAGTCCATCAACAATTTCTTCTGCGTCATGTTCAGCCACGGCTTTACGTGTTTCATCTAACTCTTCGTTTAGAAATTCAACACGAAACTTTAGAAACTCTAATAGTTTCTCTGGGTTAGCTTCAACCCATTGTCTTGTAAGATATTTACCTTGCATTAAGTTTATATCTTCTACCCAATTCTTACTCATAATTTATCCTGTAATTCATTAAATCCGCCAATTGCTTCGCCGTCCATTATAATCTGTGGAAAGGTTCTTGCAGTTGGAAACTTTTCAAAAAATTCATCTTGTTTGTAATCAACATCCAATGATTTGTATACGAAGTCCAATCCTTTGGACTCACAAATTTGCTTTGCCATATTACAATAACCGCAATTTGGTTTTCCGTATATTTCTATCATGGCTTATACCAATCTCATCGAATTAGAGTCAGGCAGGATTAGACCTGTTGTTGCTTCGATTACTTGCTTCTTCAACTCATCCATTGGTTCTACTGTAAACATTACATGAGCTTCGCCAATAACAACTGGTTCACGAGTGGCATAAGGTATGAATGGAACCATTCCAATTTTACCTTCACCTGCTGGTACTAATAGGATCGCGTCAGTTAACGTGTAAAATCCTTTATCATAGGCTACTTTAGCAACAACTTCTTCACCTGTCGATAGCCTTACTATTTGAATATCTTTCATATTTTCTCCATTATAGGTTATATTATAACACATTTAAAACCATTTGTCAACCGAAAAATGAATCTAATGTATCTTGTTTCTCTCCAGTCCAGCCAAGAGGCGATATGATATTTTCAATAGGACTGAGGAATACTTTGTTAAATTGTGTTTCGTAGTCAATGTATTTCTCTAGGCCAAATTCTTTTGGTAAAGCGCTTGGAAATGAGATTACATTCTCACGAATTGGGTTCGGTACTTTAAGATAAACGTATTTGATCTTATCACCACCTTTAACAGGCTCGAATCGTTTAGTAAGCTTTTTCTCTGCAAGTTGGTGGTTAAATAAGATACAGCCACGAACATGGATAGGACAGCCTTTGTTATAGAGGGTTGTTCTGTTTTCGTATTTCTGTATGTTATCAGTACCAGAGTTTCTAGCAACTGCTTCGGGTGGTAGTTTGTAAAACTCTTGTCTAAAGTTTTCAATGAAGGCTTGAGTTTCTTCTTCTCCTTTGTTAAGGATTACATCAAAGATCTCACGCATTTTAACGCGGCAGACTTCAGGTGTTGAAGATCGTACAGACTCAAGACCTGTTACACTGATCTTTGGCTTTTCATAATGAACACCTTCTGAGTTGAGAGTATTTAGGATGTAACGTTTCTTAGCAATAAAGATTGCTCGATCGTTAATCTTCTCTCGTTTCATTACCATGGCATTACGATAGGCGCCCATGTCAGATGCAAGTCGTTCGTAGCCTTGTTCAAGGACTTGTTCGATCTTAGACTTACAGACTTTATCTAGGAACTCTTCGCCAACTTTACGATCAATCTCAGTAGTACCATATACTTTTTCGATCAAAGGAGCAAAGTCAACATAGATCGAGTCAGTGTCGATATAGATGATATAGTCGTGGTTATCTGTTTTGAGTACCTTGTTAAGATATTCATTTACAGACTTTTGAGCATATC
>Ga0115003_10004668_pt1 | contig 10481 bp, 5 predicted proteins | sample ArcticOcean_MG_C_7_FD_88736 | JGI IMG/M metagenome (GOLD analysis project Ga0115003, IMG submission 88736) | Marine microbial communities from western Arctic Ocean - ArcticOcean_MG_CB11_88 | ecosystem: Environmental > Aquatic > Marine > Oceanic | place: Arctic Ocean: Canada Basin | collected... | reverse complement strand
GGCACTGCTAGTGGCATTCACGCTTGGCACAATGATTATTATATTCGTAGGCAACGACTAGGAAAGAATGAAGCACTCTATCAGCACCTAGTCAAGCACCACCCTGAGTTGATAGAGGACGAGTACTTTAATCCTGAAGGACAGGCTGTAGTAGAGATACCACAGAAGGCTCCAGAAGGCTCTATACTACGCACAGAGAACGCACTTGATCTACTTGAACGTGTACGTAAGTTCAACACAGAGTGGGTACAGGCAGGGCATAGAGAAGGTCAGAACTCACACAACGTAAGCTGCACTATATCTGTTAAGGATACTGAGTGGCCTGACGTAGGTGAGTGGATGTGGAAGAATCGTAACACCTTCAATGGTATTGCGGTACTACCATACAACGGGGGTACTTATACACAAGCACCCTTTGAGGATATAACAGAGGAACGATTCAATATGTTAGAGAGAAGTCTTAACAACATTGACTTAACTGGTGTTATAGAAGCGGAAGACGAGACTGACCTATCGGGTGAGGCTGCGTGTGCTGGTGGTGCGTGTGAGATCCTATAGTGGCATAGGTATTGCATTGTAGTACTGTACTGTCATGGATTAGACAGTAAAAAGCCCCATTGCTGTCAAGAGCTTTGGGGCTTTTCTTTGTGTGGGATTTAGGTAATAGCGTTAGCCCAATCCGTTTTATCTTCTTCTTCTGTGGGGCCAGTTAATTGTCGTAAGTAATTACCCTCTCCTTTATTTTCTAGCCCCTTAGCTAGTTTAATTAATTCAATGGTTCCAAACACAGCATTAGCGGTGAAGTCTGTTTGCATCCACTTCTGTATTTGTACCGCAGTCATTTTAGAAACTTCCTGTCGAGACTTACCTGTTAGTTCCTGTGCCTTTGGCCCGTAGTAATCTGAGTTCTTTGCAGTGTCCCTTACAGTGCTAGTCAATGTCTGGAATACACCACTGGCATGAGAATCTTCATTGTACAAATCAGTTGCACCTTCAGATTCATGTGCGCCTATCTCCAGCATAGCCCTATATAAAATATCACCCTTTACATTTGAGTCACCTTCAAAAGCAGGTATTACTTTGTTTAGTATTGGAACCATAGTATTTACGTAGTTGGAGTTTGGTACAACATATAGTGCAACATCTGTCTTGTAATCTAGTTGTTTAGCTGCATCATACTCTGCCTCTGTATGGAATGCTCTACCCCATAACTCCCCATATATAGCTTCATTACTATCAAGTACATTAGGATATGGTAAAGAGGTGTTAACTTCTTCAGTTTTTTTCAATATCATTTCAGTTTCTATATCTACTGGCTTAACATTAAGCATTGGCTGGTAATCAGTTCCAGTAGCAGGTTCAGTAGCAGGTGCAACTTTCTCTTCAGGTTCACTATTAAAGAGGGAAAACCAATTAGTAAAAGACTCAGTAAGTGTTTCCTCTGCAGGTGCTGCCTCTTTAGGTGCTGACTCTGCAGGTGCTACCTTAGTAGGTTCATCATCATCATTTAAAAAAGATAACCAGTTTTTAACTGTCTCTCTACCTTCTTTTAAAAGTTTCTTAGCACCTTCATTACTTCTATTGTTTTCAGGATCATATACTTCTTCAGCAGTCTCACTAGGAAGTTCTTGTGTGTACTTAGTTACGCCTGAATTACTAACTCTTTTTAGAACGTCCCAAGGACTTTCTTCCTTTGTTGATAGGCTCATTACATACCCTCCTTAAGTGCCCTACCTATTTTAGCACCTGCCGCAAATAAACCTAGCTCACTAACACTTTTACCATAATGTATTCTGAAGTACTCGTCTGCTAACTCTCTTGCTTTTTTAGGAGTCCTAGACCATTTACCTTGATCAAATACACTGTATTTTTTACCCTCTCTAAAGGCTATCATCATAGCTTCTCCTTTTGCTACCTCTAAAGATATCTTCCTTATTTCTTTAAAACGATTCTCTATAACAATAGACTTCTGCCTTTTGTTTAGACTCTTATACAGAGGTGATGCCATCTGATATGAAATCATAGCGTTAGCATAGGTAGCCATATGTTTCTTAGCTAGGAAGTCTGCTTGCTTATTACCTGTACGAGGTGTCATTCTAAAAGATTGAAGACCTAAGTTAGCTAACTCTTTTTCTACCTCATTCTGCTTGGGCATATACTTAATACCAGTGAACTGATTTATTACTGCACTCTGCCTACGAACTGTGCCACCTGTAGTAGGTGATCTATATTCAGGCAAGTCCTCCTGCCATACAGGAACTTTAGATTTAATATGATTCATAAAGGTATGAGCAAACACTCCGCTAAATTCTTGCCCATCCACCATACGTGTTTCACGGACTATGGATTGAGTATCATCAAAGGCTGCGTATATGTCCCTGAATATTTGTGCAGATGTAAAGGGTCTTCCTGTTATAGATCCTGCCCAGTTACCCATTGCCTTTCCTAAATGCTCTTTAGTTACTATGTCTCCTGATTCACCTCCAGCAGTTAAGGTTTCTATAAGATCATTAACACTATCCATTACACCCATTGGGCGTAGTGCTGTGCCTGTAAGTCCTTCAAGTAGCATTGCAGCAGAGTCTGTACCTACTAACTCTTCATTGTGCCACTTAACTAAAAAGTCTGCTACTGCTAGGTAAGGTGCCATAGGAAACACCATACGAATATCTATAGGCTGGTTAGGCTGAGAAGAATTACCTATAGTATTCCAAGCAATATCTTGGTTATCATTCCTATACAGTACAGCCGCATATAATAACCCACTACCTACTGCACCTTTACCTATGCGCTGCTGCATATCTGTCATAGCACGACTGCTTATGTTGGCTTTGTTAACAGATTCTGTTTGTAGTCCTCTAGCCTCACCCTCAAGTATTCTTTTATCTCTCTTGGAAAGACCCTTTGATTTCTTTTTCAAAGCTAAGGATTCCGCACGGAGTTCTTTCTTCTTAGCTGCGGATATTCCTAAAGCATTTGATTGCTTTAACTTATCTGCCGACTCTTTAATTAGCGCATCTTTTTCAGTTTTTGATAGAACTACTTTAGACTGCTTTAACTTATCTGCAGACTGTTCCATTAAAGAGTCAGACTTCTTAGCTATTTTTTTACTAGACCGATAAGCACCTACCGCATTAACAAAGTTGAGGGGGGAATACTTATATTGAAACGCCATAGCGTCTGCCATAAATCTTGCAAAAGGAAACACAAAGGTTGTAGCAAATGGAATAGATTCAGCTACATCTACAAAGGAACGTAAGACTGTACCCTTATTGGGCATCAATGCAAATGTCATTTCAAGTGCATCATCTGTAGCCTGTTTAAGAACTTGTACAGGTATAGCTTTATTGTTAGCTATGTAGTCGTACATATCTAAATCTAATTTCTTCATCTGCCTGTTAACACTATCAGTAAATGCACCTGACCTAATTACCTGATCTTGCATCATGTTCAAGCCATTAAGAAACTTAGTAGTAGTAGATAAAGTTTCATTGCCTGTCTCTTGAAGCGACCTAAACAGTGTTTGTGTTAGCCTAGCGTTATCCTTGAGCATGAGCTTAGCTAAATCTGCAGACTCCTTATGCCCCATGATCGCACGAAATGCACCTGTCGCATCATCTAATGTCTGCATCATGCCTGTCTTGAATGGAACCCTTGCAGCATTGCCCGTGATAGCACCTGAGATTGCGTTGTAACTGTGTACTAAAGTACCTTCCATTATCTTAGCAGCAGCACCAAAGGTTATAGCACCACCTGCAGAGATTACGTTACGGGCAGTAGTAGCTATCTGAGTTACCATCAATGCTCTTGATTCCCTATCCATACGTTTTAGGAACCCCCAAAATGTACCAGACGCTTTGTTTATTTCATCATCTTTGCCATAAGCTTTTTTTAGTTTTGCCTTAAGTGCAGGGTTATTTTCTGCCATACCCTTAAGTCTATCCCCCATTTGCTTATATAGGTTCATAGTTACTCCAGCTTCATGTGCAGTGAGCCTGTTTATCTGTGCAAATTCTTCTGGTAATAATCCTGTACGAGATAGCACAGCTTCAAATACATCATCATCTATTTTAGGTGCCGCAGCTATTATCCTATTTACCATATCCGACAACTTCTCTTTGGTGCCGTTCTCCAAATCCAATCTTTTGAACTGGTTGGGTAACTCACGCATAATGTTTTCAGCAACCAGAATAACAGCTTCCTGAATATCTCTGTTAACTTGAGCAGAGAAATCTTCAGTGGGATTATGCAATGCATCTCTAATTCTTTCGGCTGCTTCCTTATCAAATGTTGACGTAGCAGAAGAGGCTGGAAACGGCTTACCTGTAATTGGGTCTATGGGTTTTTCATTACGTTTAGCAGCAAGTTTAGGATCTTTAGCATCCTCTAATTTTTTAGCAACCCTCTCAGCGTTAGTGGCTATACCTGCAGCCCTCTTACCCACAGTAGCTGCAGCACCTATACCAGCACCAACGACAGCTAGACCTGCAGACAAGGCTCCTGCTGTGGCTATACCTTCGTAATCCTTCTTTCCTAGTCTACCCACTTCAATGTTTAACTCTTGCCTTTGAGATTCGTGCATAGCACCTGTCAATCCTTCAAGAGTAGTAGCTGTGGTTATACGACCTAGGTTATTCTTAAGAACATGACCCATAACAGCCTTGCTAAGCATAGACTTACCTGCTTGCCTAGCTGCTAAAGCCGCAGCACTACCTACAGGGCCACCTATTATCATACTAGCTATAAGAGTAGGGTCAGATACAAGAGATCCTATGGTGTCTAATACTCCTGATGTAGCACTGCCCCCTCCTTTTTGCATGAAGTTAGGCATCTGCTCATATATGCCCATCATTATTCCGTAGTTGTCTTTCTTCTTTTTACTAAGACCTTTTATGTAATCGACTTCTTGAAATACATCTACTGTGTTAAGAGATACATACCTCATGTGAGTAATGTATCGTTCTATAATATCTTCATTAGTCTCTTTCTCTTTCTTACCTTCACCCTCTCTATCTTCCATGATAGATGATGCCAACTGAACAATACCATCATGCTTAGCTAGGTTAGCTACACTGTAATCTTCTCCTAGGCTAGTTAAGTTTACTTCAGGAGCATCTTCCAAAGTAGAAACATAGTCAGTATCTTCTTTTCCTAAAGAGAAGCCAAGCCTTCTAGCTGGTTTATCTTCTGATAAGTTAAAACCTAAGGTAGTTCTTTCAGTATCGTTACCCTCGTCAGAAGAACCAAACCCCAACCTAACACCATCTTCTTCCTTCTCAGAAGAACCGAACCCTAGCCTAACGCCATCCTCTTCCTCCTCAGAAGAACCAAACCCTAGCCTAACGACATCCTCTTCCTCCGTAGGTGTAGCTAAATTAAAACTAAGTGCCATTAGATGTAGCCCCTTCTTCTTGTGCTTTTAGTAACTGGTCAATTACATTTTTTAATTCACGTTGTTGCTGTGCATCAAAGTCTTTATTAGAAGTTAAAGACTTAGCTTGCTTTAAAACAAATCCTATGACACCTGCATCTTTACTTACTAGAGCCTTACTTGCCCTCTTCTCTATACCTGATATGATCTCCCTAGAAGTCCTAGACTGAGTTAACCAATCTTGTATAGGGGTTTTTGACATATTAGTAGCTAATCCACCAAACTTAGCATCTCCACTAAACATATTTTTAAATGTCATAGGCAATGTTCTTTTACTCATCATCCCTTTACGTTTTGTATCTTTAGGCTTATCTAAAAATCTAGAATCTTGAATAAGATCCATCCTTTCATTAGCTTTTTCTATTAAAGATTCCTGTAGTTCCTTTAAGTCACTTCTTATTTCTTCAGCCCTAGCATCGTCCCCTTCACTAGCTGCTATTTCTGCAGAAAGTTCTAAGTCTTCTTGAGATTCAGATTCATCACCTCCTTTTAGCATAGCTTCTAGCGCAGCTATCTGAGAATCTAAATCGGCTAACTGGATTTCCTCTGCTTGTTTCTTTTCTTCAAGCCATGAAGGTAGCTTAACTTCTTTCTTAGTCGTAGTATTTTTATCATCTTCAATTGGTTTTACTTTTGATTTAGGGCCACCGCCTATATCACCACCATAGTCTCTAGTGTCAATACCCTGTAATTTTTTAAGAGCATCACCGAACATAACTTCAGATTTTCCATCTGCGCCTTCTGCCCAGTACAATGTATCGTTATTTAATACACTAGCATCACTACCTGCTAAACCCCCATATACATTAGGGAACGCCCTATTTACAGCAGCTAAATATGAATCCTTTAACCTAGGATTTTCCATAGCAGTCTTTACTGTATTTTTTACCTCTCTAGTAACAGCTTCCATGTATGCTTGAGAGGATCTAAACTCTATTTGAAAATTTAATTTTCCTTGCTCAGTGTTAAGGCTAGCTTGTTCTAAAGCAGGTTTGGAGGCCAATACCTGCCCTTTAATACTTTCTACATTTGCTAACATAGACTTACTAAGAGCGTCTGTAGCTTGAGCAGACCCCCTTGCACCTTCTAGCTGCACTTTAAGCAAGTTTGCTGCGTCAAGTTCTAGTTGCATTTCCTCTCTATAATCTTCTTCTACATACTCAATCTTATACCTATTATTTTGTACTTCACTAAAGCTCCTAGTAGCGTAGCCTTTAAGTTTATCCATACCTATTCCTGTGAGATTAGAGAACTGCTTCGCTATCTTTTCAGCAGCCGCATCCACATCCATATCACTCATGTTATCGGTAGGTGTATAGTAGGCAGAGTAATCCATTGGTGCTGCAACAACAGCACCCTCCATTCTATCCATAAGTGTTCCAGTATCATCAAACTCAGACTCGTCATCAACAAGGGTAATTACATCAGATAAAGTTTGACCTCTTTGTTTTAGTATGGGAGAGACTGCAGTAGCCATAAGTGCTGTACGCCTTTCCTCACTAAGACCTGCTATATATTCTAGTTGACCTTGATCCAAGTCAGAAGCTACACTTTGAAAGTCCTGCATTATTTGTTTAAGCCCACGCTTTCGTGTAGCTCTCTTCGTTTGTACGTCAAAGGCTCTGCTTGCCATAGATCCCATGTGTTCAGATAACTGAGCATCTACGCTATTTCTTTCTTCTTTCCTGTCTGCTGTCTTTGTATCTAAGTAACTAGACCCTGCCTTAGCCACCCCCGACAATACATTATTAAAATTAAACCCCATACTCTTCACCTCTCTTAGCCATTAAACCCATAGACTGTTCCATAGGAGGTTCTTCAACTTCCGTTACCATAGTGTCTTCTGTATCTTCTTCTTCATCGGGTATGTTGATATCTTTTAAAGCTAAAGCAATGGCACTCATACTAGGTTTAGTCGTACCCTTTGTCTTGTTACCCACATCATATTCAATATCTGAGGCTTCGGCTACGTTGATAAGCAATTCTATAATGACAGGAGCAGCTAGAAGACCTACATCTAAACTGTGTTCACCATCCATAACATTAGACTTAATCAGTATGTCAACAATAGGTATGATAGGTATGCCAGCTTCCATTTGATTAACAAGTTCAGTAACAAATTCCTCGTCTTGAAACATAGGAATGTAACTGCTTATTACTTCATCTACTGTATTCAGCTTAGGTGGCTGTTCCCAAGGCTTGGAGCCTACCTCTCCCGTAAGGGACTGTCCAGGTATTGGCGCATCAAAGGTTGGCTCGTTACTTAGTTCCATTGTTAGATTCCCTCATCTTTCTAATCTGCTTAACATAATGTACTATATTAGATTCTTCATCAGGCTCTTTTCTCTGTGGTATTAAGCCAGAACTCTTCATACTCTTAGTAGACGGGGCTTTGTTAATATCTGCATCTAACTTGTTGTACATTTTAATTATATGTTTGGACATATTTTAATCCTTATGTTGATGTTTTGCCATCTTTGTACTTTAAGTAAGACAATCCAATATTAGAAATGTTTTCCCACATAGTAGTTTCAGTGTTACCTTCACCCTTAGCTATCTCTGCTTCTGCGGCTATGGTAGCACGGGCTAGTGCATTGTATCTTTCAGCTTCACCTTCTTGAACTTGATAGCCCCAATCAATCTCGTCACGATACTCTTGCCATAGGTTAGTGTATGCTTGATTACTAATATCTAAAGCAGCCTTAGCATTAATCTCATTAACTCTGTTAATAGTAGCTGTGTCTGCAGTGGCAATCGTTCTGCGCCATGTGGCATTAGCCTGATTAATAATAAGACCATTTGTAGCATTGAACTGTTGGCGTTGATTCTTTACTTCTGCATTAAACTTACTAACCGCAGTTTTATCACCTGCATTGGACTGACTAACTGCAGTCTCCTGTGCCGCATTGAACTGAGATACCTGACTAGATAGAGTTTTAAAGAACTGATTTGTTTGATTTTCAGAAGTAGCATTAAACTGTTCTCTTGCATTATCTGCTGCTGAATCTGAAAGTATAGACTGACTCCTAGTTTGAGCTTTAAATAAAGAAGTCTGTTGTTTGTTGCTTAAGTTAGCCATGTCCATTTCAAGAAAGGTCTTTGCATTCTCAACTTGCTGTTGTTGTAAGTTACTTAAACTTGCCATCTCTAGCTGTGATAGTGCGGCTGCTTCTGCCATTACATTTGCTTGGCTATTACTAAGGTTGGCTAGATTAACTGAGTTAGCTACTTGAGCATTCTCAAGAGCAATCTGCTGACTAGCAGTAAAGTTCGTGTTGGCTATATCACCAATCCTAGTAGAGTTAAAAACTCTCTCTTGGAACCCTTGGTCAAACTCTTGTCCCATAAAGGTAGCACGTTGCTGAGCAGATAACATAACACGCTGCTGCTTGTTGTTAAGGTTAGTCATTTCAAATGTAGCATATGTCTGTGCATCAGCAGTAGCTATAGGCAAAGCCGACTCTAGGGCTGCTTGTATGAGTGCCTGACCTGCCATACTAGATGAACCAATACCACGGGCAGCCATTGTAGCAGTCACCCCACGCATAGCCCCTGCTGCCCATGCTGGCGTATTGCCTTCATCAAAGGAAGTCATTAGTGTAGCAAGTTGACCCTGTACTGTAGCCCTTAAAGATGGGTCAGCCTGTGCCGCATTAATCTGTTCAGTGAATGCTGCTGCAGTTTGTGCGTTAGCTACAGCCGCTATCTCTTCATTAGGCCTATCATACAACCTAGTAGGTGCTGACTGTACTGTAGTAGCGTCTGTCTGTGCTGCAGATAAATCACTAACAGCAGTAGTATACTTCTCTTGGCCTACTACTTTGTTGTCATCGTCTATGTTTCCTGTTTGTGCTTTAGTAGCATCTAGCACAACCTTAACTGGCGCATCTGAATCTGTAGTAGCACCTTGCTTTACTACGGATTTAGTAGTAATGTCAGCAGCACTACCAGCAGTAGCTGTACCAGCAGTAGCCGTAGGAAGACCTACGCCTGTGGCAGGATCAAATGTAGTATTGTCTACTTGACCTTTAGAAGTATCCAAGAATTGATTAGTATTAGTAGCTGTAGCTGAACCTGCAGTCTTTGTACCCGTTGCTAATTCGGGTTGTAAGGCTTGGTTTACTGTAAACTGTGATACTGTTGTATCTGGAGTGAAGGTTATACCCCCACCAGTACCACCAGTACCTGCAGCAGCATCTGCAGCAGCTTTAGCATCAGCTACTGCTTTAGCATTAGCAGCTTTAGTAGCAGCGTTAGTATCACCAATAGTAGTACCTAAAGGATTTCTGTAGGTTATCTCGTTAACCCTGTTATCCTCAGGAACATATAGCTGTGTACCTGTAGCTGCATAACCAAGACCTTCTGTAGATCCTCTTATGTCTCTTCGTATATCATCAGGGTTACCTGCAGCACTACCATCCATTAAACCTGTATAGTTATCCTGACCTGTTTGTCCTGCGGCCCTTCCTAGATCACTTTGAAACCTACTCTGTACGACTGCAGCATTGTTAGCAGTGTTGTCACCTGTTACATAGTCAATTCCATCTATTTTATTAACTTCAGATACATATCTTTGTTGACCACCTGTAGCCGCCCTGTTTTCAAACTCAGCACTGTCTAATATATTCTGTTGTATTTCCTTAAGCATTGACTCCCTAGCTTCAGGAGTAGCTGCTGAGTTTAACTTATCAGAATAATATTTAAGACCTGCAGCCCCTACGGATCTACCTAATCCAGTTTCAGGGTTTTTGTAGATAGCTTGTATATCGTCTTGGTCTCTCTGCCTAGTTAAGAAGTCTGGATCTACAGTCAATAATCCATCATCTCTGACAACTCCACCAGCATCATAACCAGACTTAACCATACCGCCTCTGGCATAACGCTTAACAGCAGCACTCTTCAATGCATTGTACTTGCCCTTAGCAGAAGGGTTAGATCCTAAGTAGTTATTGAATGTATCCAAGCCACCAGTATGCCCCAGTTTAGAAGCTATACGCTTCATCTGATCTTGACTGTAACCTTTAAATTGTTGTTGAGGCATAAGTAGACT
>Ga0115003_10004660_pt1 | contig 10494 bp, 7 predicted proteins | sample ArcticOcean_MG_C_7_FD_88736 | JGI IMG/M metagenome (GOLD analysis project Ga0115003, IMG submission 88736) | Marine microbial communities from western Arctic Ocean - ArcticOcean_MG_CB11_88 | ecosystem: Environmental > Aquatic > Marine > Oceanic | place: Arctic Ocean: Canada Basin | collected... | reverse complement strand
GATACCGTAATTCAAGCCGGAGCCACGATACATAGCGAAACCGCAGTAACCGACATCAAGAACCAAGGGGACGTGTTTGACGTCGAAACTCTACGGGGGCGCGTAAAAGCCAAACAAGTGATTGTTGCCACCAACGGTTATACCGACGAAAGCAACCACTGGCTTCAACGTCGATTGGTGCCAGTCGCCAGCCGGATGATCGCGACCGAACCCCTGCCGCCCGAAACCATGGCCCGTTTATTTCCAAACAATCGAATGATGGGTGAAACCCGTAAACTCTATCATTATTACCGCCCTTCTCCGGACGGCACGCGTATTCTTTTTGGTGGCAGAGAGCAATCCTGGGGCGGACCTAAACGGGATCATTCATATCATTTACGCGATGATCTTTCTGAAATTTTTCCAGAACTTTCGAATGTTGGCCTATCCCACAGTTGGTTTGGGTTCGTTGCTTTTAATCTCGATTTCTTGCCGCGCATGTTCGAGCGCGATGGCGTACATTACGCAACCGGATTTTGTGGCTCAGGCGTTGTGTGGGCATGGTGGGTTGGATCAAAACTTGCCTATAAATTGATTGGTGATGAAAGAGCAGAAACTGCATTTTCTAGCACACCACCACCTGCAATCCCTTTTTATACTGGAACTCCCTGGTTCCTTCCTGCGTCACTCATGTGGTTTGGGCTGCAGGACAAATTTGGAGTTATCTCGAAACGATGACTCTTTTTCAGTTAACCGAGTTCGAACTCCCTACTCGGTACGCAACTCAAGGATGGTGCTCTGGGCTTAAGCCCTTGCCGTCCAGCGAGGATGCCCATTAACCCGCACCTAAGAACGTCGGAATGGGCACTTAATACTTAAACACAAACAAGGAGACTATAAATGAAGTTTAATGCAAAACTATTAGCCAGCGTTGTTGCTGGTATGACGCTATTCGGCGGCATCGCTGAAGCTCAGGAAATGAAGTTCTTCCGCATTGGCACTGGTGGTGCTGGTGGTACATATTTCCCAATTGGTGGCTTGATTGCGAACGCAATTTCAAACCCTCCGGGCTCGCGCTCTTGTGATAAGGGCGGCACCTGTGGCGTTCCTGGTTTGGTTGCTATTGCTGTATCAACCAACGCTTCGGTTGCGAACATGAACGCTATTCATGCTGGTAACCTTGATGCCGGCCTTGCCGGTGCACAAAGTGTCACGCAAGGATATGAAGGTTCTGGTAAATTTGTAGGGAACAAGAAAGACAACGTCCGCGTTATCGCTAACTTGTACCCTGAAGACATGCATTTGGTTCTTCCTAAAGGCACAAAGATGAGCAGCCTTAAGGACTTGAACGGTAAAAAGGTCGGTGTTGCAGCGGCTGGATCAGGAACTCAGGTTTCTGTGAAAATGATCCTGAAGCATTATGGGATTAAAGCCGACGAGCAGGAATTAGGTCTTTCGCAAAGCACACAACGCCTTGCTGATGGTCAACTTGATGCCTTCTTTTATGCAGGCGGAACACCGTTTGCTTCTTTGATCCAATTGGGGTCAACCAAGGGCTTCACTCTCTATAGCTTTTCGAAAGCAGAACAGGAAGAAATCAATAAGATCATTCCTTATTATGTTGAATCCAACATTCCGGCTGGCGTATACGAAAACCTTACGGCAGACACAGCAACGGTTGCTGTGAATGGTCAATTCGTTACACATAAAGACCAACCAGTAGATCTTATTTACGGGATCACCAAAGCACTATGGAGCAAGAAAACCCGTGGGTTGTTAGACAAAGGTCATGCCAAAGGCAAAGCCATTCGTCTAGAGACAGCACTTAAGGGCGTTCTTATTCCACTGCACCCTGGTGCAGAGAAGTACTACAAAGAAATAGGCATGATTAAATAACCTGCTATTGCGTTGGCGGAAACAGGTCCACGTGGCCTGTTTCCGTTCCAACGCACCTTTATTAAATTTATAAGTTTTACGACACACGATGAGCTTAAGCGTCAAGGGAATAATTATGGCTGAGTATGATATAAAAAAGGCTGAAGAACTGGAAGAAAAGTATGACTCCGGCCTTCAGACCCGCGAACTTGGCCCCTGGATGGTTCATTTTACCTACGGGTTTTCGATTCTTTTTGCCGTATATCATTACGTAACGGCGGGTATTGGTGTGCCCGTTGATTACTGGCATATGGGCTTTCATATGTCGGGAGTTATTTTGCTAGTATTTATCGGCTTCCCGGCGTTGAAAAGCGCTAACGCCATGGAATTAAACTCGAATACGTGGTGGCGGTATGCCAACGTTCCCATATGGGATTGGATGCTACTTGCCGCTGGTATATCGTCCTCTTTATATATTGGAATCACTTGGTACGAGATCAATTTTGAATTTTTAGGCACGCAATATAACTTGCCTGAACAAGTTATTCGTCAAGGAAATCCCTACACTATAGATATCGTGTTTGGTACGGTTCTGGTTCTGGTTTTGCTTGAAGCTGTAAGACGGACGCTGGGCATTATTGTTCCGATTATTATCATCGTATTTACCTGTTTTGCTATCTTCGGCAAATACATGCCTCTACAAATTCTCCAGCACCCAGGCATAACCTGGGGTCAATACATAAATAATATGTATTTTCCGGCCGAGGGTATTTACGGTATTACGTTGTGGATTGTATCCACGGTGGTGTTCCATTTTGTTCTCTTTGGGGTCATCGCTCAACGCATGGGGCTAGGTCAATTTTTTGTCGATATGGCGACTGTTATTGCGGGCCGTTATACGGGAGGTCTGGCCAAAGTCAGTGTTGTGTCATCCGCCTTCTTCGGTACGATTTCCGGTTCCTCGATCGCCAATACGGTATCGACCGGCTCTTTAACTATCCCCAATATGAAAAAAATGGGGTATCCCGGGCATTTAGCCGGAGGCGTTGAAGCCGCCTCCAGTGCGGGCGGGCAAATTACACCACCAATCATGGGCGCTGCTGCCTTTATTATGGCTGAATTTCTCGAAGTTCCGTACACCACAATTGTTATCGCTGCCGCTATTCCTGCCGCCATGCATTACATTGGTGTTTTATGTATTGTTCACTTTCAGGCCAAACGTTTAGGCCTCAAGGGTGTGCCACAAGAAGAAATCCCACGGCTCTTTGCAGTTCTTAAAAAAGGCTGGCCAACGGCAATACCTCTGGTCGTACTGATCTACGTTTTGTTTAGTGGGTATTCACCCCATATGGCTGCGTTCTGGGGCATTACCTCGGCGCTTGCTGTTGGGTTCTTGAACCCAATGCACCGGATTACAATAAGTGACATTATTGATGCGTGTATTACAGGCGTTAAATATGCGCTGGCTGTTGGTGCTGTTTGTGCTGCAATTGGTATCGTTGTTGGGGTCGTCAACTCAACCGGACTTGGTTTTCGTCTTGGATTCATGGTTACAAGCAGCGCGCAATCAATTGCAGGCGGATTGTACGATCTTATTTCTTGGTTACCGTTAATGGAATTAACGATAGAAAGCCTGACACTTTTTGTATCATTGGTCTTAATTGCCATCACCTGCATTCTGATGGGAGCTGGGCTTCCAACCACAGCGCTTTACATCATGCTTGCAACGGTTGCCCAACCAGCTCTTGCTGATTTGGGAGTTCCACCTTTGGCGTCTCATCTTTTCGTCCTATACTATGGTGTCATATCTGAAATTACACCTCCGGTTTGTGCATCTGCGTATGCAGCCGCTGGAATTGCAGGTGCGAACCCGTTTAAGACTGGTGTTTCAGCATTCTCGTTTGGAATTGCGAAGTTGATGGTTCCCATGGTCTTTGTTTATTCGCCAGCCATGTTAATTGTGCTGGAAGAATATTTCACCTGGGGCGCATTCCTGGAAACGACAATCACCTGTGCAATTGGTATTGTGATGATGGCAACTGCGGTCAGCGCTTATGGATTATCCAAAATGCCTACGCCGTTCCGTCTGCTGATGGCTTTGGCAGCCGTCTTCATGGTTGCACCGGGAGTGACCAGTGATTTGTATTCTCTGGTATTGGCCCTTCCTGTTCTCATTCAGCAAGTTAGAGCTTATCAACAAGAACAGAATCTGAAACCAGCAAACGCCTGATTGGCAGGAGTACAGTACAATTGAAAATATCTGGTCGACCGAATTGAATTGAAAGTCTAACCATGTCTAAAATCAAGCCTGAACGGGTTACAATTATTGGTGCAGGAATCGTCGGCATTTGTACGGCCCTTTCCCTTCTTGAAAAAGGGTATGCAGTCGAGATCATTGACCGAGACCGTCCTGCTGAAGGGGCCAGCCATGGGAATGCGGGCGTCATTTCTCCCTGGAGCTGCGTACCCCAATCCACGCCGGGGTTATGGAAAGATATCCCAAAATGGACCCTCGACCCTGAAGGGCCGATCGCGCTCCGGTGGGGATATTTGTTTAAATTTATGCCTTGGGCCATCAAATTTTTGCGTGCCGGGAACATTGAAAAATTACCCATGATTGGTGATGCGATGAGCGCTCTCAATCGGCCTAATGTCGACTTGTACCGACGCCATTTAGATGGCACGGGGCATGAAGACTTGCTCAGTGACTCCCTTTACGTCCATGTTTATAAAAGCCCTACAGGGGTAAATTTAAACCAGCTGGGTTGGCGCATGCGCACCGAACGGGATGTTCCGTTGCAAGTGGTCAATGAGGGTGAATTACATGAAATTGAGCCTGCCCTTTCGCCAAATTACAAATCTGCTGTACTGATCAAAGGGCAAGCCCGCGCGCTGGACCCCGGTGCCATAGGAAAAGCTCTTTTTGAAAAAGCGCTATCCGTGGGGGCAACTTACAAACAATCGGCTGTGAAAAAAATTTCACCAACAGAAAATGGAAGTTGGATATTGCATACTGAAAACGGTGAAGTGAGTACCGATAAATTAGTGATCGCAGCCGGCGCTTGGTCCGCACGTTTATTAGCACCGTTGGGTATTAATCTCCCCTTAGAAGCAGAGCGCGGATATCACGTTGTTTTTAAAGACCCAAACATTACCGTGAATAATTCGATTATGGATACTGAAGGCAAATTTGTTGCCAGCTCCATGCAAGCTGGCGTTCGCTGCGCAGGGACCGCCGAGTTTGCGGGCCTTGATGCCCCACCAGATTACCGCCGCGCCAAAGTTTTCAAACGATTGGCAACCAACCTTTTTCCAAACATCAATGTCGATAACGGTATTGAATGGATGGGGACACGCCCCTCATTTCCCGACAGCTTGCCCTGTTTGGGAGAAGTTGTGGGACAACCTAATTTATTTTCGGCCTTTGGCCACAGCCATTATGGATTTGGTATGGCACCAAATACGGGGCGTATTGTTGCGGAACTGGTCAGCGGGCAAACACCTAATATCGACTTGCAACCATATAGAACCGAACGTTTCCAATGAGCCCTGCTTACGATGCAATCGTTGTTGGAGGTGGCCTTGTCGGCTCAGCATTGGCCTTTGGATTACAGCGCGAAGGATTATCGACATTAATCTTGGATGAAGGCGATCTTGCCTTTCGCGCAACCCGAGGGAATTTTGGTTTGGTATGGGTCCAAAGCAAAGGGATCGACTATTCTCCCTACGCACATTGGACATGGGAGTCTGCAGAAACTTGGGCTAGCCTCAGTAACTTGATATCGGAAATTACTGGAATTGATGTTGGTTATCGGCGTCCCGGTGGTGCAGAAATATGCATTGATGATAAAGAGTTCGCTGCCAAACGCCAAAAGATGGAAAAATTACAATCCCACTCTCCGCACGTAAAATTTGAAATGCTCGATCAAAAATCAATGGCTGAATTGTTACCCGGCCTTAGCCCAGACGTCGCTGGCGGGTGCTACTTTTCAGGAGACGGTCATGCAAACCCATTGAATCTGCTTAGGGGCCTTCATCAAAGTTTTAAAAGTATGGGAGGTGTTATCAATTCAGATGCACCGGTTAACGATATTGTCTCCCAAGGTTCGTCCTTTACAGCCAAGACGAAAAAAGGCCAATTCCACGGTGCCCGGATTATCCTTGCGGCAGGCCTTGGCACTCAAAACTTGGCCAATAAAGTTGGGATGGACATACCGGTTCATCCTGATCGAGGTCAAATACTAGTGACAGAAAGACTAAAACCCTTTTTGACGATACCCCTTTCCAAAATTCGCCAAACCATCGAAGGCAGTGTACAAATTGGAGATTCCCACGAAGATGCGGGTCTGGATGTCGGCATGTCCACTCCTATCCTAAATAAAATGGCAATCCGCGCCGTACAAATGTTTCCACATCTGGGCAATACACGCATCGTTCGGGCATGGAGCGCACTTCGAATTATGACACCAGACGGATACCCTATTTACGAACAGTCTGAGCAGCATCCTGGTGCTTTTGCAGCTGTATGCCATAGCGGAGTAACTTTGGCCGCAGCTCATGCCTTACAGGTCCCCAAGTACATCAAAGAAGGAACCCTCCCTACTTCACTGGCTCCTTTACGTACCAACCGTTTTAAAAAGGAAATGGCTCATGCATGAAATTGAGATGAAACCGTCTCCTAAAGTAAGCATTGAGTTCGATGGTCAAACTCTGCAGGCCAATGAAGGAGAAACCGTTGCCGCTGCATTATTACGCCAAACCCATTTAGCTTTTCGTACTACACCTGTTACCGGCAAATCTAGAGGGCCCTTTTGCATGATGGGGGTTTGCTTCGACTGTTTGGTGGAAATTGACGGGGCTCCAAATAAACAAGCGTGCATGACGTATGTTGAAGACGGCATGCGCGTTAAGCGCCAACTTGGTGCCGGAGATACAGGCGTTTTTCTTTCCGACGAAGAGGATACACAATGAAAGATCATTACGATATCGCCATCATTGGTACGGGTCCGGCAGGTATGGCAGCAGCAACTGTTGCATCTGCACATGGTGCCGATGTATTGATCGTGGATGAGCAGCCCGAAGTCGGCGGACAAATCTACCGAGGGATTACACACCAATCCATTAAAGATAAAACCATCCTCGGAGACGATTATTATAAGGGCCAAAGCCTAGCAGATGCATTCGCAGCGAGCAATGCAGATCACGTTAGCGGAGCGACCGTTTGGCAAGTTTCACCAGAACGTGAAATTGGTATTTCCAAAGATGGGGCTGCACATTTATTAACCGCGGACCAAGTTATCATTGCAACGGGTGCTCAAGAACGCCCATTCCCAATTCCGGGCTGGACGTTGCCCGGGGTCATGACCGCAGGCAGCGCTCAAATATTACTCAAATCATCGGGCATCACGTTTTCGAATGCGGTATTCGCTGGAACGGGACCACTTTTGTATTTGATTGCGTATCAATACTTGAAAGCCGGTGTGCCGATCCGTGCGATCTTGGATACAACACCTAAATCCAACCGGTTAAAAGCCCTACCTCATTTGCCCGGCGCTTTATACCATTTGAGCTCAATTATGAAAGGCCGGAAGTGGATAAAAGCTTTAAAATCATCTGGGACGCTCTTCATCGAAGGCATTGATAATTTAAAAATAACCGGTAAAGATAGCACTGAAGCCATTGAATATTTGTTGCAGAATAAGTGGCATCGGATTGAAGCCTCAAATGTATTTTTACACCAAGGCGTAGTCCCGAATGTAAACTTAGCAATGGCTTCTGGATGCATCCATCATTGGAACGAACAGAAACTTTGCTGGCACGCTTCAACGGATGAATGGGGTAGCTCAAACGTTCCAGGAATCTCCATTGCCGGTGATGGCGGGGGGATTGGTGGTGCCATCGCTGCTGAATACCAGGGCCGGATTACTGCATATCAAGCCTTATACACAACCAACAAAGTAAAAAAACAGGAACGCGATATCAACGTGCTCCCGACCCAACACGCCCTTACTCACGAAATGCGTATACGGCCCTTTTTGGATGTAATGTTTCGCCCTGCGACCCAGTTTAGAATTCCTACTGATGACGCAACTATAGTTTGTCGGTGCGAAGAAGTAACAGCTGGCAAAATTCGAGAATCCATTTCACTGGGCTGTGCTGGACCAAATCAACTTAAAGGTTTTACCCGATGCGGTATGGGACCTTGCCAAGGGCGGTTCTGTAGTTTGAGCGTCAGTGAATTGATTGCAAAGGCCCAAAATGTTTCTGTTAATGAGCTTGAGCAGCTTCGATTACGGCCGCCAGTAAAACCTTTGATGCTGGCAGAACTCGCTAATCTTACCATCCTTGCTTCCGAAGACACCTAATCGATGAGCACAAGCAAACAGACGGCTGACGCGATTATCGTTGGTGGTGGTTTGCATGGTTGCGCGACGGCACTGTATTTGGCGATGCGTGGGGTGAATTGCGCTGTATTGGAAAAGGATTATGTCGGTCGGCATGCATCCGGAGTTAATGCAGGAGGAGTGCGGCGTCTTGGTCGCGCATTGCCAGAAGTTCCACTGGCCGATACCGCTTTATCAATTTGGCGTAACATCGAAGATTTAATCGATGACGATTGTGGGTTTAAAAGTCTTGGGCAAGTCAAAGTTGCGGAAAATAATGCCGAACTTAGCGCCCTAAAAAATCGGGCCAAAACCGTTCAAGATATTGGTTTTTTGCATGAGGAAATCATTGATCAGAAACAGCTTAGGGAACTCTTACCTGCCGTCGCCTCCCATTGTATCGGCGGATTGTATGTAAATGGTGATGGACATGCGAACCCTTACAGAACCGTAACGGCATTTAAACGCAAAGCTATTTCCATGGGTGTGCGTATATTCGAACAAACGCCAGTTAATGAAATAGTCCGCCATGGCAAAAATTGGCTAGTGAAATCGCCTTCCAGAAAAATTGAAGCACCTATCATTGTCAACTGCGCGGGAGCCTGGGGTGGGTCCATTGCGGCTCAGCTGGGAGATTATGCACCTGTTGAAGCACAGGCTTTAATGCTAATGATTACAGCGCGAATGCCCCACTTTGTGAAACCGGTTGTTGGATCACAAGGCCGCACGTTGTCGTTCAAACAATTCGATAACGGGACAGTAATGATGGGCGGCGCATATCAGGGGTCCGCCGAGCCAGAGCAAAATAATACTCATTTAAGTTTTAACGGTTTGGCAAAAAATGCACGCGCCGCAACGGCTATATTTCCCATCATGCGACAAGCAACCATCGTCCGATCATGGGCGGGTATCGAAGGCGTAATGCCAGACAACATCCCAGTAATTGGAGCCGGCAGTGCTGACGGGGTCTACCACGCGTTCGGGTTCTCTGCTCATGGCTTTGCACTTGGGCCTCTTGTCGGTAAAATTATCACAGATCTCATTGATGTAGGTGATATCGAACTGCCAATTGATGCCTTTAGAATTCAACGGTTTTCGCAAAACAAAGATATATAAATGATCGTAACAAGGCTGCAATTAGCGAAAGACCTCTTATTAGGCAGACACGATGGCTATGAGATATCCGATCATAACTATGCATAATATCATTACGCCAATGATACAACCGCTGAACGCAATCGCAATTAGAGACACATTTACCCCAAACTGAGACGAATTCACATTTGTCTGGCAGCACACCATGCAGAGGGTTATTTGCCAGACCCGCCAATCTTCCTAACTCCTAAATCTGTCATAGATCGTTGAAAGGCGCATAGAACCAACATCGGCTATTTTTGTGTCAGACATATTATTCCCCTTCTTGCTCCAGAATCCATTATGAAATCTTATCTACATTAAATATAATTTTGGATGGGCAATAGAAATTTTCAGTAGGTCTCACTGCCACCGTTCCGATGGCGAATAGGTGCAAGCGACAGTCTTACCGTACAGGTGATTTGTGGGTTGACGATGGCAACACCCGAGTGTCTATAGACAACTCAGGTGGTGCAGCTACCCCATATTTGCCGGGTGACTGGCGCGCCATCAACACTAATGCGCCACTTACAAAGCAACGTATACATAACCCATAACAACTATGATCGATGCGCCAGGCTCAACAAGTATCCTGCGAATTTCGTTATTCTGGCCCTTATGACGTCACAACGAACTGGTTTGGGTCTGGGAAATGCGGGGGGAGGGAGCGTTGCAAAACGCGGGCAATGTCGATGACACACGTATTGTCGGGCTTAGGATAGCGAAGGTCGGAGGTTAAATAGGCCTTAATGCCGGGTTGGCTCAGAACGGTTTCGTTCAAAGCCTTTAGCAAGGGGGTGGGTTCAAGAATATCAGGTATCCATTCCAAATATAAACTTAAGGCTTCCGCCAAAATAACATCGGCGAATGACAAGCGTGTTCCAGCGCAAAAACCAGTGCTATTTTCCTTGAGACGCGCTTCAAAGCACGGCGCAAACTTTGCGAAAGCAGCCTGTTGTTCACTGATGGCAATCTCATTTGTGGCCTGAAACATGGCTTTTAGGCCCGTTTCTGAAAAATCAGCAACGGCACCCGCGATCAAGTCGCACCAAAGCGCGTCGGTGTCCGTATCACCATAAAATCCACCACGGCGGGCGAGGTACCGGATCATTGCAGAGGACTG
>Ga0115003_10004657_pt1 | contig 10501 bp, 8 predicted proteins | sample ArcticOcean_MG_C_7_FD_88736 | JGI IMG/M metagenome (GOLD analysis project Ga0115003, IMG submission 88736) | Marine microbial communities from western Arctic Ocean - ArcticOcean_MG_CB11_88 | ecosystem: Environmental > Aquatic > Marine > Oceanic | place: Arctic Ocean: Canada Basin | collected... | reverse complement strand
ATTGGAGTATTCAGACCAGAAATGGAGGCTGTTGACCTGTTAGGGCCTGGAGAAATTGGTTTCATTACGGCATCGATTAAACAGGTAAGGGATACCAGGGTTGGTGATACGATTACCCATGAAAAAAATGGGACCCTGGTAGCTTTGGATGGGTTTAAGCCGTCTCAACCTGTCGTGTTTTGTGGGTTATTCCCGATAGATTCTTCGCTGTTTGAGGACTTAAGGGATTCTATAGAGAAATTATCACTGAATGATGCTTCGTTTTCATATGAAATGGAGACTTCAGCGGCATTAGGTTTTGGATTTCGGTGTGGATTTTTAGGTTTGTTGCATCTTGAGGTTGTGCGAGATCGTGTGGAGCGAGAATTTGATATTGAATTAATAACAACTGCACCATCAGTAATTTATCATATCTATATGAGAGACGAGAAGTTTATTGAACTACATAATCCGGCGGATATGCCGGATTTGACACATGTTGACCATATGGAAGAACCAAGAATAAAAGCAACTATTCTAGTACCTGACGAGTATTTGGGAGATGTGTTAAAGCTTTGTCAGGATCGTAGAGGAATTCAATTGGAGTTAACCTACGCCGGATCTAGGGCAATGGTTGTTTATGATCTCCCTCTAAATGAGGTTGTTTTTGACTTTTATGATAGACTTAAAAGTATATCGAAAGGTTATGCTTCTTTTGACTACCAGATGCTCGAGTATAGAACTGATAACCTTGTGAAATTACAGGTTTTAGTAAATGATGAGCCCGTCGATGCTTTAAGTATTATGGTTCATCGAGATAGGGCAGAACAAAGAGGTCGAATAATGTGTGAAAAATTGAAGGATTTGATTCCTCGTCATATGTTTAAGATCCCTATACAGGCGGCAATTGGCGGGAGGATAGTGGCAAGAGAAACATTGGCTGCAATGCGTAAGGACGTTACAGCGAAGTGTTATGGTGGTGATGTGACACGCAAAAAGAAGTTACTTGAGAAACAAAAGGCTGGTAAAAAGAAGATGCGGCAGTTTGGTAAAGTTAATATACCACAGGAAGCGTTTATTTCGGCGCTTAAGATGGATAATTAACAAACTTTTAACACTAGGTGGCCTACTTTCCATTTAGAAATTCATTGGTAATATCTTTGAATTCAAGAGGTTTTTCTACATGTAACCAGTGCCCAGCATTTTGGATGCCTATAAAACTACTATTTGGAAATAGCCTTCTAATTTTTGGTTTATGTCTTTCGTGTGTATAGTCAGATTTTTCTCCAGATATAAATAAAGTTTTTCCAAAGAACTCTGTATTAAACTTTGGAAACCCTATGATTTTGTGCATATCTTTTTTTAGAGTTTTTAGGTTTATTCTCCAAACTTTTTCTCTTATATTTATAGAATGAGCTAAGAATGCTCTAAGGTCAGGTTCAATAGCGTCCATTTGCAAAATCACTTGTGCACGACTTTCGGTTTTATTTAAGTCAATAGCTAATAACGTGTTGATGATGGATATTTGAGAATAATTATAGCGGATAGGTGAAATATCGGCCACGATTAACTTGTTAACTAAGTTTGGGTACCTAAGCGCTAAAACCATGGCAGCCTTGCCTCCCATTGAATGCCCAATTATGTCTGCTGGTTGATCTAGCATCATAGCGACATCAGTAGCTAAATCGTCATAGCTGTGGGTTGAATGCCAAGGACTGTTCCCGTGGTTTCGTAAGTCTACACAAATTACCGGTCTTTGATTAGACATTGTTCGGGCGAATGAATTCCAATTATTGGCAGATCCAAAGAGCCCATGGAGAACTATTAATGGAGAACTTTGAGATTTTCCCCCGTAGTATATAGAGTTTAACAATTTATCCTCCTGACAAAGTGAATTGTATTAAATAGAGATACAACTTTAATTAAAGTCGTATGTTCGTTTCCGATAACACCCATATAATAGAGATTTAATTTCAGGGTCTATTGTTAATAAATATAAATTCTGTAATCCATAATGTCAGAGCGTAAAAGTTTTTTAAAATGTTAGTGAAATTTGTAGTGAGAGGTTAGCGTGATGCGTATTGGTTTTATAGGCTTGGGAAATGTTGGAGGAAAGCTTGCTGGCAGCCTGTTGAGGAATAACTTTGACTTAATTGTCCGAGACTTAGATCAAGAGCTGGTTAATGAATTTGTAAAGAAGGGGGCCAAGAAAGTTGATAGCCCTTTAGAGGTTGCAGAGCAATCTGATGTTATAATAACTTGTCTGCCACACCCCACAATATCAGCAGAGGTTATGGAGGGAAAAAATGGCGTTTTAGATGGATTGTCAAAAGGTAAAGTTTGGTTGGAGATGTCAACTACAGATGAACGTGAAGTGAAGAGGTTGGGAAAGAAAGTAATATTGAAGGGAGCAGAGGCGGTTGATTGCCCAGTGTCTGGTGGATGTCATAGGGCGGATACGGGAAATATATCAATATTTGCAGGTTGTGAACGAGAAACCTTTGAAAAAATTTTACCACTTCTTACCACATTAGGTAGACGCGTTTTACATACGGGAGGGCTTGGTTCAGCAAGTATTTTAAAAGTTCTAACAAATTATTTAGCGACAGCAAACCTTTTGACATGTGCAGAAGCCCTAACTGTCGCCAAGGGGGCTGGAATGGATTTAAGCACAGCGTTTGAAGCTATTAAAATATCATCAGGAAATTCATTTGTTCATGAAACAGAAAGCCAAGTAATATTGAATGGGTCTAGAGATATATCATTTACAATGGGTTTAGTTCACAAGGATATATCTTTGTTTCAAAAGATAGCGGATAACGTAGGCATACCATTAGAAATAAACCCACTTATGATTTCTATATTTGAAGATGGTATAAGCCGTTTTGGTGAAAATGAATTTTCTCCAAATATCATCAAGCGACTTGAAGAAAAAACTGGATTAGATATTACAACCTCTGGGTTCCCAGTAGAAATGTTGGATGATGAACCTGAAGAGCCTGGCTATGAGGTTATGCCTATTGGGAAGTAAATTACTGAGTTCAGGGCTAATAGATATATATAACATATATAATTTTTAAAGATGTGCTAATTGCACTTGTAAATCTTACACTTTATTGATTATCTACACTAGAACTCAGGAGTACTATGATGAGATATAATGCCTTAAAGATTCTTAAAGAAGGTTTGACAGGAAATAAGAACTGGAAGCCCGTTTGGAGAGAACCTGAGCCAAAATCAGAATATGATGTTATCATAATTGGAGGAGGAGGTCACGGGCTGGCCACGGCTTATTATCTCGCAAAAAATCATGGGATAACTAATGTGGCTGTGCTTGAAAAGGGCTATATTGGTTCAGGAAATGTTGGCCGAAATACGACTATAGTTAGGGCTAACTATATGATTCCAGGGAATTCAGAATTTTATAGCCATTCTTTAAAGCTCTGGGAGACCATGGAGTCTGAACTTAATTATAATGCCATGCATTCACAGCGTGGTGTTATTAACCTGTTCCACTCGGATGGTCAGAGAGACGCTGCAGCCCGGCGGGGAAATATGATGATAAGTCAAGGAGATGATGCAATACTCTTAGATAGAGATGGAGTACGAAAAGAGCTTCCTTATTTGGATTTTGATAATCACCGGTTTCCAGTGTATGGGGGTCTTTTCCACAAAAGAGGTGGAAATGCTAGACATGACGCAGTAGCTTGGGGCTATGCGCGGGCTGCAGATCAGCTAGGTGTCGATTTAATTCAAAAGTGCGCAGTTACTGGGATAGATATAGTTAACGGAAAGGTTACCGGTGTTCAAACTTCTTTGGGACCTATTCGTGGAAAAAAAGTAGCAATTGTTGTGGCAGGTCGCTCTTCTGAGGTAGCTGCAATGGCTGGATTGGAAGTACCTATTGAAAGCCATATTTTACAAGCTTTCGTTTCAGAGGGATTAAAGCCGGCCATAAATCATGTGGTAACATTTGGTATGGGGCATTTTTATATTTCACAATCTGATAAAGGTGGTCTTGTTTTTGGAGGTGATTTAGACTTTCACGCTTCCTATTCGCAAAGAGGCAACTTACCAATGATGGAGCACGTTATGGAGGCGGGTATGAGTTTAATGCCGGCCATTGGTAAAGCCAAGGTCCTTCGAAGCTGGGGCGGAATCATGGACATGACCCCTGATGGATCTTTCATTATTGATAAAACAGAAGTTGAAAACTTATATATGGATTGTGGTTGGTGCTACGGCGGTTTCAAGGCTATTCCAGCCTCGGGCTGGTGTATGGCGCATCTCATGGCAGAGGATAAGCCACATGAGGTTGCGAAAAAACATACCTTTGATCGATTCAGAACTGGAGTTGGCCTAATGGACGAAGAATCCAAGGGCTCCCAGCACAACTTACATTAAGAGGAACCTAAATTATGCGTATTAAATGCCCTTTGTGTGGTGAAAGAGATAGACGCGAATTCTATTACCTAGGAGCCAAAGATTATTTAACTAGGCCAGAAGAGTCAAATTTGGATGCTATGCATAAGTATCTTCATATCAGAGAAAACCCTTGCGGCCTTACCGAAGATTTATGGCAACACGAGGCAGGTTGTAGGGCGTGGTTGTTAATTGAGCGTAATACAGCAACCCACGAAATTTTTAAAGTTGAGCTTGTTAATAACAAAAAGGATTCAAAGTAATGAGAGTTAAAGAGGGTCGCCTAATAAATTCATCTGCGCCACTTAAATTCACGTTCGATGATAAGGAATTCTCAGGTTATGAGGGTGATACACTTGCCTCAGCTTTAATAGCTAATGATGTTAAGGTCATTGGGCGCTCGTTTAAGTATCACCGCCCCAGGGGTTTGATGACTGATGGATCTCAGGAGCCAAACGGTTTGGTGGAAATAAGGGATGGAAACCAAACAACCCCCAATGTCCGGCTTACTACACAGGAATTAGTGTCAGACTTAAAGGTTTACTCCCAAAACTACTGGGGTACGTTAAAGTGGGACTTTTTAGAGTTAAATGACTTGATATCTCCATTTCTCTCTGCTGGGTTCTATTACAAAACATTTATGTGGCCGAAGAAGTTTTGGGAAGGCCTTTACGAGCCATCGATTAGACGAGCGGCAGGCCTAGGCAGGCTTTCTATGGCTAACAATAGTGATTATTATGAAAAAGCTTATGCGTTTTGCGATGTTCTTGTAATTGGATCGGGGCCAGCTGGAATTATGGCGGCCTTAACGGCTGCGAACGCTGGTGTTCAAGTTATTTTTTGCGAAGAAGATTCAATTTTTGGTGGTAGACTTAATTCAGAAAATTATGATGTTGATGGAAAACCTGGCCATATTTGGGCAAAAGAAAAAATAGATCAACTAAGTCAAATGGAAAATGTTCGCTGTATGTCAAGGACAACCGTTACAGGAGCCTATGATGGAGGGACTTACGGTGCAGTTGAGCGGATATCCCATCATGTTAAAGTAAAAGATGATGCTCTTCCTGTAGAAATTTTTTGGCGAATTGTGGCTAAAGGTGCTGTTTATGCGGCGGGATCTATGGAAAGGTCTATCGCTTTTCAAAATAATGATAGGCCAGGAGTGTTTACAGCTTCTGCAATGCGAGGTTACTTGAACCGTTACGGTGTCAGTCTGGGTGAGAAAGCAGTTATATTCGGAAACAATAATGACGCATTTAGAACTGCCAAAGATTTACATTCAAGCGGAATAGAAATTGCTGCTTATGTAGATAGTCGAAGTGACACAACCATTCAAGGTGATTTCCCTATTTTTAAGGGTGCGATGGTGACTAATGTCCGAGGAAGAATGGGAGTTAAAGAAGTCGAGGTGACAGAAGCTAACGGCTCTATTGTGAAAGTAGAAACTGGCATGCTTGGAGTGTCAGGTGGATGGAACCCTACAGTTCATCTAACATGCCATATGAATGGAAAACCAGAATGGAATGACCAATTAGCGGCATTTATACCGGTGCCGGGGATGATTCCAGGGCTAGAAGTAGCAGGAGCTGCAACTGGTGTTTTTTCAACAAAAGGATGTATGAAGTCTGGAGTATTTAGGGCAAAAGAAATTCTAAAGAATCTTGGAGTAAGTTATAAGACTACTTCAGTTCCTGAAGCTGAAAGTGACCCGACAGTGATAGTACCACTTTGGTCAGTTCCATGCAAAGGCCGGTCATGGATAGATTTTCAAAATGATGTGACAGTTAAAGATATCAAACAATCTGCAGAGGAAAATTTTAAATCTGTTGAACATATGAAGAGATATACCACTCAAGGGATGGCTCCAGATCAAGGTAAAAACTCAAATGTCGTAGCTTTAGCTGTTCTTGCTGATGTAACTGGGAGAGCAATACCAGAGACAGGGACAACTACATTTCGTCCACCCTACACCCCAGTTTCCATAGCCGCCATGGGGGCTTTTGCTCAGGGAGCAGGATTTGCACCGCAGCGCTTTACCACATCTCATCAACTGTCAGTTGATTTGGAGGCGCCGATGATTGAGGCTGGTTTATGGTACCGGCCATCATATTTTCCGAAAAAAGAAGAGAGTAGCTGGCGTGAAAGCTGTGATAGAGAAGTTGGATATGTTCGAGATAGTGTCGGAATAGTTGATGTCTCCACATTAGGAAAAATTGATATTCAGGGACAAGATGCCTCTGCTTTTCTTGATTTTGTTTACATAAATAATTTCTCTAAACTAGCTCCAGGTAAAGTTCGTTATGGTCTAATGTTACGGGAAGATGGACACGTCATGGATGATGGAACAGCCGCATGCATAAAGGAAAACCACTATGTAATAACTACAACCACTGCTTCTGCTGGGGAAGTGATGACTCATCTAGAGTTTGTACAACAATGTTTGGTACCACACTTTGACGTTACTTTGATGAGTGTTACTGAGCAGTGGGCTCAGTTTGCAGTCGCTGGGCCTAAATCTAGAGAACTGATCAACCAAATAATTGATGAAGAAATCAACAGTGATAATTTTACTTATATGGCTTATAAAGAAGTTAGTATTGGAGAGGTTAAAGCTAGATTATTTAGAATTTCATTTTCTGGAGAACATGCATATGAAATCGCAGTACCTTCTCGTTTTGGGGAGAGTATGTTTAAGCATTTGAAATCGTCTACTGAAAATTTAGGTGGTGGGTTGTATGGGATGGAGGCATTAAATGTCCTTCGAATAGAGAAAGGGTTTATTACGCATGCTGAAATTGATGGTCGTATAACCGCTTTTGATTTAGGGATGCAAAAAATGATGTCATCTAAAAAAGACTTTATAGGCAAGACTGCTGCTTTGCGTCCTGGTTTGATTGATCAAGATAGAGATCAACTAGTAGGACTAATCCCTGTAACAGCTGAAGATAAACTTTTTGCGGGTTCGTACTTCTTTGATATTGATGCGTCAGCTGTAAGGGTTGCGCAACAAGGTTACTCCACATCTGTTGCTTACTCTCCAGAGTTGAATACTATGATAGCTCTTGGGTTTTTGAGAAATGGTAAAACTAGGATGGGTGAGAAAATTAAAGTAGTTGATCATCTGAGGAACACAGAAACAATTTGCAAAGTTTGTGATCCAGTATTTTTAGATAAAGAAGGAGTAAGAGCCCGTGCTTAAATTGATCTCAAAATCTCCTTTGAACGGCATGAAACCTATCAAGGTGGGTTCACTAGTCTTGAGTGAAATCACGTCAGTAAATATGTTTACTATACAACCTTTCAAAAACAAAACTAAGACAGTTTCAAAGGAATTAAAAAAGCTATTTCATCTAGAGTTACCTGGTGATGGTAAGAGTTTGGTTGCCAAAGATAATACAATTATGTGGATTGGGATGGGCCAGTACTTGTTTTTGGGAAATAAAGTTGAAAGTATTTCTGCTGCCATAACAGATCAATCTGATGCTTGGACTGTCGTAGAGTTAGCCGGCATTGATTCGTCTGATGTTATGGACCGACTATGCCCTGTAGACGTAAGATCGATGGAAGTTGGTGATGTTATCCGCTCACTTTTGGGGCATATGGCCACCATAGTAAGGAAAACTGATTTAGGATATGAACTGATGGTATTTAGGTCGTTTTCTAAGACCTTAGTACATGAAGTAGTTGGATGCATGAAGTCCATAGCAGCACAGAATAAATTAAGAGGCTTATAATAACTTTACAGATAATAACTTTACAGAATTATTGTTATTTCTTAAAGTTAAATGTAATGCCTAGACTTTATTTGATTAGAGCATAATATTGTAACAATGAATCTTTCAACAGCATTTCTTGATGAATTACGCTCTAGGACCTCTATAGTGCAGGTTGTGGGGCGTAAGGTAACTTGGGACATAAAAAAATCGAATCAAGGTAAGGGAGATATGTGGGCTCCATGTCCTTTTCATCAAGAAAAAACTGCTAGTTTTCATGTTGATGATCAAAAAGGATTTTATTATTGTTTTGGTTGCCACGCAAAGGGAGATTCCATTAGCTTTCTTATGGAAGTAGAGAACTTTAGTTTCATTGAGGCAGTAGAAATTCTGGCTTCTGAAGCAGGTTTACAGCTTCCACAAGTTGATAAGGGGTCTCAACAAAAAAATGATAAGAGAGCTGAACTTATCAAGGTTATGGAACTAGTAGTTAATATTTTTAAAGATCAATTAACTAGCGTAAATGCTACAAATGCGAGAACCTATCTACAGTCCCGTGGAACAACTCAGGAATCAATTGACCGATTTGAAATTGGCTATGCATTAGATGGTTATCAGAGTCTTTTTAGTCTTTTGAAAAAGAAAGATATAAGTGAAGAGCTTATGGTAGAGGCTGGTCTATGTTTGAAACCAGTGGACGGTCGCGGGTTAAATGATAGATTTAGAGATCGTATTATGTTTCCAATAAGAGACAGACGAGGTAACTGTATTGCCTTTGGGGGTAGAGCGATGAACCCAAAGGCAAAGGCAAAATATTTAAACTCTCCTGAAACTTTATTATTTGATAAAGGTAATACTCTTTATAATCATAAGCTCGCAAGGCAGTCGTTTGGTAGTGATACTGCATTAATTGTTGTAGAGGGTTATATGGATGTAATAGCAATGGATTCACATGGATTTAGAGCTACTGTTTCTACATTAGGAACAGCAATAACAGAAAAACAGCTTTCTCTATTTTGGCAAATATCTGCTGAACCAATTGTGGCACTGGATGGTGACACTGCTGGTACTAAAGCAGCTTATCGGTTAATGGATCTGGCTTTACCATTCCTTGAGGCACAAAAATCACTTCGTTTCTGTTTGATGCCAGAGGGTCAGGACCCGGATGATTTTCTAAGGATCTCTGGGAAGTCTAAGATGACCGAGTTAGTCGAAGGGTCAACACCATTAATCAACCTATTATGGAAACGGGAGACCGAGGGAAAAATTTTTGATAGCCCAGAAAGGAGAGCTTTATTAGATAAGACCTTGCGGGCTATCATTAACCAAATAAAAGATAGAGAGTTACGTAAGCATTACGGAAGTGAATTTGCATCTCTCAGATCAAACTTATTTTATCAATCCAAAGGTTATCAGATAAGGAATCCAAATAAAAAGTATCCTTATAAAGATGCCAATATAGCAACCGCGTCTTCTAATACAAAAAAATCTATGATTGTTACATCTCAAGATATGGAGGTAAGGTTACGAGAGGCGCTACTTCTTGCAGTGATTATTCGTAACCCTCGCTTTATTGGAGAGTTTGTTAAAGAACTTGAGTTGATAGATTTTAGGTTAGAAGAGCATAAAAAGATTTTGTCTACTGTTTTGGGAAGCTACTATGAAGAAAATAGTAAAGATATAGAAGAATTTTTAAAAGACAAACTTGGAATAAATAATATCTCACGGATTTTTGGACTAAAGCATTTGATGATTGCGCCAGCAATGTTACCTAAGGCGTCCGACGATACAATTCGTCAAACAATAATAGGAGAGATCACTAAAATTCATGCTCGTCAGGGTATCGAAAGAGAAATTAAAGAGGCAGTTGAAGATTTGAAGGGTGCTACAGATGAAAGCCTTACATGGAGGGTTTCTAGGGCTGCTGAGGCTAATGATTCCGCCAATAAGCTACAAAAAGGCGTAAGTGAGAATGAGTTAGATAATCATAAGTTTCTTTCAGATGGGTTACAGGCTCTTATTGATAATCAGGTTTGGAAAAAGAAAAAAACTAAATAAACGTGCGAATCATATTGATTCGGATTACAGAGTAGAAAACGAATCGTTTTGGGGAATCATACAATGGCTGCGAAAGACACAGACGACCGCAAACAAGAGCGAGAAGATGAAGCAAATGGCTTAGATATGAGTCAGGCAGCTGTAAAAAAAATGATTACGGAAGCGCGTGCCAGGGGTTATATTACCTATGATCAGTTAAATCAGGTACTGCCTCCCGAACAGATAGCCTCTGAGCAAATAGAGGATGTCATGTCTATGCTTTCAGAGATGGGCATTAATATTGTTGAAAATGAAGAGGGAGAGGAAGAACCTTTAGGAACTACAGATCT
>Ga0115003_10004652_pt1 | contig 10505 bp, 10 predicted proteins | sample ArcticOcean_MG_C_7_FD_88736 | JGI IMG/M metagenome (GOLD analysis project Ga0115003, IMG submission 88736) | Marine microbial communities from western Arctic Ocean - ArcticOcean_MG_CB11_88 | ecosystem: Environmental > Aquatic > Marine > Oceanic | place: Arctic Ocean: Canada Basin | collected... | reverse complement strand
GCTATTTTAATAATTTTATCTTCACTTAAACCAGCAATTTTTTTCCATAGATTAAAAGACTCATTGTCTTCAGAATATACTGTGACCAATAATTTTTCTTTAGGCAAGTCAAAGTCTTTAGTCAATAAGTTCCACGCATGTTGAATAGCTTGTTCTTTAAAATACTCTCCAAAAGAAAAGTTTCCTAACATTTCAAAAAAAGTATGGTGTCTTGGTGTATACCCGACGTTTTCTAAATCATTATGCTTTCCGCCTGCTCTTACACATTTTTGAGCTGTAGTAGCTAATTTGAATGGTTTTTTTTCAAGACCAGTAAAAACATTCTTAAACTGTACCATGCCAGAATTAGTAAACATTAAAGTTGGATCGTTATTTGGAACTAAATTACTAGACTCAACAATTTGATGTTTATTTTTTTTAAAATAATCTAAAAATTTTCTTCTTACATCAGTTAATAGAATCTGGCTCATAACCTAATAAATACAGATATTTTTTATGTTGTCTATACAAAGACTGGTGGTTAATTTTTTACTTTTTATCTTCTTCTACTAAACAAATTTCCGATTTAGTGAGAAATCTCCGACCAGTTCCGTTATCCAAAGAAAACATGCCACCCATACCGTCTACAGCATCAATAGTGAGGTCTGTGTGCTTCCAAGTTTCATACTGATCTTCATTCATATAAAATGGTGTGCCATCTATCTCTCCTAATTTGATGTCACTACTTCCTACCTGGTATTCTTTAGCTGGAAAACACATAGGGGCACTACCATCGCAACAGCCCCCTGACTGATGGAAAAGAAGATCTTTCCCATGAACTTTTTTAAGATCACTGAGTAATTTTTTGGCTGATAAAGTTGCTTCTACTTTCATGTTTATATGGCCCGTATAAGTTTACGGGCCATTATAAAATATTTTTTAAAAGAAACCTAGTTTACTCTCACTGTAAGACACGTGTAAATTTTTAACTTGTCTATAATGATTTAACATCATTTTATGAGTTTCTCTTCCGATACCAGACTGTTTATATCCACCAAAAGCAGCATGGGCTGGGTAAGCATGATAACAATTTGTCCAAACTCTACCCGCTTGTATTCCTCTTCCCATTCTATAAGCGACATTACCATTTCTAGTCCAAACACCTGCGCCTAATCCGTAGAGAGTGTCGTTAGCAATTTCTAGCGCTTCTTTCTCATCTTTAAACTTAGTAACTGATACTACAGGTCCAAAGATTTCTTCTTGGAATACTCGCATTTTGTTATTGCCTTCAAAAATAGTTGGCTGGATGTAATTACCTTTTTCCAAACCACTATTTAATTTAGCTTCTGAACCACCACAAAGAACTTTGGCACCTTCTTTCTTACCTAGGTCTAGATAAGATTTTATTTTTTCCATCTGTTCCAGTGATGCTTGGGCACCGATCATAGTTTCCATTTTTAAAGGATTGTCTTGTGTAACAGCTTTTGTTCTCTTTATAGCTCTCTCCATAAATCTATCGTAGATAGATTCTTGAATTAAAGCTCTACTAGGACAAGTGCAAACCTCTCCTTGGTTAAGAGCAAACATCGTGAACCCTTCTAAACATTTATCAAAAAATGCATCGTCTTTTTCTAATACATCTTCAAAGAAAATATTTGGAGACTTTCCACCTAATTCTAACGTAATTGGAATTAAGTTTTGAGATGCGTATTGCATAATCAATCGTCCAGTCGTTGTTTCACCCGTGAAAGCAATCTTTCTAATTCTTTTAGAAGATGCTAACGGCTTACCTGCTTCTAAACCATAACCACTAACAATATTTAAAACACCTGCTGGTAATAAATCACCAATTAGTTCCATTAAAAGTAAAATTGATGCTGGTGTTTGTTCGGCTGGTTTTAATACAACGCAATTACCTGCGGCCAAAGCTGGCGCAAGTTTCCAAGTAGCCATTAAAAGTGGAAAATTCCAAGGTATAATTTGCGCAACTACACCCAGTGGTTCTGGCACATGATAAGAGTATTCATCATTACTTATCTCTCCTATTGTACCTTCTTCAGCTCTAATTACCCCCGCAAAGTATCTCCAATGGTCAACTACTAATGGTAAATCAGCAGCCATACATTCTCTAATAGGCTTACCATTATCAAGGCATTCAGCCGTAGCTAGTAGGTTTAAGTTTTTTTCTATTACATCAGCTATCTTTAAAAGAATATTAGATCTCTCGCTGATAGAAGTTTTTCCCCATGTGGGAAAAGCTGCGTGCGCTGCATCTAATGCAAACTCAACATCTTTTTCGTTCGAACGTGGCACCTGACAGATAACTTCATTTGTAATTGGCGTAGTATTATCGAAATACTTTCCAGACTTTGGTTCTACAAACTTACCACCAATAAAATTTCCATACTTAGCCTTAAACGGGAATTTTACTTTAAGATGTGAAGTATCTATGGAAGATGACATTTTCAAGTTTTTAACTTGTGCACTCATTGTTCCTCCTTTTTTTTATTTAAAATTTAACTACAAGGAAGGTTTTCAATATACAGAAATGTTTTCCGCATTGTAATTTCTGGTTGTATTTTGAATATTAAAAAGGGACACGAAAGGCCATTATTGGCCTTTCGTTGAGATAACAACTATAATTTCTTATTTTTTTTCTGTTTCAGTAGTTTCTTTTTTTTCTACTGTTTTGTCTTCAGTTTTTTTTAGCACCTTGTCTTCAGAGATTTCTTCTTTAGGTTCTGGATTGTTATCAAGCGCTGCCGATACAGCTGCTGCTTGATCTCTGATTACTTTTTCTATTTCTTCGGCAATCTTTGGATTTTGTTCTAGGTAAATTTTAGCATTTTCTCTTCCTTGACCAATTTTTTCACCTTTGTAAGCATACCAAGCTCCAGATTTTTCGACAACACCTGCTTTTGCACCAAGATCTACCAGCTCACCTGTTTTACTAATTCCTTTTCCATACATAAGGTCGAATTCAACTACTTTGAATGGAGGGGCAACTTTATTTTTAACTATTTTAACTCTTGTAGAGTTTCCAATAATTTCGTCTTTATCTTTTATTGCTCCAATTCTTCGAATGTCCATTCTTACAGATGAATAGAATTTTAGTGCGTTTCCGCCTGATGTTGTTTCTGGATTTCCAAACATGACACCAATTTTCATTCTTATTTGGTTAATGAAAATTACCATTGTGTTGGATTTAGATACCGATCCAGTTATTTTCCTCAAAGCCTGACTCATTAATCTAGATTGAAGACCTACGTGATGATCTCCCATTTCACCTTCTAATTCAGCTTTTGGTGTAAGGGCGGCAACTGAGTCAATAACAATCACTGATATTGATCCTGATTTAATTAATGTGTCTGCTATCTCTAAGGCTTGTTCGCCTGTGTCTGGTTGTGAAATTAGTAACTCGCCTGTTTTAACACCTAATTTTTTTGCGTAAATAGGATCTAATGCATGCTCAGCATCAATGAAGGCACATATTCCACCTTTTTTTTGAGCTTCAGCCAGTACTTGAAGTGCTAAGGTCGTCTTTCCTGAAGATTCTGGACCGTAGACTTCTATAATTCTGCCCTTTGGCAATCCTCCTATACCAAGTGCTATATCTAAGCTCAAAGATCCTGTTGAAACAGATTCTATGTCTAAAGCTTGTTGTTGGCCTAGTTTCATCACTGAGCCTTTTCCAAAATTTTGGTCTATTTGGCTTATGGCAGCTTCTAAAGCCTTGTTTTTTTCCTTTAATTCCTGCTCTTTTTTATTATCTGACTTAACTACTTTTAAATTGTTTTTTATCATTTTTTTTCCTTTTTTTTTGTTCGAATCGTTCATTCAAATGTACACATTTTGTTCTTTTTATACAAGTGTAAAAAGTTGTTACAAAAAAGCCTTAAAATTTATGATTTTTTAATCTTTTCTAGGGTTAGTTCACCAAGAACAGCTAAAAGCTCGAATTTAGAAACTTCAAAATTACTTTTGGCTTTAGCATTGGCTATTCTTGCGTTTAAAAGTAAAGTTCTTGATTGAATGACTTCTAAGGTCGTCCTTGTATTACCTGAGTCATATTCTAGCGTTATTCCTTCATTTGCAATCTCGGCTGCCTCAACTTGAGCTTTTGTTGACTCTAAAATACTTTGCGATGATTGATAAGCTGACCATGCATTCGCTGTATCAGTTTTTACTTCATCAATTGTATCTTGTAGAATTAAATTACTTTGTTTTTTTTTAAATTTTGATTTTTTTAATGAAGAATAATTTTCTCCACCACTAAAAAGAGGCATTGTCACTGTAGCTTTAAGTGTCTCTTGATCTATTTTATTAACAGAGGAACTGTAGTCGTCATTTTTAGATTGTGTGTAGTTGACTGAAGCTGAAGGTGAAAACTTAGATTTTTCAATACTAACATTTTTTTGTGCAATTTCATAATCAAGTTTAGCAAGAAGTAATTTTGGATTATTTTTTTCTGAAAAAGTTAAAGCTGAATCTAAACCTTGAGGAAAGGTTAGATTTAATCCGTCAATAAAATTATCTTTCAAAATATTGTTTGGTGAGGGCAATCTAATAATTCTTTCAAAATTACTTTTAGCTGTTAAAAGTTCTGTATCTGCTGAAATTAATTTAGCATTAGCTCCGGCAAGTGAGGATTCGGATTGAGCCAAGTCTGTTAAAGTAATTTCTCCTTTTTGCAACCTAGAACGGTCTGTTTCAACTTGCCTCTCAAATAAATCTACGTTGGCTAAATTAAATTGTTTATTTTTAATTTTGTAAATTAAATCGTAATAAGCAAAAGCAGATTTTAATAAAATTTGTTGTTCAGCATCTTTCAGCTTGAGAGCTGCTTGTTCTGATTCAAGTTGAGATTTTTTAATTGTATTATAACCTTGAAAACCTTGAAAAATCTTTTGATCTACAGATATAGACTGTGTAGTTGTGTCTTTATTAGTGTCAGGAAGTGCTGCTCCTAACTGATTAGTTTTATTAGAGTCTTGCTGACTACTTTTGGTTTCTGAAACAGACACGTTTGGTAAAAACTCACCTCTTGAAATATTAATATTTTCCTTAATAGCTTTATAGTTTTCTCTTTCTGCATTTAAAGTTGGATTATTTTTATAAGCACTTTCTAGATAAATTAAAAATTCAGAAGCAGAAGCTGTGTTGAAATTAAAAATAAGAACGATAAGAATAATATAAAATTTCATGTTAATTAAACTTAATTTTTATGAATCTATGCTGTTTGTCTAAATAAAGAACTGCATGTGCTTTGTATGGTAAATCTTTAATCATTTGCATAGTTATTCTTTCATAATACATGATAAATTCACGTACCTGCAACGGAGACATAATTTTTTTACCTTTAGAAGTCAATTGAAGTTTATTTTCTTGTAGCAGTCGCCATTTATAAACGCAATCAAAACTAGGCACTTTTAAGAATATTAACATATTAATTTTATCAAAAATTTTTTTATATGCATTTTTAAGTTCTTTATTTACTCTCAATCTCCATTTTAAATTTAAGTCTTGTTTTTTTTCTAAGATATTAATTGGTTTTAATAAATTTTTATTTTGTTGCGGTATAGCTCCCACGCACCAACCTTCAAAAATAATTATATTGGGTTGTTGTTCTATTTTTTGCCAAAATTTTTTTGGGGAACGATCATCTTTCGATTTATCAAAACGAGGAATGAGCACCGGCCTAAATTTTTTTTTAGTTAAATCAATAAATATTTTTTTTATAAAGTTGGTATCATGTGTGCCTGGAACACCACGTGTTTTAAATAATTTATTCACTCTTTTTGCAAGATTAGTTCTTTCCCTTGACGTTTTGTAAAAATCATCAATTGAGAAACAAACTATATTTAGGTTGTATTTAATTTCTAGTATTAATTTTAAAACTTGAGTTATAGTACTTTTACCAGCACCTTGTCCTCCTGTGAGTCCTATAATTTTTATTTTTTTATTTTTTTTATAATTCTGATAAATTTTTTTGCAAACAGGTAAATAGAAATCATTTAATTGACCAATTTTATTATGGAAAGGTTTATTTTTTACTTCTTGAGTAGATAAAAAATGTAAGTATTCTTTTTCTACAATATTTGTAGAACTATATTTTAACATCTTATGATTTTTTTAAAGCTCGTTCTAAAAATTCTAGCCTGTCTTGACCCCAAAATAATTCGTTATTAAAAAGGTATGTCGGTGCTCCAAAAACATTTTTCTGAATGGCTTCTTCTGTATTATCCGTATAAATTTTGGAAACTTTTTCTGATTTAGCCAATGAGGACAATTCTTTGAAATCTATTTTAAATTGTTTACTAATTAATTCGATGATATTTTCATCTGAAATATCTTTTTCTTCAACCCATAATTTTTTTAAAAGCTCATGACCAAGTAGTATTTTAACTCCAAGTAAATTGGCAGCTATAGTATATTTTGCTGGAATGTGAGGATCTTTTGGAGGAAAAAACTTTGGTTTAATATTAATCTTAATATTTAAAAATTCGCTCCATCTTTTTAATTCATCTAATCTATATTTTTGCCTTTGTGGTGATCTTTGTGGAACAGGCACACCTCCAGTTTTAGAAAATATACCTCCCACTAAATCACATGGCTTTTCAACTATCTCTGCATTATATTTTTTTGCAATCGTTTGAAATTTTTCCGATCCTAGGAAAGCAAACGGAGATGCTAGGCTATAAAAATAGTCAATTTTCATAATTTTGTTTGAATTAAATCTTTTTCTAGCATTTAATCAAACGTTTAAAAAAATACATATTGTTATATTTATCCACAAATAATCTAGATGTAGATTGAATGTTCACGTTTTGATTCACTTTTGATTCCAGTATGGACTCTTTTTACAACCTTTTAGTGTGTGAGGTTTTCTATGTTGTTAATATCAAGTTCGCTGTTTTCAAGATCTTTTTCACTTTCTCTAAAAGATATAATAAAAACTAATATATTGAATAGAATAGTAAGTATTTGAAAAAGTAAAAAATTAAATTTTATAAAAGTTCCCAGATAATGAAGTGAAACCAATAAAACAAGTGATGTAAAAAAAAGTCGGTATTTAAATACAGCTATAATAGAAAAAGAGTGAATAACAAGTTTAAATAAAGACATTTGTGTTGGTCCGAAATATCTCATTCCTCTTATTGAGTTAACTTCGTTATAATTTTTTATATTATATTTAAATGAACCAGAATAGCTGCTCCATAAGCTTGCTTTAATAGATAACGTTTTTAAGTCGGACTTTGTTAAGCAGCTATAATTTCCAAAATTAATGAGTTTGCCTGTAGATAATAAAGTTAGATATTTGTGAAACCTGTAAAGCATTTGAAACATAGGTCCTTCTGATCTTTTAACCCGTTTTGCTACAACGGATTTATTTGGTTCTAACAAGATTTTGTCTACTAATAATTTTATTTCTTCAGGCCTGTCTTCGCCGTCTCCATCCATTAAAATAAGGTAGTCAAAATCTGGACTCTTTGATAAATACTTAATACCAAAAGCATTACACCTAGCATGTCCTTTATTTTTACTCATATGAATAATTTTTATTGAGTTTATTTCAGAAGGAATTTTAATTTCGGGATTTTTTATTGTTGAACAGTCGTTGACTACAACACAGTCAAACTGAACCCCTTTTATATTTTTTTTAATCTTTCCAATATTGTTTAAAAGTTTTGTTAGAGATTCCCAATCATTATAAATGGGAATTAATATTATAAATTTTTTCATCTCATTCCAATCATGCAGATACCTTGCTTTTTAATACTGCCAAATTCTCCGGGACAAACTGATTTTAAAATATCAGCATTGCCAGTGTAGATTACCCCACCATTTAATTTCAAGTCTTTTAGTTTTGGTTCTAAATTATTAAACCATCTTGGTCTAGATTGAAGGTGATAAGATAAATTTCCAGCCACCCACTCATCTCCAACTACAATCGCTATACTATTAACAAAATTTTTATCCCACCTATTCTGCACTAAATAAGCAATTTCTTTACCGGGATAATTTGTTCTTTTGTCGTCTTTTAAAATTGAAATATATAAATAAGCTGCTGGAGAAAGAATAAAAATAAATAAAAAACTAAATATAAATCTTTTCAAAAAATTTAAATTGATACTATTCTTAAAATGATAAATAAAAAATAAGCCAAAAAATAAATAAAAAGGTGTCATCCACATCGTGCGGATATTAGCTGCAAAAATTAAAGAAGTTATAAACATTAATAAAATTGGTACAAAAGTAATAAAGATTAAGAAAATTGATTTTTCATCTCGTTGATTAATTTTAAATTTAAATTTTTTAATAATTAAACTTAGAAGTATAAAAAAAGGTAAAACAGTGCCTATTTGTTTAAAAATAAATTTTAACGGGTAAATAAAATGATTTAAAAAAGTGCTACTTTCAAGACTTGTTCTTTTCAATCCATAAGCCATTGTTCTGTAATCATTGTCTACTAACCATTTTAAGTGGGGACTTAGGACTAATAAAAAAACTATAATTGGAACAAGATATTTAAAATTAAATTTTTTATCTTTTTTTAAATAATAAATAAAAAAAAGTTTTATACCGAGTAATAAATAGATAAATAGATATTTAGATAAAACTCCTAACCCAGCAAACAATCCTAATAATATCCAATTTTGAATTTTATCATTTTTAAAACTTTGCCAGCTATAGTAAACGGTTAAGGACCAAAAAGGAATCTGACATACGTTAACGTTAAACTCAGGAGTGGTAAAGTTGTAAAAATAAATACCTTCAAGCAAAAAAACTGAAATTAGGGCATGAGTTTCATTTTTTAAAAATTCTTTTGCTAGCTTAAAAATAGCAACAAATGAAAAAACAACAAATATTTGGCTTAATAAATAATAAGCCCAATCTTGATTGCCAAATAATTGATAAAAAATTTCTGGAAAAAAAACACTAAGTGGCGGATGTTTGTCCCATCCCCAATCTAAGTTTGTGCCCCAGGCTAAAGCTTCAATTACATCTAGTGGTAAATTTTTGTTTGAAAAAAAAGGCACAAGAGTCCAGATCAATAAATGTGTCAGGAGAAATAGATTGAATATAAAAAGAATATTTTTTTTTTTGATCATTCTTTAACAAATTAATACAATTTAAAGTCTATTGACACGCATAATTTGAAACATATACTCCCTCTTTTTTAAATATGACAAAAAAACTAGCAAAAAAGCCAGCAGCTAAAGCTGCAAAGAAATCCAGTAAAAAAGCCTATGTACCAAGCGATAAAGAAAAATATATGTGCGCTAAACATAAAGCTTTTTTTACAGGAGAGTTATTACGTTGGAAAAAAGATATAATTAAATCAAATGCTTTAACTAATATTCTAAATTCCTCAGATGACAATGTTTCATCGGCTGATATGGTTGATCAAGCTTCTTCCTACACAGATAAATCAGTTGAGATGAAGGCATTAGCTCGAAGCCGAAAGCTTATTGAAAAAATTGATTCAGCTTTACGTAGGATAAAAGATGATACCTACGGGTCTTGCGAGGAAACATCTGAACCTATAGGATTAAAAAGACTTATAGCAAGACCAATTGCTACTCTTTCAATCGAAGCTCAAGAAAGACATGAGCGTGATGAAAAAATTTATATTGACGATTAAACGCTCGGGATTTTTTCCTCTTTTTCAAAGAGATCATATCCCTTTTGAACCGCTTCTCTTTTTGAAATCAATTCATACCATTTTTTTAAGTTTTGATATTTTTCTAGTCCGATATCATGCCATTCATGTCTAGCAATCCATGGAAAAGTAGCAATATCAACTATAGAATAAAAATCTCCCGCTAAATACTTTTTCTCCCCTAATCTTTGATCTAGCTCTTTATAGATTCGGGTGCATACTTTAAAATATCTTTCTTCACCAAATTGGCTTTTTCCTGGATTGTAATGATGGAATTGGTGATGTTGGCCAAGCATCGGCCCCACATATGCCATTTGAGCCATTAACCATTGATTAATAACTGTCCTTTTACTTTGATCATAAAATTTTCCACTTTGCTCGCCAAGATAAATTAAAATAGCACCAGACTCAAAAAGACTAATATTATTTTTATGATCGGTAATAACAGGTATTTTACTGAAAGGGCTTATTTTTTTAAACTCAGGTTTAAATTGTTCATCTTTAGAAATGTCAACTGAGGTAACTTTGTAATCGTATTTAATCTCTTCAAGCATAATAGAAATTTTTTTTCCATTAGGGGTATTAGCTGTGAAGAGTTCGATCACTTTTTTAGACCTAATCTATCCTGAATTGTTTTGGATGATGTGGTAAATTCAAATCTATATTTTTCTTCAGGCCTTGCTCTCTTAAAACACTCTACAGATGCTAAAGCAACTTCATGAAATCCAGAAAGAATTAGTTTAAGTTTACCGGGATAAGAGCAGATATCTCCAGCAGCAAAAATACCCTTTTTATTAGTTTGAAAATTTTCTGAATTTACCTCAATAGTTTTTTTATTCATATTAAGTCCCCATTCTGCGAT
>Ga0115003_10004645_pt1 | contig 10510 bp, 8 predicted proteins | sample ArcticOcean_MG_C_7_FD_88736 | JGI IMG/M metagenome (GOLD analysis project Ga0115003, IMG submission 88736) | Marine microbial communities from western Arctic Ocean - ArcticOcean_MG_CB11_88 | ecosystem: Environmental > Aquatic > Marine > Oceanic | place: Arctic Ocean: Canada Basin | collected... | reverse complement strand
CGACGCCCAGGTTTCACCCACGCGAGCCTCAAAATCTGCCGCTCCCAACGCAAGCCAGCGGTCGAGCGCATCGGCGTAGGCATCGTTAGCGCCGGGTGCTCCGTCGGCGAGGCCCTGGGTCGTGACGTCGAGTGTTGTCTGCGCCTCGGTGACCCCTGTTCGACGGCCGATGAACTCTTGGACCGTCTCGCTGGTTGAACGCTCGGGTTCTTGTGGCAACAGCCCAACGTTGGCTGTACGGGGCATCCGTTCAACTCGACCATCATCGATGTCGATCCGCCCGGCAAGCGCTGCCAACAACGTTGACTTCCCCACACCATTGGGGCCAATCAGTCCAACTCGGTGGCCCGGAGAGAGCGTGAGGTCGATCTGGTCGAGGACGATCAGAGGACCGCGGAGGACAGTAAGAGAGCGGGTGACGAGCGAAGCAGCCAAGAGGGCGCCTTTCAAGAGAGCGAACGGACGATGGGTTCAGCTCTGGTCGGCCACGTTGTCGACTCTACACAACGGCCCGACACATGCGCGCTCCACTTCATGACCCGGTCACTAACCCGGTCACTGACCTGGTCACTGAGGCATTTATCGGTCGTTCGGGTTGCGAAGTTGCGGCGCGCAACGTGATTCGACACAATCGGATCGCTCATGTCGACCGTCATCCTCCGCCCGTGGCAGCGCGCCGCGTTCGATCTCTTTCGTGCCACGACGGGGCCCGACTACCTCGCGGTCGCCACACCGGGCGCAGGAAAGACAACGTTTGCGCTCGCGTGTGCCCGAGCTTCGTTGGCTGATGAGAACCGCCCACTGATCGTCGTCGCACCGACGAGCCACCTGAAAGTGCAGTGGTCACGCGCTGCGCACCGGATGGGCCTCCAGCTCGATCCCAACTGGTCGCCGGGCGACGGTCTCGCGCGCGACATGCACGGCCTCGTCACCACGTACCAGCAACTCGCCATGGGCGCCGCTGCGAAGAAGCTGGCGGGGCTCTCGGCCGGTGCATTCGTGATCCTCGACGAAATCCACCACGCCGGCCACGAAAAAGCGTGGGGCGAGGGCGTCCGCAAGTCATTCAGTCATGCGCACAAGCGGCTTTCGCTCTCGGGCACGCCATTCCGAAGTGACGCTGCACCGATTCCGTTCGTCCGGTACGACAACACCGCCGAAGGCGAACTTGCTCACGCCGACTACACGTATGGCTACGCCGATGCGCTCCGCGACGGCGGCGTTGTCCGGCCCGTCTATTTCCCGCGAGTCGATGGCGAAATGGAGTGGACGTCGCCATCGGGCGACACCGTGTCGGCCAACTTCCAGGATGAGTTGACCAAGGACCAGTCGTCGATGCGCCTCCGCACAGCACTCAGCCTTGAGGGTGAGTGGATGCCGGCCGTGCTCAAGAAGGCAAACGACCAGCTCCGGGTCATCCGTTCTGAGCAGCGCGATGCTGGTGGTTTGGTGATTGCGACCGACCAAGAACATGCCCAGCACATCGCCATTCTGCTGCGTGACCGCTTTGGTGTTCCGGCCGACGTTGTCGTCAGTGACGACCCGGGCGCGTCGAAGAAGATCGCTGAGTTCAGCGAGAACGATCGCCCCTGGCTGGTGTCGGTCCGAATGGTTTCGGAGGGCGTCGACATCCCGCGGTTGCGCGTCGGCGTGTTCGCGACCACGACGTCGACCGAGCTGTTCTTCCGCCAGGCGGTCGGTCGCTTCGTCCGCTGGCAATCCGGACGGGCCAGCCAAAAGGCATACGTGTACATCCCGGACGATCCGCGCCTTCGCGCCCACGCGTTTACCATTGCCGAGGCCCGCCGCCACGTCCTGCGCCCGCCGGGCAAAGACGACGACGACGACTTTCAGCCCGACGGCGGCCTGGAAAACCAGGTCCACGAAGACGACATGGAGCAGATGTCGTTGTTCTCCGTGGTTGCGTCCACGGTCACCGACATCACGATGCACACGGTCGGTGAAGACGGCAAACATCTCGATGGGATTGACTTTGAGCTGAACTTCTCCCCTGCCGACCTCGGCATGGTTGCGTACGACGATGAGCCGGACCCGCCCGACCCGTTCTTCGCAGACGACCCGGCTCTCGGGCTCGATCTGCCCGAAATCCCCACGGCCGCCGGCCTGATTCCGCACGCATCGATGAGCGTCGCCGAGATCAAAGACGACCTCCGGACCCGCAACGCGCACGTCGCCAAACGGCTTGTCGACATCACTGGGTGGAACCACGCTCGGGTACAGGGCGAAATGAACAATCTGGCGGGCGTCGCCCGCGTGGCCAGCGCCACCAACGATCAGCTTGCCCGCCGCCTCCGGTACGCCGAGAGTTGGTTGCGCCGAATCCAGCGCTGAGACAGCCTGACTGACAACAACGCGCTGGTCATCAACCAGCGAGCTCGTCAAGACTGGCCCACGGGACCTCGGTAGACTCAGCATCATGCATAGTCCTGGCGAACATCATCCGGCGTTCGAGGAGTACTGCGAGTGCATCTTTGAGCTGCAGGAAGACGACGTCGACGTCATTCAGGCGCGCATTGCCGAACGGTTGCAGGTCAGCCGCCCGGCGGTGAGCGAAATGATGAAGCGACTCGAGGCCGAAGGCCTCATCACCGCGGACAAAGCCATCGTGCTCACACCTGCGGGCAAGCGTCTCGCCGAACAGGTCGTTCGCCGCCACCGTCTCGCCGAACGTTTCCTGACCGACGTCCTCAAGCTGTCCTGGGCCGAAGCGCACCACGAAGCCGGCCGCTGGGAGCACGTCATCAGCGACTCGGTCGAAGTGGCGATGAACGAGCTTCTCGGCGATCCGACCACGTGCCCGCACGGCAACCCGATCCCAGGTTCCGCCTACGAAGCCGCACCCGACTCGGGGCCGCTCTCTGACATCGAGGTCGGCCACGGATTCACCGTGCGTCGCATCACCGAGGAACTCGAGTTCAAACCGGGCCTCCTCGAGTTCCTGGAAGCATCGGCGATCCAGCCCGGTAACACGGGCACCGTCACCGCAGCATCGCCCGACGGCACGCTCACGCTCGAGATCGATGGTCGCCATGTGGGTGTGGGCTCGTTCGCCAGCGAACGGATTCTGGTCACCGCGTGAATCGACCGATTGCTGCCGCCCTCGGCGGTGCATTGTTGTTGAGCGCGTGTGCCACCACGGTCGACGTGACCGACGTACCCGCTGGTGCCGAACCAGCACTGGAAAGCAGCGAACCGATCGAAGGTGGCGTCATCGTCGACGCCCCCGAGACAACAATCGCACTCACCAGCTCTGCCAACGACCTGTTGCCCGAATTGGCGACTGAAATGAGTCGACTCAGCGAACTCGTTGTGCAGGGCAAAGGCGACGACGAGGCCTTCGAGACCATCGTGCAGATCTGGGATCGCATTCGTCCCGAGATCGCTGCCGATTGGCCCGAACTCGTCAACAGCATTGGCACAACTGTCGACATGTCACGCATCGCCGTCGAGCGGACGCGGCCAGCAGACGCCGATAAGGCTTTCAAGTTGCTGTCCGACCTCGTCGATCAGTTCACCGGCGAGGATTGACCGTCATACCAGGACTGTCACACCCAGGACTGTCACACTTTGGTCTGACCAGAGTGTGAAGCGTGTGACGCGCCGAGCCACTCCCTGATAGCGCGTTTGCGTTTCGTTGACGACTGCGCGATGACTCGAAGATCGACGAGGCGCTGCAGCGTCGCCGTAGCGAACGCTTCGGCAATCGCTACTGAATCGAGCGGTTCACCTGCATCACTGCTGCCCACGATCACCTTCGCGACGTGATCGAGGTGTCGCCGAGACAACGGCTCGCCGGTTGCCGCTGCCCGGTCGCGTGCGCTGCGGGTCAGTTCGTTAATCGTGCGCGTGCTCGGTGTTCGGGTGCCGAGCCGCCGCCATGCCTCGGCCAATTGTTCATAGATCCTGACCCACTGCTCGGTTCCAATGACCGGAAAGGTTCGGTCGACCCGACGCAGCTCGGCCGCCTCACGCGGCGCTTCAACCTCGGGTGCTACTGCAGCTGACTCAACGGCCGGCACAGTCTCGGGCTCTGTTGGCGGGAGCAAGTACACGTGCCTGCCAGTACTGAGTTCCGCAGCAGGCAGCGCCAATCGAAGGAACCGCTTGAAGCTGTGGTGACCAAACCAGTCGTCGCTGACCTCGGCGCCGAACTCTTTCTGCAGTTCCCACGCAAGGCTGGACAATTCCGTCGGGCGGTCGAGCGTGTGCCACCGGTCGGCGAGTAGCTCAGCAGCGTCGGCCTCGATCGCCGACAAGTCGCGCTCATCGACCTGGCTCTCGTCTGGCTGATCGTCGGCGCCATCGACGGCTGCCTCGTCGATCCGGTCGAGTTCGCTCCGCAGGTCTTCGGCAATGTCATCGAGCGTGGCCAAAAGGTCAGCCATCCGCTTCGACAGGATCTCGACGAGCGGCGGCAGCTCGCCTGCCTTGCTGTAGGAGTCTTCGTGAGTCAGTTCTCCCCAGCTGTCTTGGAGCAGCGTCCTGACCTGCAATTCACAGGTCACCGACGTTGATTCGAGCATCAGTCGAAGGTTGACGTGCCAACCGCGGTAGCCGGACTCCTTTGGCGACTCGACGTAGTCCCTTTCGGACGATTCGTCAATTGACAGCGGCCGCTTCGGGCTCGGCTGTTTCGGCAATCCGTCGAGCGCTACCTGCACCATGTCGAGGTCACGGAGGTTGGTGCACGTGACCCGCAGGCCGACAAGGTCGTCGATCACAGCCGGAATGTCGTCGACCGAGTTGATTTGGTCGCGGTATCTCGGTTGGCGGAGCTTGCGCCAGGTCCGCCGCTTTGACTTGACTCGGCCGCCGATACTGCGGAGACGAGCCACATCTCGATCGGTCAACTGCTCGACGAGTTGATGTTCGAGTGCTTCCATTGCGACCTCGAGCGTCGGCTCGAGCACATCGGAACGGTACGAGTCATACCACGCGCCGAACTCGCCGTATCCGAATCCGGTCATGCTCACGGGGCCGACCCTAGTGCTGAGCGGCGAGGGCGTCGGGGAGGTCGGCGGCATGCACGACGGTGAGGCGCTGTGTGCTGCGGGTCAACGCAACGTACAAGGCCCGGAGGCCGTGCTCAATGCTGTCGACAATGCCCGCCGGTTCGACGACAACCACGCCGTCGAGTTCCAGACCCTTGACGACACTGACCGGCACGAGCGTGACGCCAGCGTCGAGGCCGGTCCGGGTCGCAGTGCCGTGATCGATGCCGGCCGCAGTGAGCGCTTCGGACAATTCGTCAATCATCCCATCGGGCGCAACGACGCCGAGGCTGGCACCCGGTATCGCGTCGGCCAAGGCTTGCACTTCGGTCGCCACGGTCTTGGCCAGCAGCTCGGCAGATGAGGCTCGGACAATGCTCGGCGGCACGTCACCAAGTCGTACCGAATCAGGGGCCCGCAGCGACGGGGTGGCGACCGCCATCACCCGGTTGGCAAGTTCCATGATCTGGCCGGGAATGCGGTAGCCGACCGAGAGTCCAATAACCCGTGCGGGCTTGCGATCGGGCAGGTAGCGCAGAACGTCATCCCACTCGTTGGGGGCGAGCGGGCCCGTGGCCTGGGCAAGGTCGCCGACGATCGTCATCGCGCCGTTCAGCGACCGGCGAGTCGCCATCTTCAACTGCATTGGCGTGAGGTCTTGCACTTCGTCGATCACGATGTGGCCATAGGTTCGGATTTCATCGAGCACGTCAACTTTGCCGCCCTTGCCGGGCTTCGGCCCGAGCACATCGCGAACGTCGTCAAGAATCGCCACGTCGGCCGCAGTCCAGCGGACGTCATCGACCGATGGCGAACGACGCCGGAACAACGAGAGCGCTTCAGCCTCGGTCATCACGCCGCGGCAAGCGAGCTTCAAGAGTCCACGCGAACCGAACAGATCATGCAGCAGTTGTGCTGGCGTCAGTACCGGCCACATCCTGTCGAGCGCCCGACGAGCTTCTTCGGAATCGCGCAGCGCAGCTTTGACGTCACGCGGGCCGATCTCGGGGTCGCGGTACGAATCGGCGAGCGCCGTCCAAAACTCGGTCTCGACGGCACGGCGACCGGCGTTGTGGCGCTTGAATCGACGGCGTGCGTTCTTGACAATCCGCGCTGTTTCGCTGGCCTTGATTCGGACGTAACCGGCCCGGAACGCCATCTCAAGATCATCACGCAACGCTCGTTTCCGATCGGCAACTGCGTTGTCGATGAGGTCGCTCATGCGGTCTTCGCCCTTGAGTTTGACGGCCTCGCGGCTGTCCCCCGGCTCGCCGGCCCGGCGGAACTCGACGTCTGGGATGAGGTCAGCCAGCACAGCTTGCTTGACACCGGCCTCGCCGAGCGACGGCAAGACGCGTTCGATGTAGCGCAGGAACACGCGGTTTGGCCCGATCACCAGAACGCCCTGATCTTCGAGCGGAAATCGGTGTGTGTAGAGGAGGTACGCCGCACGATGCAGCGCAACGACCGTCTTACCGGTGCCGGGGCCACCCTGCACGACGAGTACGCCATGCTGCGGTGAGCGAATAATCTCGTCTTGCTCGCCCTGGATGGTGGCGACAATGTCGCCGAGTGTCCCCGTGCGACCTTTCTCGAGTGCAGCGAGCAGCGTGGAATGGCCTCGAAGACCCGTGTCGCTGGCGCGCACGACACCGCTTCCCTCCGTGTCGGCGAGACCGTCGTCGTGGCCGAGACCGAGGTGGCCCTCACCGAAGAGTTCGTCTTCGATACCCAGCAGAGTCTTGCTCTCGACAATGAAGTGACGACGCCGCGCAAGGCCCATCTGATCACGGCCGGTCGCCCGGTAGAAGGGCTCAGAGACAGGCGCACGCCAGTCGACCACGACCGGTTCACGGTCCTCGTCGGCAATCGCCAGACGGCCGATGTGGAATGCCTCGGTCTGATCCGGTGAATCGCCGTAGCGGTCGATCCGCCCGAAGACGAGCGAAGCGGTACCAAGTTCGAGCTCTTCGAGGCGACGGACGAGTTGTGCGTCAAACGCGTTTCGTTCGAAGCGAGCCTGGAAGGTCCCGCCCATGCTCGCCTCGTTCAGAGTACGGATACGGAACGCTGCCTTACGGCTTGTTTCGAGACAGTCGTAGGCGTGCTCGATGTACGCCTGCTCGTCAGCGATGTCAGGGTGCTGGTACGTCATAATGAGTCGGCAAATGCTACCGAAATATCTGGGCGAAGTCGCCTTCAGCAGCTGTGCCGTCCGCCCCGATATCCTCAACAACACATGACTGAACAGGCACCTTTCTTGGCCGCAGCCAACGGCAAACAGGCCCAGCACACACCGGTGTGGTTCATGCGCCAGGCTGGCCGTTCACTTCCCGAGTACCACGAGGTGCGAGGTGAGGGGTCGATTCTGCATGCGATTAAGCAGCCCGAGCTATCGGCTGAAATCACGTTGCAGCCGGTCGAGCGCTACGGCGTCGACGCTGCCGTGCTCTACAGCGACATCGTGGTCGCGCCGCATGCCGTTGGTTTCGGCATCGACGTCCAACCCGGCCTTGGGCCGGTGGCCGATCAACCTTTCCGCACCCGCGCCGACCTCGATCGGCTCCGCCCACTCGACTATGACGACATCAGCTACGTGATCGACACGGTCGATCTGCTGGTCAAGGAACTCCCCAGCGACGTTCCACTGCTCGCATTTGCCGGTGCGCCGTTCACCGTCGGCAGTTATCTCATCGAAGGTCGGCCGTCGAAGGACTACCGCTACACCAAGGCAATGATGCACACCGACCCGGTGCTCTTTGGCGATCTGATGGATCGGCTCGCCACGAGCGCTATCACCTTCATTGACGCACAACTCGAACATGGCGCTCGCGCCTTCCAGCTGTTCGACTCGTGGGCTGGTTCGCTGAGCAAAGCCGACTACGAGCGCTTCGTGCTCCCGCACTCCAAGCGGGTCTTTGCCGAACTGATCAATCGCCACCCCGATGTCGCCGGCATCCACTTCGGAATCGGTTGCGATCATCTCCTCGAGTCGATGAACACTGTCGGCAACCAGGTGCTCGGTCTCGACTGGCGCACCACGATCACCGATGCACGGGCACGCTTGGGTAACGACCTCGTCGTGCAGGGCAACCTTGACCCCTCACTCGTACTGGCTGGAGTCGATGCTGCGCTGCCTGGCGCCGAAGCAGTGCTCGCCGACAACGCTGGCCACCCTGGCCACATTTTCAATCTCGGCCACGGTGTCCACAAGGACTCCGACCCCGGCGTGCTCCAAGCCGTCGTCGACCTCGTTCACGAACGCACCGCCCGCTAAACAATTGCGTATGGGGTCAGGCCCCTTTCGCAACTCTCGCCGTCAGAGCGCCGGTCAGTCGCGCAAGATGGGGCGGGTGAGGCAGGTCGGGCCGCCTTCGCAGGGGATACAAAGTTCGTCGGCGGTGAACGTCTGCACTTCGCAGCCGGCGTCGCGCATCAGTTGCAACGTGGCGGGGAAGCCATCGACGGCAATCACACGGCGCGGTGCGACGGCGAGCACGTTGAGGTTCAGCCCGAGGCTGGCATCGAACTCGGCGGCAGGTGCTTCGAGCAGTGTGTAGCCCATCTCGATCATCCGCTGATACAAGGCGGTTGGCAGCAACGGTGTGTGCACGAGCGCCAGGTCGCTGTCGAGTGAGCTGACGACCGACATCAGGTGCAGGCATGCGTCGGGGCCGAGGTGATACGGCAGGTCGTAGACCTCCAGCGTGACGCCCGCCGGGCGCAGGAGGGCGGCCATCTGGTCGATGCCGGACTGGTTCGTGCGGAAGCCGCGGCCGACCGCAAGCGTGGTGTTGTCGAGCCAGAAGCTGTCGCCGCCTTCGAACGTGCCGGGCGCCTCGATGCGACCGAGCACCGGTACATCAATCGATGTGTAGAACTGCTCGTGGAGGTCGGCCTCGCCGGCGCGCAGCGCCTTGCCTGGTCGCAAGATGACCGCTCCCCCGGGCACGACGAACGACGGGTCGTACGTAAAAATCGAGTCGGCCAGGTCGTCGTCGATCTCGGGCAGCCACTCGATTTGTGCGCCGCTGTCGGCGACAAGTCGGGCGAACACCTCGTATTGCTCGACGAGCGCATCCGGGTTGAGCGGCTTGGTGTAGTGCCAGCGCTTGTGGTCGGCGCCGAGGATTGCCTTGGGACGTCGCATTCCGACGCGCCGCAGCGTGCTCGATGACGACGCCACGCCGACGTTCGTGGCCTGCTCGTTCATGTCATTCATTGCCTTGTACCCGTTCGATCTCGTCGGCGTTGCTGGTCAGCAACCCCTGTGCGTTGTTGCCGGTGATTGCGGTGCAGAACTCACCGTGCAGGTTGGCAATGGTCATGTCGTGCACGAGTTGCGCATCATGGTCGGTGCCGTCGAGGCCGACCCGGTTGGTCGTCGCGCACCCGTCGTGGACGAGGTACGTGTCGAAGCCAAGGTTGCCTGCCATCCGTGTGGTGGTCTCGACGCAGAAGTTGGTGAAAAAGCCGACGATCACCAATCGGTTGATGCCGCGGCGGCGCAAATCGACTTCGAGCGAGGTGCCGATGAAGCCGCTGTTGACGTCTTTGTCGACAACGATCTCACCTTCACGAATCTCGAACCCCGGCTTCTGATCTCCGGTCGGCAGTGAAAACTTGAGTGGGGATGCTTCCTCGCGCGAGTCGTGGCGAGTCCAAGCAACCTGCCGTCCGGCGGTGCGCCAGGCAGCGAGGAGGTCCAGCATGACCTGTTCGGCCCCAGGGTTGTTGCGGCGGCCGGTTGGCCCGCCCCAGTGGTCGAGCACGTCGACGCCGACCTGCACATCTATCAACAGCAGCGCCGTGTCGGGCCCAAACATAGGAATCACACTGCGCAATCTACGACAGCTCTGATGCCCACGTTCTCAGTTGTCTGAGTTTCAAGATCTGACCTGGAGTTGTGCCGAGCGGAGCGGCCACAAAACTCTTCGGATAACAGACGTTTCCGTTTGTGCCCCACCTGCTTCGCTGACCGGCCGAAGCCGGTCAGCGAAGCAGGAACACATCATTCAAGTGGCTATTGGCCACCGAGATGCTGGTGACATCAATGCCCTATTACACTTCATAGTTATTACAGGGGTGTGAAACGAAGTACTTGTTGTACACCCCAACACAGCTAAGCAGGCCGCTAAACCCGTCAACAAACACATCACCATCAAGGAGAGTGCCAGCCACCTCGGCTGTCGATCTCTCGTCGAGGATGATGCCGTAGTCACCCCTGATCTCCGAGTTGTGAATCGTCGCCGACGACCAATCGTTGGACACGCCGGCGGTGTCGCCGCTGAGATACGAGTTCCGAATCGTCGGAGACGAAGAGTCGAGATTGTACACGCCGGCGCTGTTGTCGCCGATGGCGATGGCAGTCACATTGTTCATCAACGGCGACGAAGCAGAGTTGACGACGCCGGCGCTGTTGATGCCGGTGGCGGTGGCGGTGGCGGTCACATTGTTCATCAACGGCGACGACGAAACGTTAGTCACGCCGGACATGG
>Ga0115003_10004644_pt1 | contig 10511 bp, 7 predicted proteins | sample ArcticOcean_MG_C_7_FD_88736 | JGI IMG/M metagenome (GOLD analysis project Ga0115003, IMG submission 88736) | Marine microbial communities from western Arctic Ocean - ArcticOcean_MG_CB11_88 | ecosystem: Environmental > Aquatic > Marine > Oceanic | place: Arctic Ocean: Canada Basin | collected... | reverse complement strand
TAAAAAAACATCCTTCGACCTGTGGAAAATATTCTATGTCACTCGACTTCGATAGCGCCCGTTTAAACAACAGCCACCTAACCGCTGAACATGAGGAATGGCGCGCCCAGTTGCGGCGTTTTTTCGATCGCGAGGTGATTCCTTTTGCCGGTCAGTGGGATGAGGAGGGTGCGCTTCCGGATGAACTTTGGACTAAGGCTGCGGCGGTGGGGATTCTGGGGTTGGGCTATCCGGAGGAGTTTGGTGGTGTCTCTGAAGGCATCGATATCTGGCACAAGAATATCCTCAATGAGGAGATGGCGCGGATCGCTGTTGGCGGTTTGAGTGCCACTTTAATGGTCCATGGTATTGGTTTGCCGCCGGTGCTTAATTTTGCCAGTGAGGCGATTAAACAGGAAGTTGCACCGCCGGTTTTGGCGGGGACTAAACGTATTTCTTTGGCGATTACCGAGCCCGGAGCGGGTTCTGATGTCGCGCATTTAACCACTACTGCTAGGCTCGATGGTGATCACTATCTGGTCAATGGGTCGAAAACTTATATCACTGGCGGTATGAATGCTAATTGGTTTACTACAGCTGTACGTACCGGTGATGAGGGGGCAGGGGGCGTTTCGGCCTTGCTGATTCCGGCGGATTTAGCGGGTGTGTCGCGGACCGCTCTAGATAAAAAACAGGGTTGGTGGTGTTCGGATACGGCGACGATTTACTTTGATAATGTCCGTGTGCCGGTGGGCAATCTTGTGGGTCAGGAGAATCGCGGGTTTAGTGTGATTATGGCTAATTTTAACTTTGAGCGACTGGCTATGTCTGTGGCCATGGAGGCTTTTTCACGGGTCTGTTTGGAGGATGCGGTGAACTGGGCCCGGGAGCGTAAAACCTTTGGCCAGCGGTTGGCGGATCATCAGGTGATTCGCCATAAAATCGCGGAGATGAAACAGCGGATTAATTCAACTCAGTGCTATCTCAATCAGATTTCTGCAGAGGTAGAGGCCGGTCGCGAACATGCTGGGGATATTGCGCTGCTAAAAGTGCAGTCGAGTCAGACTATGGAGTTCTGCGCCCGGGAGGCGATGCAGATTCTTGGGGGCATGGGCTACATGCGTGGCAGTCGTGTGGAGCGGATCTATCGCGAGGTGCGGGTCAATGCGATCGGCGGTGGCTCTGAGGAAATTATGCGAGATCTGGCGGCGCGCCAGTATGGTCTCTAGTAGAAGTACCTGTCTCGCAGACAAAAAAATACCCCGGTTCATATAAGTGAGCGGGGTATTTTTATAATCACAGAAAACTCGTCACTGAGCTTTTATGCAAGCAGTGGTCCGAGCTTCATGGCAATGCCCATGTCGCCTTGAATCTTTAGTTTGCCAGACATAAATGCCATGGTGCCGTCGAGTTTACCGTCGGCCATAAGCATAAAGTTTTCCAGGCTTAGAGCCATGGTGCACAGAGCTTCAATATCATCGTTGCTGATTAGGTTAGGAACCTGAGTTGCGTCGAGAACAATATGACCGTCATCGCCGAAATCAAATTTAAGGATCGCGCCGAGGCCACAATCTTCGCCAATTTTTTCTTTTAAGCCTGCTGTTACTGCATCCAAAGACATATATTTCTCCCCACCGTTAACATTATTTAGAGCTGATATCTTAGCTCGCTTCACAAAGTTGCATGGCTACTGTAAAAATGTCTGCGGGATAAATCAAGACATAATGACTGTCATAACATAATTGTCTGCTTCAAAGCAGGGTTGGTTCGCAATGGCAGTCTAAGCTATTGGGCAGGATTGTATGGCGGAAAATGGATGCTGACATTTGTCCTGCTGATATATTAGACTCCAGCCCAGATAGTAATAATAAAAACAATAATATGAATAAGAAGAGTTTCTATGGATCAAGTAAAAGTAGCGGACCAGCTAAAAGCATCACCAAGAGCAATGGGTCTTCTATTGTTTCTCACCGTGCTCAATATTCTCAATATGGTTGACCGCACTCTGATCGCCAGCTTTGGGCCGCAAATTATTGCCGATCTGAATTTGACGGACTCCCAATTCGGCGCTCTGACCGGTTTTATCTTTGTTTTCTTCTACGCCATTATGGGTCTGTTTATGGGGGCCTTGGCGGATCGCTTGCATCGGCCTCGATTAATCGCTGCGGGCCTGCTGCTGTGGAGTGTGCTGACGGCTGTCTCAGGGGCGACAAAAACCTTCTTGCAGATTGGTCTGGCGCGACTATTTATCGGTGTCGGCGAGTCCACCATGACCCCTTCATCGATGTCGATGATTTCTGATCTATTCCCCCAGCGCCAGCGTGGCACGGCGGCGGGGCTGTACTATTTAGGTGTTCCTCTCGGAGCCGGTGGTGCCTTTATTGTGGCGGGCGTTCTCGGGCCGATGATTGGCTGGCGCAACTGTTTTTATCTGCTCGGGGGCATAGGTATTGTATTGGCGTGCGTGCTCTATAGGGTCAAAGATCCCTTGCGCGGTGCCATGGAGCCTGCAATAGATGAAAACGCATCCAAGGTGAAAGAGCCTAGTGGCTGGCGTGAAACACTGCCTGAGGTCTTAGCAGTGATTAAAGCGAATCCGGCTCTGGCCTGGACTATGCTCGGAGCCATCTTTTTGCATATTCCACTGGGTGCCGGCAACTTCGTTATGGTGTGGATGGAGCGCGAGCGGGGTTTTGAGTTGGCTGAAATCCAATCGCTGTACGGCCTGATCTATATTATCTTCGGTACCGCAGGCACCTTTTTGGGTGGCTTCCTCAGTGACTGGTATCAGTCGCGCTGGAAGGGTGGGCGGATTCGTTTTCTAGCTATTCTGATGTTGCTGGTTGCGCCACTGACCCTAGCGTTTCGGTTTGCCTCGCCGGATTCGCCGATGTTCTTTATCGCTCTGGCCTTCGCTCTGTTTAGTGTCAGTTCGTTTTATGGCCCGGCTTTTTCCACGGTGCAGGATCTCACGCCAGTGCGCTTGCGCGGTCTGATGACGGCGCTGTTATTGGTCGCCTGCAATCTGGTGGGTATGGGCCTTGGTGCGCTGATGACTGGCCTTATCAGTGATCTGTTGACCGCTGCTCAGGTATTTGAGCCTTTGACCAAAGCGCTGTTGGTGGGTGACGGGTTTGGCTTCTTCGCTGCGCCGAGCTTTATTATGGCCTCGATCTATCTAGAGCGAAATCGGCGGGCTGCTGCGACAGCGGCTGCAACTGCAATAAAAGGCGCTGCTGTAGCCTAAGTGCCGCTGCCGTAGCCCAAGAGCTGATAACAGCGAAATGTCATCGACCCTTATATAGATGGCGTCTTATCCAAAGAGAAGGCGACGCTGCGATAGTACTCTTTACCCTGATTTTTGGTGTAAATAGCACTGCGCACAAGTCGCTCTGGGAGTTGTTGGATGTCGAAGAAAACACTACGAATAGCCGGTGCAAGCGGGTTTTGGGGCGATGCCTCACATTCCACCTCGCAGTTACTGAGGGATAGTTCTCCTGAGGGCAAGGTCGACTTTATTGTCTACGACTATCTCGCCGAAATTACCATGTCGATTATGGCCCGAGCCCGGGCTAAGAAGCCTGAAACCGGCTATGCGTTGGATTTTGTCAGCGCGGCAATGAAACCCAATCTTAAAGAGATCGCCCGTCAGGGGGTCAAAATTGTCTCCAATGCCGGCGGGGTTAATCCTCAAGCCTGTGCCAATGCGCTGCGCGCTGTGATCGCCGAGCAGGGTCTGGATCTGCGGGTGGCCTGTATTATTGGCGACGACCTGCTCGATCAGGGGGAGCAGCTGGCCCAACAGCAGCACAGTGAGATGTTTAGCGCTGAGCCCTTTCCTCCGGTGGACAAGATCGCCAGCATTAACGCTTATCTGGGAGCCTTTCCCGTGGCTCTCGCGTTGGAGCAGGGTGCCGATATAGTGATCACTGGTCGCTGTGTCGACAGTGCCGTGACATTAGGTGCCTGTATCAATCACTTTGGCTGGGGTCGCGATGATCTGGATCAGCTGGCCATGGGTTCTCTGGCCGGACATATTCTCGAATGTGGGCCTCAGGCTACCGGCGGTAATTTTACCGATTGGGAGCTGGTTGAGAGTCTTGAGACTATTGGCTATCCGATTGCCGAAATTAGTGCGGATGGTAGTTTTGTCTGTTCAAAACCCGCAGACACTGGCGGGCTAGTCTCAGTGGGGACTATCGCTGAGCAGATGGTCTACGAAATTGGTGATCCTCAGGCGTATATCTTGCCGGATGTGGTCTGTGATTTTTCTCAGGTGAAGCTTGAGCAGGTTGGTGAAGACTTGGTGGCGGTGACTGGGGCAACGGGTTTGCCGGCACCCAATACTTACAAAATCTGCAGCACCTATGGCGACCAATGGCGCGGTGGTCATCTGCTGAGTCTCTATGGAATTGACGCCAGTAAAAAGGCTGAGAAGCTGGCGGCGGCAATCTTTGTTGCATCGCGACGCACACTCAAGCTCTATGGGCTGCCAGATTTTAGTGAGACCAGCGTCGAGGTGATCGGTGCTGAATCTCAGTACGGTGCTACTGGAAAGCCTGGCCGCTATCGTGAAGTGGCGCTTAAAGTCGCGGCCAAACATCCAGATGCCGCGGGTATTGGCATTCTGTTAAAAGAGATGACCGGTCTGGGTCTGGCGACACCGCCTGGGCTCTGTGGTTTTGCTGGAGGGCGACCCAAGCCTTCCCCTATAGTCCGACTGTTTTCCTTTGAGCTGCCAAAAGGCACTCTGATCCCCCAGGTGGAGATCAATGGTCAGCTGATCGATTGTCCCGATACTCAGGGCACAGCACTGGATCTTCAATCCATTCTCCGGCCAGCTGCGCCTGCTGCGCCAAGCTCAGACAATCTAGTGAACGTACCTCTGGTGGCTCTGGCCTACGCCCGCAGTGGCGACAAGGGCAATAAAGCCAATATCGGCATCATCGCCCGCAAGCCGGAATATCTGCCGTACATTTACGCCGCTCTAACTGAGCAGGCTGTAGCCCAGCGCTTTGCCCACTTTATTCAATCATCTGCGGATGCACCAGTTGAGCGCTATTTGATGCCGGGCTGTAATGGCATTAACTTTTTGATTCACGACGTGCTCGGTGGCGGCGGTATGGCCAGTCTGCGCAATGACTCTCAGGGCAAAGGCTATAGCCAGTTGCTGTTGGATGCACAGGTTCCAGTGAGCGCCGAAATAGCAGCGCCTTTAATAGCCTCTTTAGAAGAAAAATCGCTGTAACAATAATAATAGGGAGACAGCCCAATGGCAGTATTTGCCTCAAAGATTAATACCAGCTCCGAGACCTTTTTGCGCCAGCGCGCCGAGATGCTCGAATTGGTGGACAAGCTCAATGAACTTAATGGCCGCGGCCGCACCATTTCGGAGCAGCGCAAGCCGCGTTTTGATAAGCGGGGTCAGCTGACACCTCGGGAGCGTCTGGCGCGACTGTTAGATCCGGGCATGCCCTTTCTTGAAATCGGCAATCTTGCCGGTTATCTGGTGGACACAAAAAATCCTGCCAAGTCGATTCCCGGCTCCACAGTGATCGCCGGTATTGGCTTTATATCAGGGGTGCGTTGCGTAGTCGTGGTGGACGATAGCGGCATTATGGCCGGTTCTATGACTACCGCTGGTGGCTACCGTCTGCGTCGCGCCGAGCAGATATCGCTGGAACAAAAACTGCCCTTTGTCCATCTGGTGGAGAGCGCCGGTGGCGATCTAATGAATTACACCGTGGAAGGCTTTAGCGCCGGTGGCGCATTGTTTGGCGCCCTGGCTCAGCTGAGCAAAGCGGGTATTCCGGTGATTTCTATTTTGCATGGTTCGTCCACGGCTGGCGGTGCCTATATGCCCGGTCTCAGCGACTATGTGATTGCGATCAAGGGCAAGGGTCGCGCTTTTTTAGCCGGACCGCCCTTATTAAAAGCTGCCACGGGTGAGATCGCCAGCGAAGAAGAGCTTGGCGGCGCAGAGATGCATGCAACTATTTCCGGTCTGGCGGAATATTTGGCCGAGAACGATGGTCAGGGCATTCAGATCTGCCGTGAGTTGATCGACCGCTTGCAGTGGAATGACAACTGTAAGCTGCCACCGCAACGGAGTTTTGCCGAACCGATTTATGATCCGGATGAGCTGGCCGGTGTGATCCCCACGGATTACCGCACGCCTTACGATATGCGTGAGCTGGTGGCCCGAGTGGTGGACGGCTCAGACTTTCTCGATTTTAAACCGCGCTTCGGTGTCTCCACGGTCTGTATTCAGGCGGAGATTTACGGTCAGGCGGTGGGTATTATTGGCAATAACGGCCCCATAGATCCCCAGGGAGCCAATAAGGTCACGCAGTTTTTACAGCTGTTAGATCAGGCCAATATTCCAGCGCTGTTTTTCCAAAATACCACCGGTTATATAGTCGGCACTCAGCCTGAGCAGGCGGGCATGATCAAGCACGGCTCGAAGATGATTCAGGCGGTGCGCAATGTGGATATACCGCGCATCACCTTTATGACCGGTGCCAGCTTTGGTGCTGGTAACTACGGCATGTGTGGCCGTGGCTATGATCCGGATTTTCTTTACACCTTTCCCAATGCCCGCATGGGTGTCATGGGTGGCGAGCAGGCGGCCAAGACCATGTCGATTGTGGCGCGGGGTAAGGCTGCAGCCATGGGTGTGGAGCCGGATGAAGAACAGCTAGCCCAGCAAGAGCAGATGATGGCCCATATCTTCGATTCCCAGTCTGATGCCTTCTATACCTCGGGTCATATGATGGATGACGGCATGATCGATCCACGGAATATGCGCAGCACGCTGGGCATGTTGCTGGAGACGGTTCGGGAAGGGCGCAATCGCAAAGTGCGACCCAATAGTTTTGGCGTCGCGCGGCTGTAATAGAAAGGTGCGACCCAATAGTTTTGGCGTTGCGCGGCTGTAATAAGAAGGGGCGGTCTCAAAAAAACAAATAACAAAAAAGGAGTACACATGGGCGATCTGTCTAAAGTAGAACTTCCCGAGACTCAATCACTGATCCTTGAACATCGTGGTTCAGTGTTAAAAATCTGGCTTAACCGCCCAGAATCAAAAAATGCTCTGTCAGAGGAAATGACTGACGAGTTGCATCAGGTCCTCGACGCCATTCGCGACGACCGCTCGATTCGCACCATTGTGCTGCGAGGAAAGGGCGGGGTGTTCTGTGCCGGTGGCGACATCAAAGGCTTTAAAGCGGATATGCAGGCGGTGAGTGCCGCCCAGGTGGCGAAGAGCAATCGCGGCTTTGGCGATCTGATGATCAAGATAAATGAACAGCCCCAGGTGGTAATAATGCTGGTTGAGGGCGCGGCCATTGGCGGCGGTCTGGGCCTCGCCTGTGTTGCCGATGTGACTCTGGTCACCGCCGATGCCAGGTTCCGCCTCAGTGAAACCAGCCTCGGTATTCCACCGGCTCAGATAGCGCCCTTTGTGACTGAACGGGTGGGCCTGACTCAGGCTCGCCGCCTGATGCTCACTGGTGCACGCTTTAGTGGCGAAGAGGCCGTACGCCTCGGTATTGGCCATCAAGTAGCCGCTGACACCGCGGATCTCGATGCGCAATGTGAAGAAATTCTCGGCCATATCAATGCCTGCGCCCCCGGCGCCAATGCAGTAACCAAAGGCATTCTTTTTGAAAGTCTGCGTCGACCCCGTGCTGAGGCGCTGGACTTTGCCTCTCAGGGCTTTGCCCAGTGCATGCTCAGTCCTGAAGGGCTTGAGGGTATCGCTGCCTTTGTGGAAAAGCGTAAGCCCCTATGGGCCGGTCAATCAAAAGAATAATTAGTTGGGATATAGCTCTATGAAGCGCTTTAACAGTATTTTAATTGCCAACCGCGGCGAGATTGCCTGTCGGGTTATTCGCACCGCCAAAGAGTTGGGTTATAGAACCATTGCGGTCTATTCCGATGCCGATGCCAGCGCGCCCCATGTGCAGCTGGCTGATGAGGCTGTGCGTATTGGTCCTGGGCCAGTGGGTGAGTCTTACCTATTGCCTGAACGGATTCTTGAGGCTGCTGCAACCAGCGGCGCTGAAGCCATTCATCCCGGTTACGGTTTTCTCAGTGAAAACGCCGCCTTTGCGGAAGCGGTTGAAGCTGTAGGGCTGGTATTTATTGGGCCCAGTGCAGAAGCTATTCAGGTGATGGGCAATAAAGCGGAGTCGAAGCGGCGCATGATTGCGGCTGGTGTTCCCTGTGTGCCGGGCTATGAAGGCGATGATCAATCCGATGAAAGATTATTAGTTGAGGGGGCGAAAATCTCTCTGCCATTGATGGTCAAAGCCGCTGCGGGTGGCGGTGGTCGCGGTATGCGTCTGGTTCATGATCAAGCTGATCTGGCCAACGCCATCAAACTGGCCCGAGCCGAAGCCGAGAGTGCCTTTGGATCCGGTGAGCTGATTCTTGAGAAAGCCATTATTCAGCCTCGCCATGTGGAAATTCAGGTATTTGCCGATACCTTTGGCAATACAGTACATCTGGGAGAGCGGGACTGCTCGGTTCAGCGCCGTCACCAGAAGGTAATAGAAGAGGCCCCATGCCCAATTATGACCCCTGAACTCCGCGAGCAGATGGGTCAGGCGGCGATTGATGCGGCCAAGTCGGTGAACTACCGCGGTGCGGGCACGGTTGAGTTTTTGCTCGATAGTGGTAAAAGTGCCGCGTTTTACTTTCTCGAGATGAACACACGCTTGCAGGTTGAGCATCCGGTGACTGAGCTAATTACGGGTCTGGATCTGGTGGCACTACAGATTGCTGTGGCTCAGGGTGAGCCGCTGGGATTAGAGCAGGCTGATATTCAACTTGAGGGTCACGCTATTGAAGTACGGCTCTATACCGAAGACCCCAGTCAGGACTTTTTACCGGCCTCTGGGCCGGTGGAATTATGGCAGCCCGCCACTGGTGTGGGTGTGCGTATCGACAGTGGTATTTGCAGCGGTCAGGGTATTTCACCGTTTTACGATCCGATTGTGGCCAAGGTCATTGGCTATGGTCCCAACCGCGAGGTAGCGCGCCAACGACTGATCGCAGGGCTTAAAGAAACGGTGCTATTCGGAACTCCAAATAACACGAGGTTTCTTATACAGTGCCTTGAAAAAAAACAGTTTGTTGATGGTCTAGCTACTACTGCGTTTATCGCAGAAGAGTTCTCCGAGGCGGATCTAGCCAACCCATTGCCGGCGTTTGCCGACGCTGCAGTGGCGGCGGTATTGGAGCTGCGTCTGGAACATAACCAGCTATTCCAGCGCGCCCTGGGTGTCAGCCATAACCTTAAAGACTGGGCTAGCGCCAGTCGTTTGGTGTCGCGAAAGCAGTATCAGTTTGATGAGTTGATTTACGATCTTGCCATCAGCCCTGAGGGCAAAGACAGCTACAGAATAACTGCCATGGTTGCGGCCACGGATACTGGCGAGTCGCCGAGTCTTGTGGTCACCTTGGTCGAGTTACAAGATACTAGCGCCCTGTTGCTGGTGGATGGCAAGCACATCACCGCAACCTATATGTCGCCGAAAAAGGGTCAGCTGTATTGTTCCATAGAAGGGCGTAGCGCCTTTTTTAAAGACCTGATTATTCTCGACGGGCTGGCGGATGAAGCGGTTGGCGGTGGTCGGGTGATCTCACCCATGCACGGTCTGCTATTAGACGTGCTGGTTGCCCCTGGAGATCTGGTGGTTAAAGGCCAGGTTCTGGCGGTGTTGGAAGCGATGAAAATGCACTATGAAATTACCGCCGAGATCGATGGCACGGTGATCGAGGTTAGCGCAGTCACCGGCAATCAGGTGGCGACGGATGATCTGCTAATCGAAATTTCTGAACCCGATAATGATGAAACTAAACATGAGGCAGCCTAATGGCTCTTAAACTCTGGCACTGTGCCGGTTCACGCTCGATTCGCCCGCTCTGGACATTACTGGAGATGGGGCTGGATTTTGAGTTGGAGACTATGCAGTTTCCACCACGCTTTGTGCATCCCGGTTATACCGAACTCAATCCCATTGGCACTGTGCCGTTTTTTACCGACAGCAGTGATCCAGATCATCTGGTGAGCATGACAGAATCCACTGGTATCAGTCAGTTTCTGGCGGATAAATACGGTCCCACAGATCTTGCGGTACTGCCCTGTGAGCCTGCCTATGGTGACTACCTGAATTGGCTGCACCGCAGCGATGCGACCCTGACCTTTCCCCAGACATTGGTGCTGCGTTATACGGTTCTAGAGCCTGAAGCCACGCGCCTACCAAAAGTCGCTGAGGACTACACCAAGTGGTTCTTCTCACGCCTGCGCTCGGTTGAGCTGGCGCTCTCCGATGGCCGCGAGTTTCTCTGTGCTGACCGCTTTACCCTGGCTGATATTTCAGTGGGCTTTGCCCTGCATTTTGCCGACCTGCTTAGCCTCAAGGGCGGCTTTAAGCCCCATACATTGGCCTACTACGAACGTCTTACAGAGCGTCCAAATTTCCAAAAGGCCATTGCCAACGACGGTTCACAGAATATATTGGAAG
>Ga0115003_10004642_pt1 | contig 10515 bp, 7 predicted proteins | sample ArcticOcean_MG_C_7_FD_88736 | JGI IMG/M metagenome (GOLD analysis project Ga0115003, IMG submission 88736) | Marine microbial communities from western Arctic Ocean - ArcticOcean_MG_CB11_88 | ecosystem: Environmental > Aquatic > Marine > Oceanic | place: Arctic Ocean: Canada Basin | collected... | reverse complement strand
TGGTAAAACAGAATATAAAAAAAGAAAAGATATAATAGATAGATTGCTTAAAGGCAAGATTGACTTTCTAATAGGAACTCATTCTTTATTTCAAAGTAAAATCGAATTTAAAAAACTTGGATTAATTATTATAGATGAGCAACACAAATTTGGTGTAAATCAAAGAATGCAATTAGCTAAAAAAGGCGGTGATAATTGTGACGTACTTTTGATGTCAGCTACTCCTATACCCAGAACTATGATGCTCACAATATACGGAGACATGGATATTTCAAAAATTTTGGAAAAACCTGCAAAAAGAAAAAAAATTATTACTCTAAGTAAACCAGAAGAAAAACTTAATGAAATATATCCACTAATCGAAAAACAAATTTATAATGGTAGTCAGGTTTTTTGGGTTTGCCCACTTATAGAAAAGTCTCAATATTTAGATTATACATCGGCAAAAATAAAATATGAATTTTTGGAAAAAAAGTTTCCAAATAAAGTTGGTCTTATCCATGGAGCTCTCGATAAATTAGAAAAAGAACAAATTTTAAATAAATTTTTAAAAAAAGATATTAAAATTTTAGTTTCTACTACTGTAATTGAAGTTGGGATTGATTTTCCTAATGCTAATTTAATTATAATTGAAAATTCAAATAAGTTTGGTTTAGCACAATTGCATCAATTGAGAGGTAGGGTTGGAAGAGGTGAAAAACAAGGTATGTGTATACTTCTTTTTAAAGGTAATTTAAGTAAAAATGCAATTCAAAGAATTAAAATTCTAAAATCTTCTGATGATGGTTTTTTGATCGCTGAAGAAGACATGAGATTACGTGGTTATGGAGATATAATAGGTTTTCAACAAAGTGGTATTAAATATTTTAAGATAGCAGATCCTGTTAATCATAAAGATATATTTAAGGAAGCCGAGCTTCATATAAAATTCTTAGAAAATAACGATGTTAATTTAGAAAAATATAATTTTCTTTTAAAGTTATTTGATAAAGCAGATATTATTAACAGCAACAATTAATTCAGATCAGAAGTACCTGCTGATACAATAAATTTTGAGGCTTGTTCAAAGGTGACATCTAAATATATTAAATCTTTCTTTGGTATCATTAAAAGAAATCCACTTGTTGGATTAGGTGTCGTAGGAACAAATACGTTGACTATTTCTTGACCTATACTGTTTTTAATAATTCCTTTGTTTTCTTTAGTTGCAAAAGCTACTGCCCACAACCCTTTTCTTGGATATTCAATTAAAACAACACTTTGTTGACTGTTGTTTGAGCTTGTTAATGTTTCTGTCATTTGGCCAATAGCAGAATATATGGTTCTTAAAATTGGTATTTTTTTTAAAAGATTGTTTATAAGCTCAATAATTTTTTTTCCTAGAAAAGACAAAGAAAGCCATCCAATAAAAATTATGAGGATAATGGATATTAAAATCTCTATTCCAGGAATGTCTATGGGTAAATAATTGTTTGGATTAATTTCTTTAGGTAATAGTTTTGTAGAAATCTTTATAAAGAATAAAGTTAAATATAATGTAATGGCTATTGGAACAAGCACAACTGCTCCAGCAAGAAAATAGTTTCTTAATCTAGTAAAAATCGATTTTTTTGTTTTAATTTTTTCCATCTAAGAATAACTTGAATAAATAATAAATAGAATAATTAATATAAAAATTGCAATTAATAATTTATTATTTAATATCATGAATATATAATGAATAATAATATCATAAATAGAAGAAAATTTCTCGAATTATTTAGCTGTTCTTGCTGTTCTATAATACTGCCTTCTTGCAGCAAAGTACCTATCACGGAAAGACGTCAATTAGCAATTTATCCAGAATCAACTATGAATAGACAGGCTGCTGCCGCTTATGAAAATTTTCGAGGTAAAAATAAATTAATAACATCTGGTAAACAATATGATCAAATTAAAGAAATCGGAAAAAAAATTGAATATTCTGTGAGTGAATTTTTTGACAGAGAGAAAAAAAATGACCCAACTAAAAATTTTTCTTACGATTATATATTAGTTGATAATGACAAGATGGTTAATGCCTGGTGTATGCCTGGTGGAAAAATAGCTGTTTATACAGGGCTGTTAAAAGTAACTAAGAATATAAATGCTTTATCTATTGTAATGGGTCATGAAGTTGCTCACGCTGTTGCAAAACATTCAATAGAAAGACAAAGTCATGCTTTAACAATAAATTTAGGAACTACCGTAGCTGATATTTTTCTTGGTGGAGCAATAAACAGAACTAGAAATACTGTGGGATCAAACACTGGTTTCGATATTTTTCAACTAGGTATAATGAATCCATTTGGAAGAAAACAAGAAACTGAAGCTGATTATCTAGGGTTAATCTTTTCTTCATTGTCGGGTTACAACATAAAAGAGTCAATTCCATTATGGAAGAGAATGTCAGAAAAAAACAAAGGTAAAGAGCCGCCTCAGTTTTTAAGCACGCACCCATCTAGCAAAAAAAGGATAGAAAATTTAACCGGTTGGGTTAATGAAATTATTATTAAGTACCCACCAATAAAAACATAATATTGGTGAGCCCTGATGGACTCGAACCATCGACACCCTCCTTAAAAGGGAGGTGCTCTACCAACTGAGCTAAGGGCCCCGAGAAATTTCTTTTATAGTTAAATTTTATAAATTTCAAATGGTTTATTGAGAAAATGCTTTTATATATTTTGCGTAGAATTCCGTAAATGTACCCTTTTTAATATTTTTTCTAATTTCTAGCATGAATTGTTGATAAAAATTTACATTATGCAAAGAAATAATCATGGATGCTAAAAGTTCATTAGATTTAATTAGATGGTTGAGATAGGATTTTGAGTAACAATTAAGAGATTTTAGGTTGCAATTAATATCGAGTGGAGATTTGTCGCTCTCATATTTTGAATTTTTTAAATTAATTTTACCTTCCCACGTAAATGCAAGACCAGTCCTACCTGATCTCGTTGGTAAAACACAATCAAACATATCAATACCACTTGAAACAGCACCTAATATGTCAGAAGGAGTTCCAACACCCATTAAATATCTAGGCTTGTCTTTTGGCATAAAATTAACCACTTCTCCTAATGTAGAAAACATTTCTTCCTGGGACTCACCAACAGCAAGGCCGCCCATCGCATAACCATCAAAATCAATTTCTAATAATTTTTGCAAACTTTCTATTCTAAGATCCTTATAAAGGCCTCCTTGTATAATGCCAAAAAGAGCTTTTTGGTCGGTGTTGCCAAGTTCAATTTTACATCTTTTAGCCCATTTTGTTGAAATATTGATTGCGCTTGCTAAGATATTTTTGTCTGCTGTAAGTTTTGGACAAACATCTAAAACCATTAATATGTCTGAATCTATACTTCTTTGAACCTGAATACTTTTTTCTGGACTTAATATAAATTTTCTACCATCAATATGTGATCTAAATATAACCCCAATTTCTTCGTCAACTTTATTTAACTTTGCAAGAGACATTACTTGAAAACCGCCAGAGTCAGTTAAAATTGGTTTTTTCCAGTTAATGAAATTATGCAAACCACCAAAAATATCTAATACATTTGTGCCGGGCCTCAACATCAAGTGATAAGTATTGCCCAAAATTATTTGTGTTCCTGTTTTTAAAATATCATCTAAATAGATCCCTTTAACAGTACCAAGTGTTCCGACAGGCATAAAAGCTGGAGTATCTATTTCACCTCTTGGAGTATTAATCTTTCCAAGCCTAGAATTTTCATTTTGAGTTAATAACTCAAACGAAAATTTTTTCTTATTCATTAACTATTTAGATTTTAAAGTAATAATTTTGTCAGGTTCATCTACAGCACCAGATCCTTGGGCACCTTTTTTTATCTTATCAATAAATTCCATTCCTTTAGTAACTTTTCCAAACACTGAATATTGTCGATCAAGATGAGGTGCGTTATCTAAACAAATAAAAAATTGACTATTTGAAGAATTTGGATCGGAAGATCTTGCAGCAGAAAGTATACCTCTAACATGAGGAATTTCTGAAAACTCAGCTTTTAAATTAGGTAAATCAGACCCGCCTGTCCCAGCTAAGGAAAGATTATAATCAGCATTAGATGAATTGCCATATTTAATATCACCAGTCTGTGCCATAAAACCTTCTATCACTCTGTGAAAAACCACACCGTCAAATTTTCCGGTATCAGCTAATTCTTTAAAACGCTTAACATGATTTGGTGCTGTGTCATTATATAGTTCAATTTCAACTTCACCATATTTTGTCTTCATTATCATTATGTTCTCCTTTGATTGTAAGTTAATAGAAAGAAAGTTAAGGACTAAAATTATCAATAATAATTTCTTTATCATTTTAGTTTTTCCTTTAGTGCTTTTGTAGCCGATTTTGTTAAAAATTTAGTTATATTACCATTTAATTTACCTATTTCTTTAACAAATTTTGACGATATGATTTGATTTTCAATATTTGACATTAAGAAAATTGTTTCTATGTCATTGTTTAGTTTTTTGTTCATTCCAGCTAATTGAAATTCATATTCAAAATCTGAAACAGCTCTTAATCCACGCACAATAATTGAAGCTTTATATTTTTTGCACAAATTAATTGTAAGGGTATCGAATGACATTACAATTATTTTTTTTTTATTAAGTTTTAAATCCATAAATAATGAATTTTTAATGATAGACAATCTTTCATCAATTGAAAAAAAATAGTTTTTATTAACATTATCTGTAGTTGCTACAATAACTCTATCTACAATTTTTAATGATTTTTTAATTACATCTATATGGCCAAACGTTATAGGGTCAAAAGTGCCTGGATAAATAGCAGTTCTCATAGTATTATTGTATATTATCTTCTATTTTTATAACTGAAACAACTTTTTCTTCGCCTTTAAGTTTTTTTATTCGCACACCTTGCGTATTTCTTCCGGCCACTCTTATCTCGCTAACAGCGCATCTCATAAAACTTCCTTTATCAGTAGATAATATTATTTCATCTTCTTCAGAAACAACTAGTGATGATGAAATATTGCCGTTTCTAGGGGAATTTATTACACCAATTATGCCTTTGCCCCCTCGATTTGTAACTCTGTACTCCAGAAATGAAGTCCTTTTTCCATAACCGTTTTCAGAGACCGATAAAATAAATTTATCAATGCCTTTTTTTATTTTTTCATCTTTTTTAATAATATTATTGTTTATTTTTGAATTATCTAAAATTGATATTGAGATAATCTTGTCTTTTTCTTTTAATTGGATGCCCCTTATCCCCTTTGAAGACCTCCCTTTAAATAATCTTAATTTCTTAGACATAAATCTAATACATTTACCAAATTTCGTACTTAGTAATATATCCTGATCATCATTACATATTTTTACACCGACTATTGTATCATTTTCAGAAAGTTTCATAGCAATTTTACCGCTTGCATTTATACTAACGAAATCTTCTAAGGAATTTTTTCTAATATTGCCATTTGCTGTAACAAAAACTATCATTAGTTTTTTCCATTCATTTTCATCTTCTGGTAAAGGCATGATTGAACTAATAGAATGATGGCTTTTTAGTGGTAATAAATTAAATATTGATTTGCCTTTAGATGATGCTGAGCCTTCAGGAATTTTATAAGCTTTAATTTTGTAAACTAAGCCTTGTGTGGAAAAAAACAGAACTGGTGTATGTGTATTTGCGCTAAATATTTGCACTACAAAATCCTCATCTCTAGTTGTCATTCCACTTTTGCCTGAACCACCTCTTTTTTGCGCTTTAAGTGAAGTTAGAAGACTTCTTTTAATATACCCCTGCTTAGTAATATTTATGACTACTGAATCTTTTTGTATAGTTTCTTCAATATTATAATTTAACACCGCGTCGATTATCTTTGTGCGTCTTGGTACTGCGTATTTCGACTTAATACTTTCTAGTTCATTAGATATCAACTTATAAAGTTCTTTTTTTGAATTTAATATCTTATTAAATCCTAAAATCATTTGAGCAAGTTTATTGATTTCAGTTTCAATTTCATTTATGCCAAATGTAGTTAATTTTTGAAGTCTTAGCTCTAAAATAGATGAAACTTGTTCTTCTGATAATTGATAAGATGAAACACTTTTCTTTTTTTCAATTAAAGAAATTAATTTTGTACTTTTTTTAATTTTCCATTTTTTTAATAAAAGATTTTTTTTAGCATTATCGGTATCTTTTGAATTTTTTATAATCTTTATTATCTCATCAATATTTTCTACTGCTGTTGCTATTCCAATTAATATATGAGCTCTTTCCTCAGCCTTTTTTAAATCAAATTTAATTCTTTTTGTTAATGTTATTTCTCTAAATTTTACAAATTCAGATAAAAATTCTTTTAAATTTAAAATTTTAGGCTTATTTTCAACAATTGCTAGAGTATTAAAGCCAAAAGAACTTTCAACGTTAGTCAATTTGTATAACTGTCTTCTTATAGTTTCGGGTTCAACACCTTTCTTGAGTTCTATTACAACTCTTATTCCCTCTCTGTTAGATTCATCTCTAATATCTCTTATGCCTTCAATTTTTTTTTCTCTAGCCAACTGTGCAATTCTTTCGTTTAATACAGACTTATTTACTTGGTATGGTATTGATTTAATTATTAATAATTCTCTTCCACTTTTTGTTGACTCAACATCTATTTCTCCTCTAATTTTAAAAGAACCTCTCCCTTTGTTGTAGCCTTGTTTGATAATATCTTTACCAATAATTAATCCTCCAGTAGGAAAATCAGGACCTGGGATATGTTTCATTAACTGTGAAATTGTTATGTCTTTATTTTCTATATAAGCTGTTGTCGCATCTATTATCTCACCAAGGTTATGCGGCGGGATACTTGTTGCCATTCCAACTGCAATTCCACCTGCTCCGTTAACAAGTAAATTGGGGTACTGAGAAGGTAATACAGTCGGTTCTGTTTCAGTTTCATCATAGTTATTTCGATAGCTAACTGTATTTTTTTCTAAATCTTCTGTTAAATGCTGAGCTATTTTTCCTAATTTAGTTTCGGTGTACCTCATTGCTGCTGGTGGATCGCCATCTATAGAACCAAAATTACCTTGACCATGAATCAAAGGTAAGCTCATTGAAAAATCCTGAACTAAACGTACTAATGCATCGTAAACAGACTGGTCTCCATGAGGATGGTATTTACCTATAACATCTCCAACAATTCTAGCAGATTTTCTAAATGGTTTTGACCAATCATAACCGCCTTTGTACATAGCGTAAATTATTCTCCTATGAACCGGCTTTAAACCATCTCTTACATCAGGTAGAGCTCTACTGACTATTACACTCATTGCATAAGATAAGTATGACGAACTCATTTCATCTTGTACAAAAATTGGTTTAATAGAATTTTTATTTTGAACTGTAGTTTTTTCCATACTAATTAAAATGGAATTTCATCATCTAAATCGTTACTTGTTTGACTTGGTTCATCATTAGGAAGAGAGCTTTTGTTTTCACTTACTAAGTTAGAATTTTCGTTTTTACTTTTACCGTCAAGCATTGTTAAACTTGAGTTATAACCCTGAAGAACAATTTCAGTTGAATATTTATCTTGACCACTAGACTCATCTTTCCATTTACGTGTTGATATTTGACCCTCTATATAAACGTTAGCACCTTTTTTTAAATATTGCTGCACAACGTTAACTAAACCTTCGTTAAAAATGACCACTCTGTGCCACTCAGTTTTTTCTTTTCTTTCACCGCTAGATTTGTCTTTCCATGACTGACTTGTAGCAATACTAAGCCTTGCGACGTTTTTACCGTTAACCATTTGCTTAATTTCTGGATCAGCTCCTAATCTTCCAATTAATAGTACTTTATTTAAACTTCCTGCCATAATATTTTTGAGTTATTTTGTGATTTATAGTTTTATTGTTAGTCAATTTATATCATAATTGTAAAAAAATTATAAGCTCATTATTATTTAAATTAAAAAATATGTTGAAAAAAATCGTTATAAAAGGCGCCAAAGAACACAACTTAAAAAATGTTTCTCTAGAAATACCAAAAGAGAAACTTGTTGTAATAACTGGCCTTTCTGGGTCTGGAAAATCATCATTGGCCTTTGATACAATTTATGCTGAGGGTCAAAGAAGATATGTGGAGAGCCTTTCATCGTATGCAAGACAATTTTTAGATAAAATGAAAAAACCTAAAGTTGATTTAATAGAAGGATTAAGCCCGGCCATATCAATTGAACAAAAAAATACATCAAAAAACCCTAGGTCTACAGTGGCTACCGTCACAGAAATTTATGATTATATGCGAGTTTTATTTGCACGAGTGGGAACACCATATTCACCATTTACTGGTAAACCAATTGTGTCTCAATCTATAAGTGAAATGGTTGATAAAATCAAAAAACTGCCAAAAAGCAGTACGATATATTTACTAGCTCCGATAGTGAGAGGAAGAAAAGGAGAGTATAAAAAAGAAATTTTAAATTTAAAAAAAAGAGGTTTTTCTAAAATTAAAGTAGATGGGAAATATTTAGATATAAATGATTTTCCTGATTTAAATAAAAAAATTAAACATGAAATATCAATAATAGTAGATAGAATAATTTTAAGTACCAGTATTGGGAATAGATTGGCTGATAGTGTCGAAACAGCTATTAATTTATCAGATGGTTTATTAGTTGTAGAATATGAAAATGAAACAGTTCCAAAAAAATTTCGCAAAAAAGAAAGTATAACATTTTCCTCTAAATTTTCATGCCCAGAGAGTGGCTTTACAATCGAAGAAATTGAACCTAGATTGTTTTCATTTAATTCACCCTATGGTGCTTGTGAGGAATGTGAGGGAATAGGACATAATTTAAATGTTGACCCAAATTTAGTAGTTCCTGATATAAAAAAAAGTTTACAAGATGGAGCGGTTGAACCTTGGTCTAAATCAACATCATTATATTACGCCCAAACACTTTCTTCAATAGGAAAACATTATAAATTTTCTTTAACTGAACCTTGGAAAAAATTACCAAAAAAGATTCAAGAAGTAATTCTTTTTGGTTCAGACGATGAAGAAATTAAATTTTCTTACGACGATGGTTATGAAGCTTACTCAACAAAGAAAGCATTTGAAGGAGTTGTTAATAATTTAGAAAGACGCTATTTAGAAACAGATAGTGAGTGGAAAAGAGAAGAAATATCGCAATACCAAAGTGAGTCAAACTGTGAAAAATGTAAAGGCCAAAGATTAAAAGATGAAGCACTTTGTGTAAAAATTAATTCATTAAATATAAGTGAAATAACCTCAAAATCAATTGATGAAGCACAAAAATGGTTTGATGATTTGTCGGAAGTTTTAACAGATAGAGAAAATAAAATTGCACAACATATTTTGAAAGAAATAAATGAAAGATTAAATTTTTTATTAAATGTTGGACTTAATTATTTAAACTTATCAAGAGAGTCTGGAACTTTGTCCGGCGGTGAAGCTCAAAGAATAAGACTTGCTTCACAAATAGGTTCTGGATTAACAGGTGTATTATATGTTTTAGACGAACCTTCAATTGGCCTTCACCAAAGAGACAATAAAAAACTAATTAAAGCGTTAAAAAAACTTAGGGATCTTGGAAATACCGTAATTGTTGTTGAACACGATATTGAGACTATGGAAAATGCGGACCACATTATTGATATCGGTCCTGCAGCTGGTATTCATGGCGGTGAAATTATTGCCGAAGGTAACGTAAAAGAAATAATAAGAAATGAGTTAAGTATTACTGGAAATTATTTATCGGGAAAAAAATATATTCCATTGCCGAGAAAAAGACGCACAGCTAAAAATGGAAGATTTATAGAAATTAGTGGCGCAAGTGGAAATAATCTTAAAAAGGTCAATTTAAAAATTCCAGTAGGAACGTTTACTTGTGTTACAGGTGTTTCGGGAAGTGGTAAATCTACTTTAATTTTACATACTTTATTTAATGCATTTAATTTAATGCTTAATAAAAATAAAAGTCGAAAAGTACCAAAAGCTTTTACTGGATTTAAAGGAACGGAATTAATTGATAAAATTATTGATATAGATCAATCTCCAATAGGGAGAACGCCTAGATCTAATCCAGCAACCTACACTGGAGCATTTGGACCCATAAGAGAATGGTTTGCTGCACTACCTGAATCTAAAGCACGTGGATATAAAGTTGGTAGATACTCTTTTAACGTCAAAGGAGGTAGGTGTGAGATATGTGAGGGTGATGGTGTGATAACTTATGAAATGCACTTTTTGCCTGATGTTTTCATTCCGTGTGATACCTGTAAGGGGGCAAGATATAATAGAGAAACATTAGAGATAAGATTCAAGAATAAAAATGTGGCAGATATATTAGATATGACTGTAGACGAAGGGTGTGATTTTTTCGAAAATATTCAGACCATAAGATCTAAATTAAGTACACTTAAGCATGTTGGTCTTGGCTATATGAAAATAGGACAACAAGCTACCACACTTTCAGG